>JGI20214J51088_10000200_pt1 | contig 43339 bp, 45 predicted proteins | sample WetSurMetagenome_FD_51088 | JGI IMG/M metagenome (IMG submission 51088) | reverse complement strand
AAGGGACATCAAAAGCATTAATGCAACCCATAACAATACTTAAAACAATTATATGCCAGATCTGAATCTGCCCTGAAAGACAAAACCATGCAAGAATGGATGCCTGGATCATAGACAAAATCTGTGTAGCAAGCAAAACGCGATACCTGCTCCAGCGGTCTGTAAGGACTCCTGCTACCGGGGCAAGCAAAACAGTTGGTATTTGTCCTGCAAACCCGACAACTCCAAGCAGAAATGCAGAACCGGTCATGTGGTATACAAGCCATGGCATGGCAATACGTTGCATCCATGTCCCTATAAGCGAAATACTTTGTCCGCTGAAAAACAGACGATAGTTCTTATACCGGAGCGAGCGGAAGATAATGTTGAATCTTAAAGACTTGTTTGAATTTCCAGCCACATTACACTAATAAAAAATAATTCTGACACTAAAAATAGTCGGTTTTAAATAATATCTGACAATTCTGAAACCAATAAAAATTTTAAAATTGATGTCACGGAGTTAAAAGGAAAGAACACGGATATAGTATTCCGTGTCAATCCGTGTTATCCGTGGTAAAAAGTATTTCTTTAAAAATATTAACCACGGATATCACGGAGTTACACGGAAAGAACACGGATCTAGTATTCCGTGTCAATCCGTGTACTCTGTAGTAAAAAATAAAATATCCTTATTTTTCCACCGGAGCTATATCCAAGATAACAAATGAATCCGGTTTCATTGTCCGGACTGACCCTTGATTCCCCGATGCAGATGTGTATTCTGCTGAAGGCAGATAAATATGATGTGTTCTCAGATCGACAGCTAATGTTCTTGCTCCTGGCATAGTTTTAACATTTTCAAGAACTTTGAAACTATCTTTATTCAACTCCTGTACAACTGTCATTGTACCTTCACCATTTGAACTATAAACCCTTTTCAAACCTGGGTCAAACTTGACCCCGTCGCATCCATCACCAATTGGCAAAGTAGAAACAACATGTCCGTCGAGTGCATCAACGATGACCATCAGCTTATTACTGCATACTGAAAACAGACGGTGGGTTTCATTGTCAAGGGCAAGCCCGCTGGGTTCCTCACCTGGTGTTATCGGCCACGATTTTTCAACTTTCATTGTTTTAACATCAATAACCGAGATCATGTTCATATCTTCAATATTCACAAATAATTTACCTTTTGTGTCTGAAACCGGGAATTCCGGTTTGCCTTCCAGCGGAATTACAGCAACAACATTATTTGTTTTGACATCAATAACGGTAGCATTTGAAGAGCCCCCGTTGAAAACAAATACTTTTTGTGAAATGGGTTCATACATTATGGCATCAGGATTAACTCCCTTTATCTTCACGTCGGCAATCAAATCAAGTGTTTTGAAATTGATGACCTTAACCGAGCCATTCCTGCCCACACTTATAAAAGCTTTATTCTGATCTTCTGCAAGGGCAATACCATGAACGCCGGGAGTCTCCTTTATTGTTCCAAGCAGCTGATTAGTTTTAAGGTCTACAACCTGCACTACTTTTGAGTGGGAGACAAACAACCTTGCCCCCGCCTCATCTACAGTAAGATAATCCCATCCTCCATCGCCATGTAAATGGATTTTTTTTAATATGATAAATTCCGAATCAGGATTTTGACTGTGAAGGGTTAATCCTGTAAAGAAGATGAACAAACAGCTAAAAGAAAACAATAACCTTTTCATTTTTTTATTATTAGATTGAGAATAGAACCACACTGCAATCTTTCTGTCAATCCTGGTTAAATCTTCCGGATCAAGAAGAATATCTCACAACTGTTATTTCATTCCGAAAGGATTTCCTGCTCCAGCCAGGAATATTCTGTAAAAGAGATAATTGAAAAGATAAATAAATTTATACCACAATAATGGAAGAATATTTAATTAGCAATATATTATATAACTCTTTTACTACTAAAATTGTTTAGTTCATATATATCTTTGGTATCAGAATAAACTTATATGAAGAAATAATTTTAATAACAACAGGCTGGCAAAAATTCTCATTAGAGTATCTGGTCTGTTTTGATTGTATTTTATTCTATAATAATTTATGATTTAGATTATTACGATTTGAAAATATCTTTGTTTTATATGTGAAGAACCTAATTTGCCATGGAAACTGGAAAAAAATTTATAGACATTTTTACAGGTACACTAAATGACAAAAGGGCAATGATTGTCAGATTGGTTGTCGGTCTCATTTTCCTCTCTGAAGGAATTCAGAAATACCTATTCCCGGAATTAGCAGGGACAGGCCGTTTTCAGAATATCGGTTTTACCGATCCAGCATTCTGGGCGTATTTCACAGCTACATTTGAAATTATTTGTGGCATATTTGTTTTACTTGGTTTAATAACACGGCTTGCCACTATTCCATTGTTAATTATTATGATAACTGCATTTGTTACCACAAAGTGGCCGATCCTTATGAATAAAGGATTTTGGACAATGGCTCATGAATACCGTACCGATTTTGCCATGACACTGCTCCTGATTTATCTCCTTATTTACGGAGGAGGAGGGTGGTCCCTCGATTCCAGAATCTTTAAAAAGCCTAAAACATGAAGATTAAACGATTTATTTCCATAATATTAGTCTGCCTGATAGTAGTACAGTTCAATACTTACGCACAAAATAGCACACTCGACTTTTTCATTAAGCAGGGTCTTTACCACAGTCCCCTGTTAAAAGATATTACCAACCAGATGAATCTTAATTCAATTGATAGCCTTCTGGTTAAGGCAAATCAAAAGCCACAGGTAAGCTATAACGGGTTGTTATATTATGCCCCAATTATAAATGGTATTGGGTATAGTGAAGCTCTTACAGATATAAGTAAAATATCGTCAGTGGTTTATATTTCACAACGAATATTCAATCAAAAGGCTATGGAAGCCCGATATTCTAAATCAGGTATCCAAAACCAGGCTCTCCGGATTTCTTCAAGGATAAGTGAAAATGATTTAAGGAAAGCTATAACACTTCAATATCTGTCAGCCTGTTCTGTCTCAAATGAGATGACATTTAACCGTGATTTATACTCTTCTTCAAAAGATGAAGAACGAATGTTGCGGCAACTGGTTGAAAAAGGTTTATACAAACAGGTCGATTATCTTTCTTTTTTGGTTGAGCTAAAAGCACAGGAGTTGTTAATTAACGATTTATATATACAATTCCAGAAAGAAATCTCCAGCTTAAATATCATGTGTGGATTGCCAGATACAATATATCAACTCCTGGATCTCCCTGAAATTGTACTAAATTCTCCTGTTACCCCATCTAATTCACCTTTTTTCACACGCTTTGCTGTTGATAGCCTGAGAATCCTAAATGAAAGATTACTGGTCGACCAGAACTATAAACCTTCCATAAGCTGGTTCTCAGATGCCGGACTCTTAAACAACTTCCCGCGTGAGATCAGTAAAAATTTCGGTTTTAGCATGGGACTGAGTCTCTATGTACCAATTTATGATGGGAAACAACGTAAATTAAACTATGATAAATTAAGTATTGCTGAAAATACAAGAACAAACTATGCTGGATATTTTAAACAACAGTTTAGCCGGCAATTACAGCAACTCTATGACGAGCTGAAGAAAACTCAGGAAATGATCCCCCTTGTGAACCAGCAACTTGATCTCGCAGAATCAGTTATTAAACAGGAGAAATCCCTTTTAAATACGGGGAATATCTCAATTACCGATTATGTGACCGCACTGAAAAACTATATTTCTGTTAAACGGAACTATAATCAGTACCAGGTAAAAATTCTTCAGATTATCACTGAAATAAACTATTGGAACTAATCATACACTTTATGAAGCGAATAGTAAAAAACAGCATCATGGCCGGAATAATTACACTTTCAGGGCTAACATGTTGTAAACATACAGCAGTCAGCTCCGGAGAAGAAGTCAGATCGAGCATCCCGGTAACAGTGTCGACTGTTCGAACCCAACAGATGATAACTTATCATGAACTTAGCGGCACTTCAACATTTTTGTTTAAAGCCACTATTAAAGCACCGGTAACAGGATATGTTGAGAGTATGGAAATAAATCCCGGGGATGCAATTGAAAAGAATCAGTTATTATTTAAGATAAAAACAAAGGAAGCTACTGCGATCATTAATGACACCTTAAATAATCTTAATTTCAGCGGGATAGTTAATGTCAGGACAACTGCTGCCGGACTAATCTCCTCCATTGACCACCCAAAAGGCGATTATGTGGCTGAGGGTGATCAGTTATGCCAGATTGCATTTCCTGAAAGTCTTGTTTTTGTCCTTGATGTACCTTTCGAACTGGCAGGTACAATAAGTTTAAATACACCATGCGAAGTTGTCCTGCCCGATAGCCAGGTTATCAAAGGGATTATCAAATCACATCTGTCATCAATGTCAAGCAGCTCACAAACAGAGCGGTTTATTGTAAAGCTGAACAAACATAAAAACCTGCCAGAAAACCTTGTAGGCAAAATAAAAATTGTGAAAGAATCCGTTAAAACAGCAGTTTGCCTTCCAAAAACATGCATCCTCACAGATGAAACAATCCAAAGTTTCTGGGTAATGAAACTCATAAATGACTCTCTTGCAGTTAAAGTGCCAGTCATTACAGGTATCAGCGATGAAAAATACATTCAGATAATCACACCGGTATTCAGTGCTTCTGATTTCTTTCTGACTTCCGGGAATTACGGATTAGGTGATACAGCTTACGTAAAGGTTATTAAATCCACACTTAATGAACAATAGAAGTTTATACAGGTTCCTGCTGAAACCTATCTTATTTGTTCTATTTGCTTTCCTGCTTTGGGGGATCTACTCTTACCTGAACATGCAAACATCGCTTTTTCCTGATGTGATTTTCCCTAAAATAACCATAATTGCTGATAATGGAGAGCAACCGGTTGACAAGATGATGATAACCGTTACCAAACCCCTTGAAATTGCAATTAAGAGGGTAAATGGTATAACAACTGTAAGGAGTAGCACCAATCGCGGAAGTTGTACCATCGACGCCTATTTTGATTGGAATGTGGACATTAATCTTGCTAAAACCCAGCTGAATGAACGTATCAGTGAAGTAAAAAACATTCTTCCGCCAACAGTCAACATCGTTGTTGAGGCAATGAGCCAGACTATCTATCCGGTCATCGGATTTACTGTGGAAAGCGATAAATATGGTCAGATTGAGATTAAAAATACCGCACTGTTTAATATAAGACCACAGTTTTCTCAGATACCTGGCATTTCCAATGTAATAGTGAGGGGTGGCAAAACCAAAGAATTTGTAATATCAACAATACCACAAAAATTAATCTCTTTGGGGCTTACACCCCAGGATATTGTTGCTGCCCTGGGAAGTACCAATTTCATAGAATCGAGTGGCTTGCTTTCTGATTACCGGCGTTTATATCTATCTCTCACCGATACAAGGTTTAAAAATATCGATGAGTTGGAAAGGGTGGTAATTAAGAACGATGGACGCAGGATCACCAGACTTTCTGATATAGCTATTGTTGATCTCCAGGAACAACAGGAATTCATCAGGATTAATGCAAATGGACATGATGCGGTAATTATTGATCTTGTAAAACAGAAGGGTGTGAATCTCGTGGATTTTGCAAACAACGTAACTGCCAAAGCTGCCGAGATTCAAAAACAACTACCTAAAGGAATGATTCTTAAGCTATATTATAACCAATCCACTTTTGTTACAAACTCAATTGACAGCGTGCTGAAAAGCATTTATGAGGGATTGTTTCTGGCAATCATCGTTGTTATTCTCTTCCTGCGATCCTTTAGAGCAAGTCTTAATATTATCCTTATAATCCCGGTTACTCTGGCACTTACTTTTACAGCACTTCAGTTTGTCCATCTTACACTAAACATTATGTCGCTGGGAGCTATTGCTGCATCTATAGGGCTGATTATTGATGATGCAATAGTAATAATTGAGCAGCTACACCGAACTCATGAGGAAAATCCGGGTAAAGATAAATATACGGTGGTAAGAGAGACTATGAAAATGTTTCTCCCTGCAATGGTAGGCTCTTCGCTAAGTACAATAGTAATCTTTCTTCCATTTGTGATGATGAGCGGAGTAGCGGGGAGTTTTTTCAGGGAATTGACCCTTACTATGGAAATTACCCTTGTTTGTTCCTTTATTGCAACATGGATCGGATTACCTGCTCTTCATCTGTTATTCGGGTATAAACCTCATAAAATAGCAGAAAAAACATCCCTGACTGAAGGAACAATAGAACATGAAAAACTTCGGTGGCTCGTTTGGTTTTTCAACAAACCATGGTTTGCTTTTGGATTCATTCTGCTTCTTATATTCTCTTCTATAATATTGATTAATAAACTGGAAACAGGTTTTTTACCGGAACTTGATGAGGGCTCTATCGTACTCGATTATATAGCACCTTCCGGAACGACCCTGGATGCTTCCGACGCCATACTGAGGGAAGTTGATAAGATAGTGCTTAATCATCCTGATGTTGAGACCTATATGAGGCGGACCGGAACAAATATGATATCAGGTATCAGCATGGCTCAGGGAGTAATTCCCCCCAATTATGGGGACTATCTCATCCAGCTAAAACCTGGAATCACGAGAAAAACTGAAGAAGTAATATCTGAATTGCGTGATAAAGCAACTGAGGTTGCTCCGGCTCTTGAAATTGAATTTGGACAGAGGATTGCTGATTTGCTTGGTGATTTAATAGGCCGGCCACAGCCTGTTGTGATTAAAATATTTGGTGATGACCGTTTGCTTTTGCAGGATATGGCACTTAAGGTTCAGGAAAACCTCAATACAATAGAAGGCGTAGCCGATGTCATGAATGGTATTATTTACGATGGCCCCTCTGTAACAATTATTCCTGACCAGGAAAAACTTGCTCAGTACAAAATTTCACCACTCGATTTTCAGACTCAGCTCAGGATTTATAATGGAGGTTTACCTGTAGGAGAAGTACAGGAAGGGGAACAGATGCTTACCATTCTGCTTCGGAATACAAGGTTTAAAAACAATAGCATCAACCTTATAAAAAAACAACCGGTTTTTTCGCCTGATGGTTCCTACCGGCCTTTGGAATACTTTGCAAAAGTAGAATTGTCAGGTGGTGATCCGGAACTGACTCGTGAAGACCTTAAATCGAACATTGAAGTTACTGCCCGTCTTGAGAATAGGGATATGGGAAGTGCAATAACTGAAATACAGAAAGTTATTTCTAAAAATGTTCTGCTCCCTCCTGGTTTTTATATTGAGTATGGTGGTACATATAAACAACAACAGGAATCTTTCCGTGAATTGCTTTTCATTCTTTTAACAGCGATAATTTTAGTTTTTACTGTTCTTTTATTTCTTTTCAGGAATCTCCGGCTTGCCCTGCTCATTATATTTATTTCATTCCTTGGGATCGGAGGGTGTATCCTTGCTTTGTACCTTACAGGTATTCAGCTGAATGTTGGCAGTTACACAGGAATTATTATGATTGTGGGCATTATTGCTGAAAACGCAATCTTTACTGTTAATCAATTCCTCACCACTTATGAAGCAACATCTGACATCGATAAGTCGATCAATTATGCAATTTCACTCCGCATCAGGCCTAAACTTATGACTGCAATCGGTGCTATTCTTGCGCTTACACCTTTAGCTCTTGGTGCCGGGGTTGGTGCTCAAATGCAGCAACCTCTTGCAATAGCAGTAATTGGAGGATTTATTATTGCCTTGCCGCTTTTACTCCTGGTATTCCCATCCCTTTTAAGAATGATCTACAGGGCCCCCAATAAAGAGTAAATCCGATCAGGTCTATAAAATATATTTAATATACGCACTCTTCTCCCTAAAATAAGAAGGAAACTGAAATCCATTATTATAACTATCAGCTATTTTGCGTTTTTAAATGCCTGTTTTCCTGCAAATTGAGAGTATCTTCCCAGCTCATTTTCAATGCGCATAAGTTGATTGAATTTTTCTATCCTTTCACCGCGACAACCACTGCCTGTTTTAATATGGCCAGCATTTACAGCTACCGTAAGATCTGCAATAAAACTGTCAGAAGTTTCCCCGCTCCGGTGTGATACAAAAGCATTGTAATTATTCCGGTAAGCCATCTCAATGGTTTCCAGAGTTTCAGTAACAGTGCCTATCTGATTTAGTTTAATAAGAATCGAATTGGCGACTCCTTTTCTTATTCCTTCAGCAAGTATAACTTTATTAGTACAGAATATGTCGTCCCCGACAAGTTCTATCTTATCACCCAGAGCTTTTGTAATATTGTGCCATCCGTTCCAATCATTTTGAGCAAGTCCGTCTTCAAGAAGTACAATCGGATACTGATTTGCCCAGCTTTCCCAGAGTTTAATAAGTTCATCGCTGGAAAGTAATTTACCTGTACTCTTGAAAAGTTTATATTTACCTCCTTCCCACATTTCACTCGCAGCCGGGTCAAGGCAGATGCTGACATCCTCACCTGGTTTATAGCCTGCTCTGGCAATCGCTTCAAGGATTACTTCAACTGCCTCATCATTCGATTTAAGGTCAGGCGCAAAGCCGCCTTCATCGCCAACCCCTGTACTATATCCTTTTGTTTTCAATACTGATTTAAGTGTATGGAATACCTCAATACCCATACGAATAGCCTCATTAAATGTTGTTGCGGAATGTGGAGCTATCATAAATTCCTGAAAATCAACATTATTATCAGCATGTTTACCGCCATTAATTATATTCATGCAGGGGACAGGAAGCAAATGCGCATTAGCGCCTCCAAGATACTGATAGAGAGGGATCCCGGCGCTTTCAGCTTCAGCACGTGCATATGCCATTGATACAGAAAGTATTGCATTTGCACCCAGCTTCGATTTAATGGGAGTCCCGTCAAGATCAATAAGTGTATAGTCCAGTTCACGCTGGTTTACAAAACAGTTACCTACTATTTCCTTTGCAATAATTTTATTTACGTTCTCAACAGCCTTAAGTACTCCTTTTCCGGCATAACGTTTCTTGTCACCATCCCTGAGCTCGAACGCTTCCCGTTCACCTGTTGATGCCCCACTCGGAACCATTGCACGGGCACTTGTGCCGTCCTCAAGAGTAATTACTGCCTCAACTGTCGGATTACCTCGTGAATCAAGGATCTCAAGAGCTTGCAATTTTACTATTTCCATAATTATCTTGTTTAAGTTTGACGATATTCAAAGTTACAATTTTCCCAGTTTAACAAAAAGTTTTTTACTAAACCCAATGGCTTCAAAGTATTGGATTTTGTGAATTGAATTTCTTCTCAGAAGAGTTCTATTAAAAGAAAAGTTGTAAGAAATATCAATAATAATACATTGATTAAATGATAATATAAAAAAATATTAACAACGGATGTCAAGGAGTTACACGAAAAAAACACGGATTTATTATTCCGTGTCAATCCGTGTTCTCTGTGGTAAAAAAATCTTTAATCTGCCTCACCAACAATTAATAACATAGAATTTCTTCACAGGACTTATTTGATAAATTATAAAAGAAATAAGAGGAGGATTTTCTTAAAAATATTAACCACAGATGCCACGGAGTTACATGGGAAAAACACGGATTTATTATTCCGTGTCAATCCGTGTTCTCTGTTGTAAAAAAAAATTTAATCTGCCTCACCTACAATTAATAACATAGAATTTCTTCACAGGACTTATTTGATAAATTATAAAAGAAAGAAGAGGAGGATTTTCTTAAAAATATTAACCACGGATGTCACGAAGTTACATGGGAAAAACACGGATTTATTATTCCGTGTTGATCCGTGCTATCTCGGGGGGGAAAAAATAAGACCACATGAAAACATTATGGTTTTGAGTTCATTGATAACGATAAACTATATCGCCGGTTTTAAATAATTTCCATCAGAGCCAGAACAGCGATAACTAAAATTGTTAGTGATGAAATAGTGACAGGAAACCAGACAGGTGCAATCCATGGTTTTGGAATGAGGAAGAGAACATCAATAGTTGTGAATTTTGGAGGCCATTTTATAAGAATGTAGAGTGATAAGTAATAGAACAGATCCCAGAAGGCAAAAGTCCACAGGAAAAATGCTCCTTTCTCAATCCATGTTACACCTGTCAGACAGGCAATAACAATAAGCATTATTATAGTGGCAGCTTCTCTTGTCATTTCAATATAAAGATATCTTGAAGGGAATTTCTTAAGAGCCTCCTTATTCGACTCAGAATCGGAAATCCCAAGCATCTTTCTCAGATATACAACTACTACTCCCTCAAGATGAGCCATTGCTATTCCAAATATTGCAAGAAGAGATAACGTAATCAGCATCATTCTTTTAAGTTGATATAATTGAAAAATGAGAAATTCTACTATTCACTATGAACAATTATGGTAACAAATCAGCCGGCAAAAAACCTGTATAAATAAGGAAGAAACACAAACATCCCAATAATCACAGAGATAATTGCTGATATCAAGACACCGGCAGCAGCAACATCTTTTGCTCTTTTTATTGTTTCATTTTGATTTTGAGTAACAACATCGCACAAATATTCAATCGCGGTGTTAAAACACTCACTTATTAAAACAAGGCCTGAAGCAAATAAAATTGAAATCCAGTCAATAGCTGATATTCTTAGGAAAAGAGCTGCCAGAATAACTATCAGGAGTACAATCAGGTGAACTCTTGCATTATGTTCAAATCGCAATAAGGTTACGAAACCTGAGACGGCATTTTTAAAACTTCTCCCCCTGGCAACCAGGCTGAATTTCTGTTTAGGATCCTTCTTATTGCTAACATTCATTACTTCCCGGGATTTTTCAGATGAATTTGAAATAAGATCATGATAATTGACATAGAAAATCAGGATTTTTAATTAAGATTATCTGATCAAAAGTCTCTTTTTCAGCTCAGGTAAACAGGTTGCATCACAGCCGGCCTCTTTAAGATAAGCTTCAATTCCACCGTAATGATCTTTAATCCTGTCTATTATTGATTCAATATTTCTCTGTCTTAAAGTAATTGCATATAAGATCCTGTCTGAAGGGAAAAACCCAAAAGAGAGGATTTTCCTTTTCAATAACATACTCTTAAAAAAAGGCAGAAGGGCATCATTTGATTTCATAAAGTCATCGATAATTAATTGCCTTTCAACACCCAAAGCCTGAAGGATCAGGGCGCAGATTATCCCGGTTCTGTCTTTCCCTGCCTGACAATGAATCAGTACAGGAGAGTGTTCCTCTGAAAGCAGAACCTCAATAATTTGTCTGAATATCGGCAGAGTAGCATCAAGCATTTCGATGTATAATGAATTTGAAATATCCGAAATCATTGACTCGGAATTCTTTTTGTACAAAAACGGTTTTAGTTTCTCCCTGGTGGTCTGCTGAAAGTCGAGTGGCAGAGACAAAATATCAATATTATCGATTGATCTTTTTCGCTTTTTATATTCCGTCGGAGCCCGTAAATCGATTATTGTTCTGATTTCAAGAAAATGAAACATAGTAATATCCTCATTACTGATACTGTCAGGATTTGCTGACCTGAATATGATCCCATCTTTAATCTTTTTGTTATCATCAGTAATAATTCCTCCGATATCCCTGAAATTGAGAACGGAATTCAAGTTTATTTTTTGTTGCGGTTTGTCCCTATCCATAATTTCCCAGCTGGTTTAATCTGAGTATAATTCCTTGTCAGCAAATCCTTATGATTCCAATATCAAGCAGTTCAGCTAATTTACAAAGAACTGCAGATCTGTTTCCTGTCCCGATAGAACAGTGGTGTGAAGGTCCAGCTTCGGACCATCTATTAATAAACTCCCTGGCGGAAATTGAGAATTTATACCTGCTGTTTGTATTTGCAATCTGTAATGTTGGTCCTGCAACAGACTCACCTTCAGCCACAAGTAAAGTGATTTTTCCGTCCCCACCCTGACAAACGGAAAGGAGTGTTACAGGTCCGTTGGCAACCTTCATCTGTATTGATAATCCCTTGCCCGGTTTGCCATGAAAAACAGGAAGCGGAACAAGACCTACTTTTCCCTCTGCAATCCTGCAATGTGCAGGTCCATCATGACCAAGCAGGATTATGTCATCATTAAAATCCATGGCATAAAATTCTGAGAAAGACCCGCCTGCATTAAGTGTATCCATTATCTTCATCGCAAGAACATTTTTTACCTCACATTCCCCGGCTACAGGGATGCTCATACCAGTGAGCATTGTCATTCCCGGAATCAGAGTAGTAACAATCTTTTCATATTCAGCATCACCCTCGCCTTCATAATAATAGGCAAGTGCTCCGAGCCTGAATTTCTCTGCCATCCGGTCGAGCGCCACCGAACTTCTGGCTGAATTTGTCTTATCCTCTTCGGAGCACTCTTCAGAAACATTGAACCAGTCATAAAACTGTTCCAACTTGTTTTTTATTTCATCTCCAGTTACCTTTTCAAAAAGGCTTTTCAAAACACCAAATTCGATTAATTCAAAATGACTTCCAAATGCGGCAGCCAGCATGGTAATATCACTGTAAACATCAAGCATTCCATTATAGTAATGGCCCATTACACCAACCCTTGCCGATCTCATAACCTTCATAACAAAACATGCATCAATCCAGTCTTTTATTTCATTCCATACATATGGTTCATCTAAATAACCGGTTATAAGATGATATTTTATACCAGCCCTGTTAAACACACTTGCCAGTTCGGGTGTTACACAACTCTGGCAATATGATAACCACTCACCGGTCATTTTGCCCCTGTCTCCAATTGCATTGAACTTCTCATAATCGATAGCCTGTGCAGGCTGAAGATTAAGAACTAATACAGGGCAATTGACTCTCTGTATCAATGGTAAAACATTATGTGACAATGCATAAGTGGAAATATTAAGAATAATCATATCAACACCGTTTTCCCTGAATAANCCGGCTGCAGCAATNGCTTTATCGGGATTATCNACCATACCGGCATCAACCACCTCAGTTCCTGATTGTTCAAGATGTTCTTTAATGCGATGCTGAAAAGAGTTTAACTTCTGAAGTAACCCTTCAAATTGAGGCCAGTAAGTATCGAGGCCTATTCCGAATAATCCGATCCTTATTTTATTTTCCATATTTACTTTTTTACATTCCATCCATAATCAATATATTTCCAGTTGAAATCATTATTTTTAACCGTTACCAGCATAAAGCCCTCTTCGAAACCATGGTTTGGACCTTTCCACCAGGCAGCAGAAACTGCACCACCGGTTATAAAATGAATGCCATCTATATAAATATCTTCAACAGTATGAAGATGTCCCTGTAACACAAGCTTCAGATTATACCCATTGAACAGGTCAAGTACCTCTTTCCCATTGTATATAACTGTAGACGAGTCATTTGCAACAGTTGTTCCAATGTATTTCTGTGTGTTGGCAGTAATAAACGGGATATGGGTGCTTATTACTATCGGAGTCAGGGAATCAGTTTTAAGCAGTTCATCCCTTATCCATGCAATCTGATTATCATCAATTTTACCGATATAACTCTTTTTCTTTGTATCCTCTATTGAGTTAATGATAATGAATTTCCAGCCTTTATGCACGAAAGAATAATATGATTTGCCAAATCTTTTTTCAAACATTTTTTCTCCATATTCAGGATTAAGGGTATCTGCTCCGCTATTTGAAAGGATCCCATAAATTTCATGATTGCCCATGGTATTATGTACGGGCATTGCAAAATTCCTGGCGGTTTCTGAGTATAGATTATACAGGGAATCAGCTTTCCCGTATCTCTGTCCAAGGGCATCCATAATCAGGTCACCCCCTGTGATAACAAAATCGGGATTAAAACCATTTATTGTTGTAATTGCTTTTCTGAGACCTTCATTGGCATTATTTTCCGGCTGAAGATGAATATCTGTCATGAAAACAAAAGAAAAAGTATCCTCTTTCGGTTTTGATTTGCAGCTTGACAGAATTAGTGATATCCCAAGAATTCCAATAAATATTATTAAAAAATTGCTCTTTTTCATAAGGTTCATTTTGCAGGTTACAAACTCAAAAATAGTAAGATTCCCGGCTCAGAAAGCTACTAATACATTAAAATAAAAATATTTGTTACTTTCGTAACACGGCAAAGGATTCAGCCTATAACTATGTTTAGAAGCTGATAACTCTATAATAGATATTTTTCAATAGTTAATCAAATATATTTCAGCCTGTTATGATAAAGACATTACTGCTGGTCGGGACAGGTGGATTCCTGGGAAGCGTATCCCGGTTTATGGCATCTCGCTTTATGCAGAATAATTTTCCTTCAGCATTTCCTTTAGGGACTTTTTTTGTCAACATTACAGGATGCTTTTTGATAGGATTTATATATGGGATCTCCGAGAGGAGCTCGTTATTGACATCAGGCTGGAAGTTGTTTCTCGCCGTAGGGTTTTGCGGAGGATTCACAACGTTCTCCACTTTTGCCAATGAGAATCTGGCACTGCTGCGAGACGGAGCTTTTTTCTATTTTTTCTTATACACCGGATTAAGTGTTTTCCTGGGGATAGCAGCAACTTTCTCCGGAGTTTTAATAACAAAAATATTATAGTATTATGAAATCTGGGGACAAAGCCAAACGGGTACGCATTTATATCAGTTCAACTGACAAATTCGAACACAAACCTTTATATGAGGTTATTGTATATAGTGCCCGTAGCAGAGGGATAACAGGAGCTACGGTTCTTAAGGGGATAATGGGTTATGGAGCCAGCAGTGAGATTTACAGTAACAAACTTTGGGAGATCTCTGAAAAGATTCCTTTGGTAGTGGAGATCATTGATGAATCTCATAAAATTGATTCCTATATAGAATCCGTTAAACCTTTTTTCGAAAATATCGGCAAAGGACACATTATTACAGTAGATGATACTACCATAATAATGCATAAAACAGGAAATAAAAAATAATATTATTTCTGAAACACTATTTTAAAATATTATTTTAACTGCCTGATAACCAAAGTATAATCCAAACATACATAAGACAGTACCAAGGCTTTTGACAAACACAGAAATAACCTTAATATGAATTCGTTTCCGGAATCTGACAATCAGGAATGCCATTAAAAGAAACCACAGGATACTTCCTAAAGAAAGAAATAATGCATAGCAAAGACTTATTGTCAAGTGAAAAGATGCCGGATATATTGTCTGATCCGGCTTGCGATTTTTGAATCTAGCTATCTGAATATTGTCAAATTTCTTGATTGGCAGATTTTGTGAGTTTTCAATTTTTATCCCTTCAATGTTACTAATTTCCTTTACATTCTGGTTAATTTGTCCTGCCAGTCCTCCGGTATTAAGCCCCAGGGATGCTATAAATGAAATCACAAAAAACGATGAAGTAAGTACCCCTAAAAATAATGTGGGATTTAGGAAGTTAATCATAAAACCGGTATAAAAACCACCCCTTTCTTTTTTCTTAATTTTTTCAGTAAGATGACTTTTATCCTCGAGATGTTCGATATCCATTTTAGTGTTGATTATCCTGTATCCCAGGAAAAGGAAAAATACTGAACCAACTAAAAACATATAGGGGATGAGTGGTTTGTAAAAAGAGTAAAGTTTTGTCAATCCATAAACAGCAATAAACACATAGGAAAAATCGGCAATAGAGGCACCAATATTGACCATGTTGCAGTAACGCAGCCTTCCTTTAAGTGCATTGGAAGTAATCAGGATGCTTATCGGACCTGCAATTGGCATCGAGAATATGAATCCGGCTAACAACCCGGCAATCGACACTGTGAGAATACTTTCTATCATAAAGTTTTCCTATTTTTGTGTTGCATGGTTTAAGACAAGTGCTTTAGCTGTAATTAAATCGTCTATTGTATCAATCTCCATACAAAAACTGTCAGTTATATCAACAATGTAAAAATCATTCCCGTTATTTACAAGTTCCTGAAATGCTGTTTCATAAAAAACATTGACATTTTTTTCTATTATTACCTTTTTATCAAGGATTCTGTATAACTCTGCCAGTGTTTCTCTTTCAAAGATTTCAATCCCGATTGATTCTCCTGCTGCTTCAGCAGGTTTTACAACTTTGCTTATCTCAATTACCCTTCCCTCTGAATCCGCTTTGACTTTTATCTCTTCTTCATGAACCTCATGACATTTGAGTGCCAGGCAGTTTTTATATCCCGAATCAAGAAGTTTTGTAATGATCAGTTTATCGAAAACGATATCACTATCCATAATCATTGCCTCATGTCCCAGAACTGCATCTTTGGTCAGCCATAAGGAATAAATATTGTTGGTTGACGCATATAATGCATTATAAATAAATGTAATGTCCAGTTGAGGAAACCGCTCCTTTACAAAATCTCTTATCTGATTCTCCAGGTAGCCGGTAACTATTATTATATCCGTATTATTAGTTGCAAGCAGGTTTTCAATAGTCATTTCAAGGATACTTTTCTCCCCTGCTTTCAGCAAGCACTTTGGAGTATGATCAGTCAATGGTCTTAACCTTGAAGCTATTCCGGCGGCAAGAATAATTGTCTTCATTTTTGTAGTATTTTGAAAGTCGTATCAATCTTTTGTTGTATTATCCATAGTGATGCAGCAAGAAGATTAAATCCGCATATTACAATCCAGAAAAAAATATCAAAACGGCAAAACAGAGAACAAAGAATCAAAGAGGTTATATTTGCAGAAGGACCCATGAATACCCAAAAACGAATAATTACTCTGTTTTTTTTAAAGTAGTCCTTAGAAATAAAGTTGTATGAATTTCCTCTATTTTTTCTTGCAGTTATACTCCTTTGTATATTAGAGTAAATTAAATATATGAAAATAACAGACTTATTGAACCATTTGCTTTTTTGATTTCTTACTTTTTCCAATTCAGTCTTATATTCTTCAATGCCCTCATTAAAAGTATCTTTACGTTCCAAAACAACATCAAGGAATCGGGTTCTGTAGTAATCGACTAATATTCCCTGAATAATCGTGCTCAGTCCTGCCAGTAAAAGCAGAATCAGTATTAATAATGGGTGTTCTGAATTTTTTGAATAACCAAATGCTATCCCTGCATAAATGGCAATAGCAGCTATATAATCAGCAACACCGTCGAGAAGCCTACCTATGGAGGTGCCATTTTTTTTCAGTCGTGCCATCTGACCATCGCTGCAATCAAAGATATTAAACAGTAAGTAGAATAAAGCACCCAGAATATATCCTAAATGTAAACCGGATGCATAGAAAAATCCGCCAGCCAATCCCATAATTATTGCTGCAATAGTAAGATGATCAGGTGTTATTTTGGTTTTGAAAATCGATTTTACAAGTAAAAAAGCAATTGGTCTGTAAAAGATGAGATCGATAATTTCTTCAACCTCAATCATTTTAAGAGATTTTTTATACTCGGTGAGCCAGGTCATGCTTAGTCTTTTCATTTATGAAGGATTCTAATAGCTCCAATAACTGGCAATTCTGTGAGTGAGTTCCGATTGTAATCCGAATATGACTACATAAACCATCTTCATTTATAAATTTTATGATCATATTCCTTTCAGTCAGATACTTATTTAATTGATCTTTGATCACAGGAGGTATCTTTACCAGAATAAAATTTGCATATGATCTGTAAGCATAGAATCCGGGTAACTTATTCAACTCAGTAAACAACATCCCGATATCCTCAACTATTTTCTTGCTGATTGAAGTATAATAATCATCCGAATCAAGTGCTGCAATTGCAATTTTTTCCGACAGACGGTTATAACCAAGATACCGGGTGCTCAATAATGAAAGCCTTTCATGATTATCGCCCAGGAAAGCAAACCCGGTTCTTATTCCGGCCAAAGCAAAATATTTAGAAAAAGTGCGGATAATTATTAAGTTGGGAAACCTTTTAATCAAGTCAGCAGGATCACAGTTATAAGTCACATCGAATAATGAATATGCTTCATCAAGGACCACAACGGTATCCTTCATTTTTTCCAGCACAAAGTTAAGCTGTTTTATCTCCAACCGGTTTCCTGTAGGATTATTCGGGGAACTGATCAGAATTAATTTTGGTTTTTGTTCCTGATATACCTTCATCATTCCTTCAATATCATAAAAGAATGAATTTTCACCCTCAGCTATAGGATATTCTATGTTAACACCCCCGGCTTCCTGAGCTATTTTTTTGTAATACCACCAGGAGTACGATGGTATCATAATTTTATCACCCTTCCCAACATAACAGTGGACTGCCTGTTTCAAAATATCTTCACTCCCATAGCCAAGGAGTATCCGTTTCTCCTCTATCCCGAAGTCTTTAGCTAATCTTTCGGATAATATACTTTTAATCCCCCGGGTGAAATCTCTGGAATAGATGTTAAGAGTATTATCATCTGATTTCTGCAAAACTTTAAAACAGGCGGGAGCTGGACCGTACTGATTCTCATTCCTGTCAAGAAAGTTCACAATTTTTTTCTTAATAGTCATAAGTATAAATATTTGATCTCACTTTTTTCTCGAACAAATATGGAAAAAAGTCGATAATAATAGAGTGTATTATCAGTTAAATTTTTTAATCAGATAATTTTTCATCTAAAGATTAATCTTCCAATGGCAAATTAAATCTTTAAATCTAACCAAAATAGTTTAATATATTCTGGGGAATAAGGCAATTAAACCTGAAAATGAATTCACCATAAAATCAGAGTGAATCCATTTCCTGTGAATTATTTGATTTTTTACAATTTCTCCTCCTGAGGAAAGGAATATTTATTCTTGAACCACAATGCTACATTAACAAGTGCTATCATCACAGGTACCTCAACTAACGGACCGATAACAGCAGTAAATGCCTCTCCTGAATTTATTCCGAATACTGCAATTGCAACTGCTATTGCAAGTTCAAAATTATTGCTTGCCGCTGTAAATGACAGGGTTACTGTTTGTCCATAAGTTGCTCCTGCTCTCCTGCTCATAAAAAATGAGAATAAAAACATGGTAAGAAAATATATTACCAGAGGGATAGCGATCAACACAACGTCTAATGGCAGTTTTACAATATATTCTCCTTTCAGTGAAAACATAACTACAATTGTAAACAACAAGGCGATAAGTGTAACAGGACTTATTTTGGGGATGAACCTGGTATGATACCACTCTTTATTTTTTACTCTTATCATGATAAACCGGGTTAAAAAACCGGCTATAAACGGTATTCCAAGATAGATAAATACACTCTTTGCTATTTGTCCGATTGTAATATTTTCAACTACTGAATTTGTTGGCACACCGAACCAACCTGGTAGAATTGCAATAAAAAACCAGGCATAAACAGAGAAAAGCAATACCTGGAATATTGAATTAAAAGCTACAAGACCGGCACAATATTCTGTGTCTCCTTTAGCTAAATCGTTCCATACAATCACCATTGCAATGCATCTTGCGAGACCGATCATTATGATGCCATACATATAAGGAAGGTTCGAATTGTCCTTCCCTGGAAACAGCTTGAAAAAAATAATAGCCAGGAGAAACATCAGTACAGGTCCGATAATCCAGTTCTGTATAAGTGAAAGACCAAGAATTCTGAAGTTACGGAAAACACCACCTAATTCCTCGTATTTTACCTTTGCCAGTGGAGGGTACATCATCAGAATCAAACCAATGGCAATAGGAATATTTGTTGTGCTTTCAGGCGAAGATTTTAATGAGTCCCAGAAGGCAGCTATTGCAGGGAAAAAGTATCCCGAAAACACACCTGTAAACATTGCAAGGAATATCCAGAGAGTCAGATATCTGTCGAGAAATTTAAGTCTGGGTTTCATAAATAGTATTAATTTGAAAATGAGTCAATTTGAAAATTTGAAAATGCGAATTAGCTTCTGTTTGATTTTGAGGAACTGATTATTTTTGATAATATTTTTATAAGTTCCTGAATATCGATTAATAAACTTAAATCAAAAGGCTAGGATGGACTTTCCCTACAAAGTAATAACCAGTATTCTGTTTCATCGGCTTCTTTCGTCGCTACTTTAATCTTATGAATAAAATCAGCTTTGCTTTCAGCATTTTGAGCTTCACGAACATTCGCGCCCATTGATGTCCCTGATTTTAATAACTGCCGCGATAAAACAAATTTTTTATTCTCCTCCAGGCTTTCTCAGTACAAAACAATCCTTAACGCAAACCTGAAAGACTTTTCCACTATAATGTTTCCCTTATCATTTCTCATTTTTTGATAGAATTAGTATAGCCTTAATTTTCAAATTAATTTGATTTTTCAGCATATACAGTTATACTGAATATTCCCGATCCCGATTCTTTAAAACTGTTCAATCCTTTTTGATCCAGAAAGTTCAGCAATGCTTCATCAGGAAGAGTTATAATTTTTTCTTTTTGCACCATTATATTGGATAACCCGGCATTTTTCATCATTTCAAGATAATCATCAATATCTATTGCCCCCGAAACACAACCAGCATACATTTCAGCAGCATTTTTAATTTTATCAGGAAGTTTTCCGCGCAGGACAACATCAGAAACCGACAGATGTCCTCCGGGTTTAAGTATTCTGAAAATCTCCGAGAATGCCTTTTCTTTATCTGGGACCAGATTCAGAACACAATTGCTGATTACAACATCTGTTGAGTTTGAATCAACAGGCATATCCTCGATATCGCCGAAACGAAATTCGACATTAGTATACCCAAGTTTTTTTACATTACCCCTTGCTTTCTCCAGCATGGGTTCAGTCATATCAATCCCGATTACCCTACCTGTAGAACCGGTAAGTGCTCTCGCAACAAAGCAATCATTGCCAGCTCCTGATCCAAGGTCAACTACCGTATCTCCCCTTTTGATCTTTGCAAATTCAGTGGGGATACCACAACCAAGACCAAGATCAGCATCAGGATTATAGCCATCAAGTTTGTCATAACTTTCGCTGAAAACAGTATAATTAACATTATCGTCACAGCATGATGGTCCGCAACATGACAGATTACTTTCAGAATGTGAATTTTCAGCTATCTGTCCGTATTTTTCCTTAACGATCTGTTTTGCATTTTCCATATTCAACTTTTCAAATTAATCAATTTTCAAATTTTCTTCTTCAGCTCAGTTTCATACAATGAATAAAACTCATCTCTGATCTCATTCCTGACATCGTAAAAGGAGGTCATGATCTCCGTATATGATCCCCTGGTTTTTGAGGGATCTTCGAAACCCATGTGCAGGCGATGTCTTACTCTTCCCGGAAAGACAGGACAGGTCTCATTTGCGTCATCACAAACAGTAATCACATAGTCCCAGTCATCTGTCAGATACTGGCTGACATTCTTTGGTTTGTGATTACTGATATCAATACCAGCCTCTTTCATTACTTTTATTGCTGTTGGATTAACCCGGGTAGCCGGTTCCGTACCTGCGGAAAAAACCTGTAATCTCTTATCAAATGATTGTAGAAATCCGTGAGCTATCTGGCTGCGGCAACTGTTACCCGTGCATAAAATCAATATTTTCATACTTTACAATTATTTACATTCAAAGCCTTGTGGAATACTAATGCAATTCATAAATTTTTCAGAAGTTCTTTTCAACTCCTCAATAATCTTGATATTTAAGCAATAACATCTTTTCGCCCCTTCCGTTGTTCCCTCAATCAGGCCGGAATCGCGTAATTCTTTGAGGTGCTGGTTTACAGTTGTTCTTCCAAGCGGTATCTCATCCGCAATATCTCCAGTAATACAGGTTTTTGTTTCAGCCAGGTATTTCAGAATTGCCAGACGCGCAGGATGGGCAAGAGCTTTAAAAAGTACAGAACACTTCTGAAGCTCTGGACTGAACAATTCACTTTTATTATATGCCATAATTCAATATAGTTTGACGTAAATATACGTTATATTTTAATATGACGTATAAATACGTTAATTATTTCTAAAATTATTTATCACGCCGGAGGCTGAAAAGTGGATGCTTATGAGCTGATGGCAATCCGGGCTCCCGGTCATCTTTTGTTCTCATTTTCGCAGGGACATGGAACTGATTTATATTTTTTGTGTTTATGCTGTGTGGCACAAGCACTTGAAAGGATAAGAATCAAAAGGAAAAAAACAGCTGCATAAAAGTATCTTGTTTGGAGGTTTTTCATATATCTGACAAACTTTAAAGCTATAACAAATGATATTATTAATATTTGATATCCGAAACAACTAATTGTTTCGGATATTTTCAAAATTAACTGCCGGACTTATAAAACACAACAAATTTTTACGGTTTTATCTTTTCAAACAAACCTATAAGCTTTGTTTTGTATATCTCAGTTATTTGTTTTTCGTATTCTCCAATAGGTTTTACTGGTATCAGATCTATTACATTCGAAGCAGTTAATCCTGATTTATACATAAGATTTAATGAAGCTCTAAGTGTTTCACTAATAGCATCTTCCCCCTCTTTTTGGGTCAATCCAATCTTTTGCCCGACTTCAGCAAGCTCTTTCCACTGGAACCAGAAATAAGTTGGCAGCATTGCTGATATGATGGCATAACTTTCAAGCTTCTCCTCTGCAACTTCAAATGTTGTACCCAGTAATCTAAGTATATCAAGAATTACATTCTTTTCTTTCTTCGCAAAACTGTCAGAAAAACAGACCGGATTGTACCCTTCATTTATAAAAGATGTTGCATTTGGAATTAACCTGGCAACGTTCTTAACCAGGTTCAGTTTTGAAGAGATCCGGGCAAGACTTATTTTCGGGGCAAGTGATATGACAGTTGCATTGACATTAAAGTCTTTACTTAAAAGTTCAAGAGTATCCATTATTACAGGAGGGTGAAGAGATATAAAAACAATGTCCTGCGCTGCTGCAACGTTCGCACTTTCAATGTGTATGTGGGGATATATCTTCTTCAGGTTTGTAGTTACTTCTGCGTTTATATCAGTAACGACAATTCTGTTAAACTTTGCGTTCTTATTCAAAAACGCCTGCAAAAAGATTTTAGTAATCCTTCCACCTCCTATAAAACCTAACGATTTTGTTTTCATGATATTCGTTTTAAAGTTACCTGATTTATCATTTCCCGTTGCCTTTATTCAATCCCTCCCGTGGCTTGAGCTGGCACATGCAAGAACCTGACAGACGAGCTGTAATATCCTTTGTTACCGGTAATCCGTCACGTTCCCAGTCAACAAGCCCTCCGGCCATATTTACAATTTTCTCAAATCCTATTTCTTTCAGGAATCTTACTGCTTCTTCACTTCTCAAACCTACAGTATCAGCAAAAATCATATATCTGCCGCAGGGAAGATTTTTATATTCCATAAGCAGTTTACTCTTAGGCAAAAAGATTAGCTCCGGAACATCAAATGTTTTAAAAGACCTCATGTTCTCTTCCCTTACATCAACGATTATTGCTCCTTCGCCTACCAATTCAAATGCTTCCTTTGGCGAAACATTTATTATACCGCTGCTTAAAAAGCCATAATTATCAAAAAGAGAATCCATTTAATTGATTTTAACACCTTTCATCTGTAAAACTTTCACCAGTTCTTCCTCTGGAAAGAATCCAACATGTCTGTAATATTCTTTGCCAGTGTCGTCAAGGAATACCTGAGTGGGTATTGATTCAATACCATACCTGACACCATAAGGTTTACCTTCCTCAGTCCAAACATCATAGAAGTTAATTTTTACTGTTTCCCCACATTTCATTTCTATTGATTTCATAACAGTCTGCATCTTCTGACAGGGGATGCACCGGACAGAACCTAATTCAATAAAAGTGACTTTAACTTTCGTCCCGGTTATTTTATTTTCAGAAGAAGATCCCTTCCTGGTTATTGACTTATCGGTTAGGTTTGAATTTTGACCGTATGCAGTTAATAAAGGTAATGTAATAAAAAAAAGAAGATTAAGCCTCTGCTTTAAATGGTTCATTTTGAATTATTTAATTTCTGTTTTTGAATCCGATATTAATTTTTCAGCTTGTTCATAAATGTCTTTAATGGGCCTTTGCTTTATCATTTTGCCAAGCCCGATAGCCTCTTCCACTTCCTCAATAGTACAGCCAAGTTCAAGTGCTTTTTTGAAATGATAGTCGAGACATGGGCGACAACTACCTGCAATTGATGCTGAGATCCCTGCAAGTTCTATTGTTTTTACATCGAGATGCTTAAAGTTATTCATAATTTTCTGGTAAATATCAGCTGTTAAAATACAATGTTAAATAAATATCCTACAATCATTATTCCTCCTCCTACAATTGCAATAAATGTAAAGATCAGAGGAAGTTTCAATACTTTGCGCAGGATAATCATTTCAGGCAATGACAAACCAATTACTGCCATCATGAATGCGAGAGCGGTTCCCAAAGACGCCCCTTTTTCAATAAGTACAGACACAATAGGAACGATGCCGGCAGCATTGGAATAAAGAGGAATACCAATTAAAATTGACAACGGGACAGAATACCATGCAGATTTACCCATTAATGCAGCCATAAATTCCTCAGGGACATATCCATGGGCACCTGCTCCGACTGCAATCCCTAAAGCTACGTATATCCATACTTTAACTACTATTTCCTTTATGGCATCATACCCGAGACTGATCCTGCCACCGAATGTTATATTCTCTTCTTCTTCCCCACTAATAGCAAGATGTGTCTGATAAACCCATGGTTCCACCCATTTTTCGAGCTTCAGCAAACCAATTATCCAACCCGCAACGATTGCAATAGCCAAACCGGTGCCCACATATATCGCAGCTACCTTCCATCCGAACATTCCATATAAAAGAACAACAGCAACTTCATTAATCATTGGAGAGGAAATAAGAAATGAAAATGTGACCCCAAGCGGAACTCCGGATTCTACAAATCCAAGAAATAAAGGGATAGCTGAACATGAACAAAATGGAGTTACGATGCCTAATGCTGATGCCATAACATTACCAGTGAAAGTTTTCTTTCCTTCAAGCGCTTTGCGCGTTCGTTCAGGAGTGAAATAGGTCCGTATGATCCCAACCAAAAATATTATTAGTGTCAGTAACATCATGACCTTTGGGAATTCAAATACAAAGAAGCGGAGAGCTTCAGTGAGATGTGCCCCTTTTGTCATTCCGAAAACCGAATCAATTAACCAGTTGGTTACTGGTTGAAGGTTATGATAAATAATGTACCATGCAGGTAATAATGCAACAGGTAACAAGATATTTGTTTTAATGCTTTTCATTTAACATAAGTTAATATTTCGTCATACTACGAAATAATTTCGCAAATTTTTTTATAAGTATATTCTGATTATATAATAAGCACCAACAATGATAAAGATTACAGCAACGATTCTTCTAAACCACAGTTCGAAATTTTTTATCTTATTGTAAAGGCCACCTATTCCTGATACGGTATACGCAAGCACCCATGCAAATATGATTACAGGGATCCCTGTTGCAGCAGCAAATATAACTGGCAGATATAGTCCGGAAGCACTTGATATGGTCAAAGGAACGAGCATACCAAAATACAACACTCCACTGTAGGGGCAAAAAGCAAGAGCAAAAACCATCCCCAGTAATGCTGCATCAATAAACCGCCACGACTTTCTTTTTTCCATCTTCTCTGATAGTCTGTTAAAACCTGGGAAATTAATCCTGATGATATCAAGCATGAATATTCCGATTAAAATTAAAAGCGGGCCTATGATTTTCTCACCGTACCGCTGGAAAAATCCTGAGAATTTAAACTGGTCTGCACCAAAATAAATTATGATCGGAATTAAAGTATATGAAATTGCTCTTCCAAAAGTATAAAACAATCCATTGAAAAAGACTCTGTTGCGGTTTTCCAGATCTTTGCTTATAAATCCGACAGCCGTAATATTTGTTGCCAGCGGACATGGACTGATAGCTGTCATCAAGCCAAGTAATAAAGCTGTAACCCATGGCATTGAACTGCTATCAAGAAGATTTGTAAGAAAATCCATTATGTAAATATTGAGTTGCCTTTTTAAAACGATTATTCACTTTATTAAGCTAGTCATTAGTGTCGGTTTCTTAGTGCTTGGTGTTTGGTAGTCAATTACTAACCTGCCCAAACAAGTAACCGGCAACCAGAAACCAGCAACCAGAATTATTTTATCAAAGGATCAATTTTCGATTTCATAATCTCAGCAAATTTCTGTGGCTGAGAAACAGCATAAAGGAAACCTTCATTCGTAATATTGATCTTCTGGTCACCTTTTACAATCAGGAGAGTCTGGCTGTTAACGCCTAATTTTTCACCCATTGTTTTTCCGGTTGCGTCTTCAAGATTCAGAGCAGTAAAGCTTATCTTTCCTGCTTTAACCTGATCAGCATAAAGCATCTCAACATTCTTTCTGGCTTCAGCCTCCACAGTTTTGCATGTTATACAACGTGTTGTCATGTGAAAATAGTAAACCTCAACATCGCCATTCTTTGAAACTGCTGAGGCGGATTTCTGATTTGGCTGACTATTGCAGGAAATACCGGCAAAAGTGATCAACACAAAACACAATAAAAAGAATTTTCTCATCTGGTTAGCTTATTATTTGGTTAGAAATTGTTTTATCTCATCAACTGAAGGTATACGTCCTTTTGAAACTACTTTTTCGTTTACGACCAAAGCGGGAGTTGTCATTATGTTGAATTTCATAATTTCAACAATGTCTTCAACCTTCGTGATTGTAGCATCAATTCCATTGTCTTTTACAACTTTACGGACAATTTCCTCAAGGGATTTGCATTTCGAACATCCAGTGCCCAATATTTTAATTTCCATTATACTATGAATTACTATTTTCTGTTAAAAAAAGTTCCAAGCAACTCTTTGGCTTCTGACCAACCGGTTTTATTTATGCAGTATTTAATATAAGGGGGATTTATTTCCCCCTGAATCAATCCGGCATCTTTTAATTCCTTCAGATGCTGGGAGAGTGTTGACCGGGCAATAGGAAGTTCTTCTGCCATATCACCACTATAACAACACTTATCGGTATTCTTCACCAGGAAATCCATAATAAAAATCCTTACAGGATGCCCCAGTGCTTTTGAATAGCGGGCAATCTTTTCCTGTTTATACGTGAATACATTCACCTTTTCCTTTATCTCCATTTCATTTAGTATTTCGCCTAATTACGAAACAAAAATATAAAATTTCTGATCAATCAATGCAGATAATACTAAATTTTATTTAAGGGGTAATTGCAAACACACACGAAGGATTTTTTAGATAGCCCAATCAAGTATAGCAAATTCAGGAGATTTAATCGAGCATTCAGAATAAGCTGGTGTAATTCAGGATTGAATCATCAGATACTACGGAATTCCTTAATGTACTTATTAATATATACTTGTTTCTGTTTTGACTTGTACTGCATTATATAGCGCGGATGTTCAAGAGGAACGATCCTGTCAAAAAACTTAAAGTCATTATTCAGATGTGAAAGGAATTTAAAGTTCTGACCTGTTCCCAGACAAAAACAGATATTTCTGTTGATCCCGAATTCAATTTGCCTTTTAATGCTTTCAACAATAAAGTCAAGTACCGCGTGGGTAAGTTTTTTACTGTCATAATAGTTGTAATTGACCTCTTTCCCCCCTGGATTAACTGATGTGAATCCGAGCGGACATACTGAGCTGATAAAGAATTCTGAATAAAACTTCTCAGCCCCGCCGAATGCATCAATCATATCATAAATATATACAGAGGATGTTTCAAATGTCGCCAAATCAGGAACCGACAAACCACATTTCTCAGAAAGTCTTTTTGTATCTGTAAAAGGTATTCCGGTAACACCTGCACCAAATCTTCCCGGATTTATTCCCAGTATCAGATTACGAAGGTTGTTATCGTTATAAAACTTAAAATAGAATTGTGAAACTACGCTGAATATTTCAGGATTGTTTCTGAACGGATTCATTATTGATATTCCTGAAGGCAAGGCTCCATTATACTCAAGTTTTTCGCAGAATGAAATTACTTTCGCGGCAAAGGTGTCCATAATAAAAATATAAAGATATCAGATTTCTCAATGAAAAATCCGACAACACTAAATCTTGGAAAATGACCAGAAAGATGGTTTAGTTTTTTACACAGCGGACAGAATATTTGTTCGATTTTTCTGTTCCGTGAATATCTGAGATATCCTCTTTTCTCGAAATGTCGATGACCGGTCTTTCATCTATCATAAGATAACTGAAATATTCTGCGCAGGACTTATCATATTCTGTAGATGTCCAGTAATATGCACTTTCTCCTATTTCAGAAAATGTTCCTTCATAATCCTGCATACCACCAAGCTGAACAGAAAAAGAGGAAGGTTCAGCCGTTAACTTTCCCCATGTCCCATTTTGTTCAAAATGATCGGAAAGGGTGTGAAACTCAGCCCCTGATGGGAGATGCCAGCCAGCAGGACAAACCTTTACAGCTGTTTTCCATTCATATAGCAGACCGAAACCCGTTACATTATTTGAGTCATTATCGAAAAAGAATGCGCCCTGGCTTGCTTTAAACTTTAGATTTTCAGCCATCCAGGTAACACCAGCTATTGATATAGTTTTATAAACATTCCCATCTCTTCCGTCAGTAAATTTATCCTGTCCCTTCAGACATGTGAAAATCAGAAAAAAAATAAATGCTGTAGTTATCTTCTTCATAGCCGATCTGTTTTCTAATAAATTAATACAGGAATAAGAATTTTAAACACTCAAAATTCATACCAATCTGAATCAATGACTGCAAAAATAGGTTATACATTCATAATAAACAGTTGAAAAGTCATAATGTTATTAACCAACCATCTCCCATAAGTTGAAACGGTTCAGAGTGTAATGAACAACAGGTAAATAGATTATAAGTTGAATTTTGTCAACCTGTGGAAAGAAAAAGAGAAAGGTAATCCCGGAACTGCTTAAGTAACTCCGGGATGTACCTGGATTAATTAGAAAGATAGAAATTTTTCCTTTGCAGTCATACAGAAATCACATGATGCTGCCACAGTAGTTATATCATAAGTATTCCCACATACAGGACATACAAACCAGTTGGCGGGGAGGCTCTTTTCTCCTCCGGCGCTGACGGCAGTCAGGGCAACATTATAGAAAGCCTGGTGTTTCTTTTCAGTATCTAACGCCCATGTAAATGATTTAATGGCGTCAGCACTTTTCTCTTTTTCAGCTGCTGCAACGAATTCAGGATACATTGTATTTATCTCATAAGTTTCACCTTTTATTGCATCAGCAAGATTTTCAGCAGTTGAGAGCACGTTAAATGCTCCAATCTGAGGACCCGCAACTTTTTCCCCAAGTTTTTCAAGAACCTTTAAGTGATTACCTGCATGGATTGCTTCAGCTTTTGAAGTTGCCATAAACATAACAGCAACCGTATCCAGCCCTTCAGCTTTAGCTTTGTCTGCAAAAGCTGCATATTTGGCACTTGCTGTTGACTCACCATTATAAGCAGCTTTGAGGTTCTCGATTGTTTTAACCGGCTTTGGAGAGCAGCTTATTATCAGCCCGGCGGTTAACAACAACATAATTAATCGGATAGATGTTTTCATAAGGATAAGTTTAGTTTATAATGAAATCTGATAAATGTATAAAGGATCCTGAATCTTAATCACAGGGCCATCATGAAATTATATACCATGGTTCCTCCCATAAAGCCAGTAAAGGTTACTGCGGCAAATCCTGTAAGATAGAGTCCAAATGATATCCATTTCAGCTGTGTCTCTTCCTTTTTTTGTAAAAAAAGCCAGATTCTGAATGCCGAACAAATAATCATCACGATCATAGTTATAAGTGCTCCTGTTTCGTGTTTTTCAAAGACTTTTAAAATTTCACCCTGGGTGGGTTCATTTGTAAATAATTGTCCGGAGGACCATGCAGCGATTGCTGCCAAAGTTCCAAGCACCATAAGGTAAAATCCTGCTTTTGAAAGACATTTGTCACTCTTAATAAATAGTGAGACAACCTCAATAAGGAATCCAACAGTTATAAGCGCAACAGGAAAGTGCACTATCATTGGGTGTAGATGTGTGGTACTAAACATAATTATTAAAACTGTGATGATTATAAATTAAAGAACTTCCAGGTTTGTGTTGTATCTGCGTTTACAAATCCAAATATACGTTTTTTAGCATAATTTATCATTACTGTCCGGTTAAAAATATGAGATTACCTTCGATAATCTCCCGCTACATTCACATATTATCAATTTAGTAATGATAATTTATGATAATCAGAAACCAGAATATTTAGAACCAGAGAAAATATTCAACCATTATAATAGACTGGTAGAGCTGTTATTATTCGTTTAAACTCTTTAGTAAAACAATAATAATTTACTTACCTTTGAGCCCTTTAAAAACAGGAAAAAAGCAGTCATGATGTCAGAGAAAAAGGTTCTTAAACCCTATGGCGAAAAACAAATGACATTCGACAAACGTTATCTGGAGATGGCGTTAATCTGGGCACAGAACTCATACTGTATCAGACGGCAGGTTGGGGCACTGATAGTAAAGGAAAAGATGATTATTTCAGACGGCTACAACGGAACTCCTTCAGGCTTTGAAAATATTTGTGAGGATGAGAACAATATTACAAAACCATATGTTCTGCATGCAGAAGCCAATGCAATTACTAAAGTAGCCAAATCGAACAACTCGAGTGAAGACGCAACACTTTATGTTACGACCTCTCCATGTATGGAGTGTTCTAAACTCATTATACAGTCAGGTATAAAAAGAGTGGTTTTTTGTAACCGCTATCATAAGACAGATGGTCTCGATCTTCTGAAACGTGCAGGAATAGAACTGGTATATATTGATCCTGAAAAAGATATTTATGAACTACAATAACTCAAAAAGAAGTATTTTTCTTCCGCTGATGCTTGGTGTTTCGCTTGCTCTGGGTATTCTGATAGGAAAATTCCTGCCGGGGGAAGCTGATTTGCCTCAGCATTCAAATATCAGGTCAAGAAATGATAAACTGAACAGCATTCTTAACATAATTGAATCGAATTATGTAGATTCTGTGAACCGTAATGACCTGGTTGAGACAGCAATACCGGCAATGCTTAAAAAACTGGATCCTCATTCTGTATATATTCCCGCAAAAGATCTGGCACGTGCAAATGAGCCATTGCAGGGTAATTTTGAGGGAATCGGTATTTCATTCAATATGCTTACAGATACCATTCTGGTGATAAGTACTATTCCTGGAGGTCCTTCTGAAAAACTGGGTCTTCTGCCGGGAGATAAGATATTATATGTGAATGATTCACTTGTAGCAGGCAGACATATCAGTGACGAGAAAGTTATGGGGATGCTGAAAGGTCCCAGGGGTACTGTTGTAAAAATAAAAATCCTAAGGAGCGGGCAAAAAGAGCTTCTTTCGTTCGAGATAACCCGTGATAAAATTCCAATTTACAGCGTCGATGTATTTTACATGGTAAATGCTTACACCGGGTATATCAAGATCAACGCTTTTGCCATGACCACCTTTGATGAGTTCATGAAAGGGCTCCGGGAACTAAAAGAAAAGGGAATGACCAGCCTGATCCTGGACCTGCGAGGAAATTCAGGAGGAATCATGGAGGCAGCCATTCAGATTGCAAATCAGTTCCTCAAAGAGGGACAGTTAATTGTATATACCAAGGGACGTGCACAGCCGCGAAGCGAAGCCAAAGCAACAGGCAAAGGAGAATTTGAGTCTGGGGATCTTGTTGTCCTTATCGATGAATGGAGTGCTTCCGCAAGTGAGATTCTCGCCGGTGCTATCCAGGATAATGACAGGGGCACTATAATCGGTCGTCGCTCCTTTGGCAAAGGATTGGTTCAGGAACCAATTCCATTTGCAGATGGTTCAGGTATGCGGCTTACAATAGCAAGATATTATACTCCAACCGGAAGGTCTATACAAAAACCTTACAAGGACGGTTTTGATAAGTATTATGATGATCTGAATGACAGATACATACACGGTGAATTTGAGGTCTCCGACAGTATTCATTTTTCTGATTCACTGAAATTTACCACTCCCGGTGGACGAATAGTTTATGGCGGGGGAGGTATAATGCCAGATAAATTTGTTCCCGTAGACACTTCCGGAGTATCGCCCTATTTTGTTAAAATTAGATCACTTATCTACAGATTTGCTCTAAAGTATACTGAAAATAACAGGGAGATATTAAAGAAATTTACTGAACCGGGGGAGATGGAAAAATTCCTTGATAAACAGGTTCTCCTTGATCAGTTTATACAATTTGCTGATGCAAACGGAATAAAGAAGGATCCTGCAGGATTAAAAATTTCGGGATATATTATTCAGACCCAGGTTAAAGCTTATATTGCCCGTAATATACTCGATAACAAAGGATTCTATCCCATATGGGAGGATATCGATACGACTCTTAAGTATGCGATTGACTTTCTGAAAAAGTAATTCTTTTTCTCCCGCTGATCTCGCAGATTTACACTGATAATATCTGTGCTGATCTGCGAAATCTGCGGGAACAAAATCAAATCAATTCATTTACAAATGCACTTACGGCTTTAACAGAAAGTTCTTTTTCTTCTATAAAACCGATATGGCCGGTGTTTTTAAGAACAACAGCTTTAGCATTTGGAGGCAAATTCACTTTAGCCTGAACAACATCACAGGGAATATAATTATCCATAACACCAAGTATCCACAGAGACGGAACTCTTCCCTCCTCCATGACTGATAACCTTGAAGGCCTTATCATCATCCCGTTTAAGACTGCTATTATTCCTTCTCCCGGAATCCTTGAGGCTGCTTCTTTTAATCTTTGTAGCGATTCGGAAAATTTTTCAAGATTTGAATCTGCAAACATCCGCCTTACATTATCCGGGTACATCAGGTTTTTCTTTCCGGATTTCACTATTTCAATTTCACGCTTTCTCTTCTCAAGAGCCTCAGGAGGATCAGGAAACGGATGGGAATGAAACAGACAATAACCTGAAAGAAGATCAGGGAAAAGGTCAAGGAATGCCAGAGTGACATAACCTCCCAGTGAATGACCTAAAAGACAGGCCTTTTTAAGACCCAATGAATCAAGCAATTCCTTTATTCCCGTAGCCATAAACTCCATCGTATGTACATGACCATATACATCTGAAAGTCCATGGCCCGGAAGATCCACAGTAATAATCCTGAATTGCAATGAAAGCTTCTCTTCAAAACCATTCCACACTTCTGATGTTTCAAGGTAACCATGCAGCAGTACAATTGCGGAACCTTTACCAGAGTCAGAATAATGAATTCTGCCTCCCCTGAATAAATAGAACATACTAATAAAATATTTAGCTTTGTAAATGTAGCCAATTATCAGAAAGAGACCAATTGTATAAATGCTTCTGATATTATGTGATATTTAGCATGCTGGTAAAATTGTAATTTTGAATTAATAAATCTAACTTTGATAAACTTCCTTCCTCTGACAAAAAATAAATTTTAAATATTTCATAACCAATGAGTAAAGTTCTGTTTTCCTCGATTTCAAAGAAATTTATTATGGCTTTGGCCGGTTTGTTCTTACTCACTTTTTTACCGGTTCATCTTTTTATCAATTTTATGCTGCTCAGGAATGAACCGGAATCTTTTAATAATGCTGCCCGTTTCATGGCGACATTCCCACTTGTAAAAATAATGGAGGTTGTTCTGATCGGAGCAATTCTTATCCATATTTTCTGGGGTATTTTCCTTCAGGTTCAGAATTGGCTTGCCAGACCGGTTGGTTATGTCAGTGGCAACAAATCGGAAACATCATTTTTCTCACGGTTCATGATATGGACAGGGGCTTCGATATTCACCTTCCTGATTCTCCATTTCTTCAATTTTTACTTTATCAAGCTCGGATTAGTTGCAGGTGATCCCGAAAATTTCTACTCAGTCGCTCATAATCTCTTTCATATCCCTGCATATAATTACATTTATCTTGTTTGTTTTACCCTTCTTGGATTTCACCTTTACCATGCATTTTCCTCAGCATTCCAGACATTGGGGCTGAATCACAGAATATGGACGCCTGTTGTCAGAGTGATCGCACTGATATATGCAATTGTTCTCCCCGGAGGTTTTGCCTTTATCTCAATCACTTTATGGCTTTTCAGATAATTCCAAACAGAAATAATTATTATAATGGGAAAACTAATTTCAAAGATACCCGATGGTCCTCTTGCACAAAAGTGGACTAAATATAAAGCTTCGGTCAAGCTGGTTAACCCGGCTAACAAGAAAAAACTTGAAATAATTGTTATTGGAACCGGCCTATCGGGTGCAGGTGCTTCTTCAGCTCTCGGTGAATTAGGATACAGCGTAAAAACCTTCTGTTATCAGGATTCTCCTAGGAGAGCTCATTCTGTTGCAGCCCAGGGAGGGATAAATGCCGCAAAAAACTATCAGAGCGACGGGGATAGTGTCTATCGCTTGTTTTATGATATGATCAAAGGTGGCGATTACAGAGCCAGGGAAGCTAATGTTTACAGAGCCGCTGAAGTAAGTAACCAGGTTATCGACCATTATACTGCGCTTGGTGTACCATTTGCACGTGATTACGGAGGAACACTTGATACACGTTCATTCGGAGGAGTTCAGGTGTCACGAACCTTTTATTCAAAGGGACAGACAGGCCAACAGTGTCTGCTCGGAGCCTATTCTTCCTTAAACAGGCAGATAAAAAAAGGTAATGTAACAATGTACCCACGCAGAGAGATGCTTGACCTTGTTCTAATTGATGGAAAAGCACGCGGAATTATTGCACGCAACCTCCTGACCGGCGAAATTGAAAGGCATTCTGCTCATGCAGTAGTACTTGCAACTGGAGGTTATGGAACTATTTACTTCCTCTCAACACTTGCGGTTAATTCAAATGCCTCGGCAGCCTGGAAAGCACATAAGAAAGGAGCTTTCTTTGCCAATCCGAGTTTTGTACAGATACACCCTACTTCCATTCCTCAACTTAATGAATTCCAGTCGAAACTGACCCTTATGTCAGAATCTCTGCGAAATGACGGACGCATCTGGGTTCCAAAAATGAAAGGAGATAAACGTCAGGCCAATTCGATACCTGAAGATGAGAGAGATTATTATCTGGAACGCCGGTATCCTACCTTCGGGAACCTGGTACCCAGAGATGTTGCTTCCAGGGCCGCCAAGGAGCGTTGTGATGCCGGATATGGTGTTGGGGAGACTGGTCTTGCTGTCAATCTTGATTTCAGGGATTCAATCAAAAAACAGGGTAAGAAAGTAATTGAAAACAAATACGGCAATCTTTTCGAGATGTATAAAACCATCACTGGGATTAATCCATACGAAGAACCGATGCGTATTTATCCTGCCGGCCATTACACAATGGGCGGATTGTGGGTTGATTATGAACTGATGACTACAATTCCGGGGCTTTATGCGATAGGAGAAGCCAACTTCTCGGATCATGGAGCCAACCGGCTGGGAGCAAGCTCACTGATGCAAGCCTCAGGTGATGGATACTTTATTCTCCCAAATACAATAAGCAATTATCTTGCTGATGAGATACGCATTCCTAATATTTCAACAGACAAACCTGAATTCATTGAGACTGAAAAAGCAGCTGTCGAAAGACTTAATAAACTTATTTCAATAAAAGGAAAACAAACAGCCGCATCATTCCATAAGAGATTGGGTAAGATAATGTGGGACTATTGCGGAATGATAAGAAATGAAGAAGGACTTAAAAAAGCTCTTGTCCTTATAAAAGAGCTTAAGGATGAATTCTGGAAAGATCTTAATGTCACAGGTTCTGTAAATGAGCTGAACATGGAGCTGGAAAAGGCCGGCAGGGTGGCTGACTATTTTGAACTTGCTGACCTTCTCGTAACTGATGCTCTGAATAGAAAAGAGTCGTGCGGAGCTCATTTCAGGGAAGAGTATCAGACTCCTGACGGCGAAGCACTTAGGAATGATGACGATTTTACCTATGTGGCAGCCTGGGAATATACTGGTGAAGGCAAACCTCATATTCTTCATAAAGAGGAACTTAAATTCGAAGAGGTGGAGATGAAGGTACGAAGCTATAAATAGTCGTGCAAGTCATGGAAGACCGTAAGACCGCAAGACTGCAGGACCGGAGGACCGCTGGACCGCACACAAAATATTTTGATCATTAAGCATAACTTAACTGAATTACAAAATGAACCTTACATTAAAGATATGGCGCCAGAAGAATTCAAAGGCCAAAGGTAGCTTTGAGACATACCAGATGGATACCGTATCTCCTGAAATGGCATTCCTGGAGATGCTCGATGCGCTCAATAAGAAGCTTGTGGAAGAGGATAAGGACCCGGTGGCTTTCGATCACGATTGCAGGGAAGGAATCTGTGGATCATGCGGAATGTATATTAACGGGCATCCTCACGGACCTGTACCCGCTGTAACAACCTGCCATCTTTCAATGAGATTTTTCAAAGACGGGGAAACCGTATGGATTGAACCCTGGAGAGCAAAGCCATTTCCTGTGATCAAGGACCTTATTGTTGACAGAACTGCATTTGATAAAATCCAGATTGCAGGCGGATTCATTTCCGTCAATACAGGAGCCGCTCTGGAAGCCAACACCATCCTTATTCAGAAGAAAAAATCAGATGATGCCTTTGATTCTGCTATTTGCATCGGGTGTGGTGCCTGTGTGGCTGCCTGCAAAAATGCATCAGCAATGTTGTTTGTATCAGCTAAAATATCTCAGTTTGCTCTTTTACCACAGGGACGAATCGAGGCAAGAGAGAGAGTCAAGGCAATGGTCAAAAAAATGGATGAGGTCGGCTTTGGTAACTGTTCTAATTCAGGTTCCTGTGAGGCCGAATGTCCAAAACAGATAAAGCTTACAAATATTGCACGCCTAAACAGAGAATTCTATAAAGCCATCTGAAAGAAGTATCATATAAGTCCACTTTATGAATCGGAAAAAATTTGTTGAGCTTCTTACTGTATCCGGCGGAGTTGTTGCTGTTACTTCCTTTCCCGGATTTCCTGAATTTATCCATTCTTCAAAAAAGAAAACTGTAACACCGGAAAAAACCAATGAACTAACTGCAGATGTGGTGATATGCGGTGGNGGACTTGGAGGCTGTGCCGCAGCCCTGGCTGCGCTGCGAAACAATTTAAATGTTATCCTTACGGAGGAGACAGACTGGATCGGAGGACAAATTGCACAGCAGGGAGTACCTCCCGATGAACATAAATGGATAGAGACTCATGGATCCACAAAACTATACCGTGACTTCCGAAACTCAATCCGACAGTATTATAGTCGTAACTACCCGCTTACAGAAACAGCAAGAGCTAACAAATATCTTAATCCGGGTGATGGCTCTGTTTCCAGACTATGCCATGAACCCCGTGTAGCACTGGCAGTACTTCTTGACATGCTTGCTCCTTACATCAGTTCAAAAAAGTTAGTTTTATTGACTGATTATAAAATTTCAAAAGCTGAAGTCACAGGTAACAGGGTTAACTCTGTCAATGCAGTCAGCCAGCTTCATGGGAATAGTGTTGTTCTCACAGCACCCTATTTCATTGATGCTACTGAATTAGGAGATCTGCTGCCGTTAACCGGCACAGAATATATTACCGGTACAGAATCCCGCAAAGAAACAGGTGAGCTGCATGCACCTGAAATAGCAAATCGTGAAAACAACCAGGCATTCACTGTCTGTTTTGCAATGGACTATATTCCAGGGGAAACCCATGTAATTGACAAACCCGTCGAATATGATTTCTGGAAGAATTATAAACCAAAACTGAATCCCGGGTGGCCTGGAAAACTTCTTGATCTCTGCTATACAGATCCTATTTCACTGAAGCCGGTAGTAGTCGGATGCAATCCTGAAGAGATTAATCCCTCATCTTTATTTAATATCTGGACTTATCGAAGGATAGTTAATAAAAATAATTTTCTGCCAAATACTTATCAAAGTGATATTACGATTGTCAACTGGCCGCAGAACGATTACCTGACAGGGAATCTGATAGGTGCCAGTCCTGAAGAGTTCAGGATGCATGTTAACAGAGCCAAGCAGCTTAGCTTGTCACTTTTATACTGGCTGCAGACTGAAGCTCCTCGTCCTGACAAAGGTTATGGGTGGCCCGGAATCAGGCTTCGGGGTGACATTTTAGGTACGGAAGACGGACTGGCCAAATATCCTTATATCCGTGAATCACGNNGGATAAAAGCATTATTTACTGTTCTGGAAGAGCATGTTGGTCTTGAAAACAGATCTNTGATAACAGGCAAAACAAAAGATATTACCGCTGCTGATTTTTACGATAGCGTTGGGATCGGTTATTATCGTATAGATCTCCATCCATCATCAGAAGGAACAAACTACATTGATGTTGACTCCCTCCCGTTTCAGATACCACTAGGTGCACTTATTCCGGAACGCATTGAAAACCTGATTGCTGCAAATAAAAATATTGGCACAACTCATATTACAAATGGCTGTTACAGGCTGCACCCGGTTGAATGGAATATCGGAGAATCTGCAGGCTCATTGGTTGCTTATTCCCTGAGCAGGAAGGTAATTCCAAGGGTTGTCCGTGAAAATAAAGAATTGCTTGGGGAATTCCGGAATCTTATTCATTCCCAGGGAATCGAAACACAATGGCCGGAAAGCTAATATTTGCTGTCGAAGTGAACTTTGCGGTTACCCTCTCCTATTGAATATAAGTTATTGTATATTTGTCTGATTACTTATTTTACCTGATTATGATAACAATAACTCAATCAAATCTTTTCTGACCCTTCAATCCCAAACAAACATTTATTTATTAATGAAAGCAGAACATACTCGTCGAGATTTCCTGGCAAAATCAACCCTTGCAGGAATGGCTGCGCTCACTGTACCATTAACAGCCTGTGCCGATAATGTAAGTAAGCCTTTATCAAATGATTCTCCTGAATCGAAATTAATAGTTACAAAGGGTAATGCATTGCCAATTACCGGGACTTTTTTAGATGAAATCTCCCATGATATTCCTCATCAGAATTGGGGAGAAAAAGAGTGGGATGCTGAGTTTGGCTATATGAAAGCTGTTGGGATTGATACTGTGATAATGATCCGGTCAGGGTATAGAAAATTTATCACATTCCCATCTGAATATCTTCTTAAAAAAGGCTGTTATATGCCTTCAGTTGATCTGCTTGATATGTACCTCAGGCTGGCTGAAAAATATAGTATTAAATTCTATTTTGGATTATATGATTCAGGAAAATACTGGGATACCGGCGATCTGTCATGGGAAATTGAGGATAACAAATATGTTATCGATGAAGTCTGGAAAAACTATGGAAGTAAATATAAGAGTTTTCAGGGCTGGTATATAAGTGGCGAAATCAGCCGTAAAACAAAAGGAGCCATCGGGGCATTTCATTCCATGGGAAAACAGTGCAAAGATGTTTCCGGCGGTCTTCCGACTTTCATATCACCCTGGATTGATGGGAAAAAAGCTGTTGAAGCTGCAGGGGGAGATATAACGAAAGCAAATTCCGTATCTGTTCAGGAACATGAAAGAGAATGGGGAGAAATCTTCGATGGCATCCACGATGTTGTTGATGCTTGCGCATTCCAGGATGGTCATATAGATTATGATGAGCTTGATGCATTCTTCTCTGTAAATAAAAAAATGGCAGATAAATACGGAATGAAATGCTGGACTAATGCTGAAACCTTCGACCGTGATATGCCGATAAAATTCTTTCCGATCAAATTTGACAAACTGCGGTTAAAGCTTGAAGCTGCTAAAAGGGCTGGTTATGAGAAAGGCATCACCTTTGAGTTTTCACATTTTATGAGTCCCCAATCGGCTTATGTACAAGCCGGTCATCTGTACGATCGCTATAAAGAATATTTTAATATCAAATAATCATGAAGGAACATTCGAAACAAATAAAGTATATTGTCTGGCTTTCAGTTGTAGCATCACTGGGGGGATTCCTTTTTGGTTATGATACAGCAGTGATTTCAGGTACAGTAGATAATGTTGCTTCACAATTCCACCTCGATGATATTACAAAAGGCTGGTATGTAGGGTGCGCTCTTGCAGGGTCAATAGCAGGTGTTATGGCAGCCGGTTCATTGAGTGATAAATTCGGACGAAAAATTATCCTGCTGCTTTCTGCGGTATTATTCTCTGTGTCCGGTATCGGATGTATGATCGCTGGTAATGAAGTACAATTGGTAATTGCCCGTATACTTGGAGGAATTGGTATTGGAGTGGCCTCGGTTCTCTCTCCGCTATATATTGCCGAAATTTCAGTACCAAGCTTTCGCGGAAGATTGGTATCTATGTACCAGCTGGCTATTACTATTGGGTTTATGGGAGCCTATTTAGCCAATTACGGCTTGCTTCATTATTCCGAAACACTTCTGGGGAGAGGTGCAACAAGCGGGTTATATGGCAAAATTTTCGCAACAGAATCCTGGAGAGGAATGCTTGGGATGGAAGCTCTGCCTGCTCTCCTTTTCTTTATCGTACTTTTTCTGATACCGGAAAGTCCACGCTGGCTGATAGTTAACGGACAGGAAAAAAAGGCTTCATCCATTCTGAAAAGGATCTATGGCGAGAAAGAAGCTGATATCCAGATTGCAAATGTTAAAAACCTGATTACGCAGGAAACAGAATCAAACTGGCGTATGTTGTTTCAGCCTGGTTTTCGCATGGCGCTCTTTATCGGCGTCGCCCTGGCAATGCTTGGTCAGTTAATGGGAGTTAATGCAGTCCTGTATTATGGACCAACTATCTTTAAGGAAAGTGGATTGTCAACCGGAGATTCATTATTTTATCAGGTTCTGGTCGGAGTTGTCAACATGCTGACAACAGTTCTGGCATTGATCATTATAGATAAAGTAGGACGTAAGAAGCTGGTTTACTGGGGAGTTTCAGGGATGATAATTGCCTTGGTCCTTATCGGTATTTACTTTGCTTATGGTGCAAGATTAAATATCCCCCATGTATTCCTCTTAATACTATTCCTTTTCTATATTTTCTGTTGCGCAATTTCTATTTGTGCTGTAATTTTCGTACTTCTTTCCGAAATGTATCCTGTTAAGGTAAGAGGTGCAGCCATGTCGATAGCAGGCCTTTCGCTCTGGATAGGGACCTATCTCATCGGACAGCTTACTCCTCTGATGCTGTCAGCATTTACTCCGGCAGGTACCTTCTGGTTCTTTGCCCTGATGTGTATTCCTTATATGCTGATTGTCTGGAAATTATTGCCTGAAACAACCGGGAAATCACTGGAAGAGATAGAAGAAATGTGGATATTGAAAGGGAAAAAACAGTAAAAAGTAAAATCTGCGTTGATCAGCGCTATCAGCGGGAAATAATGTACCCTTTTTCCCGCAGATTTCGCAGATTTACGCAGAGATAAAATGTTACGAAGGGAATAAAATCATTCCTTTGATCAAATAACGATTCGGAGTAAACCACTTTAGTTCTAAAATACTGACAATTATGAATTTCCAGGCATTATCAAAACTTTACAGGGACGAATTACTGAATAATGTTGTCCCATTCTGGTTAACAAAATCACAGGACACCAAATACGGTGGCTATTTTACATGCCTTGACAGAACCGGAAATGTTTTCGATACCGACAAGTTTGTGTGGCTTCAGGGTCGTCAAGTCTGGCTTTATTCTATGATCTACAACAATATTGAGAAAAATCCCGAATGGCTTCAGTGTGCGGTGCAAGGAGGCGAATTCCTGAAAAAATTCGGTCATGATGGCAATTATAACTGGTATTTTTCTCTTACCCGGGAGGGGAAACCGATTATAGAACCTTATAATATTTTCTCATATACCTTTGCTACAATGGCTTTTGGTCAGCTGTTTAAGGCTACCGGTAACCAGGAATATGCTGATATTGCAAAGAGAACATTTGATATTATTCTGTCAAAAGTGGATAATCCAAAAGGAAAATGGAATAAAGCGTATCCAGGCACCCGGGACCTGAAAAATTTCGCCCTTCCAATGATTTTGTGTAATCTGTCGCTTGAAATTGAGCATCTTCTGGAAAAAGATTTTCTCCAGAAAACAATAGAGACATGTATTCATGAGGTGATGGAGGTCTTCTACCGTCCCGAATTAGGATTAGTGGTTGAGACCCTTACCTCTGACAATAAACTCTCTGATACATTTGAAGGACGCTTGCTCAACCCCGGACATGGCATAGAAGCAATGTGGTTTATAATGGATTTGGGTGAACGTCTTGAAAATCCTGAACTTATTGAGAAAGCAGCCAGGATAGCAGTACAATTAGTTGAATACGGATGGGATAAAAAATATGGTGGAATTTATTATTTTCTCGACAGGATGGGTTATCCGCCCCAGCAGCTCGAATGGGATCAGAAATTGTGGTGGGTACATGTCGAAACCCTCATTTCAATGGCAAAGGGATATCAGTTAACAGGATCCCGGGATTGCTTAAAATGGTTTGAAATTATACACGAATACACCTGGGATCACTTCAAAGATAAAGAATACCCTGAATGGTACGGTTATTTAAACAGGCAGGGAGAAGTACTGCTGCCTCTGAAAGGTGGCAAATGGAAAGGCTGTTTTCATGTACCACGCGGATTATATCAGTGCTGGAAAACTCTTGAAAAAATAAAATAATAAGTATACAAAAATCCGCTTAACTGGCGTTGATTTCGCGAAGCCTAAAAGATGTCTTTTGGCACGGGTTACAAACTCGAACCAGCGTGTGGGTCTCAGGAACAGGTCGATTCTATTTCTTTTACTGTTTTTGGTATAGGTTTGCCGAGTACATGATGTCCTTTTTCGGTAATCAGAACATTATCTTCAATTCGGATACCGCCTATCTCCATGAAGTTACCAATTTTGCTGTAGTTAATAAACTCTTTGAATTTCCCCTCGGCTTTCCACTTATCGATAAGTTCAGGAATGAAATAACATCCGGGTTCAACAGTAAAAACATGTCCGGCTTTGTAGGGTAAGGCAAACCGCAGAAAGGCAGTACCAAACTGATCACTTCGTTTTATTTCATCATTATATCCGACATAATTTTCACCGAGAGCCTCCATGTCATGAACATCGAGTCCCATCATGTGCCCAAGTCCGTGAGGCATAAAGAGAGCATGGGCACCGGCCGCAACGGCCTCGTCAACATTGCCTTTCATCAGACCTAATGCTTTTAATTCAGATGTAATGATCCGGCAAGCTATAAAATGAAGGTCCCTGTTAGAAAGTCCGGGTTTGGTTGCTTTTATTGCCTCG
>JGI20214J51088_10000199_pt1 | contig 43485 bp, 47 predicted proteins | sample WetSurMetagenome_FD_51088 | JGI IMG/M metagenome (IMG submission 51088) | reverse complement strand
GTCTTCGAGACCACGACCGGTATCGGCAGGGACAGCGGTATCCGCTTCACCGGCGAGACCATTAAAATGCCAGTAGGCAGGGAGATGCTCGGCCGTATCTTGTCCGGTGGCGGCAAGCCCATCGACGGCGGCCCGGAGATTGTTCCGGAGAAACGTCTTGACATAACCGGCGCGGCTATCAATCCATACGCCCGCGGTATGCCGGCGGATTTCATCCAGACCGGTATCTCCACGATCGATGGTACAAACACCCTTGTCCGTGGCCAGAAACTCCCTATCTTCTCGGGCGCAGGACTGCCGCATAACAATGTTGCGCTCCAGATCGCCCGCCAGGCAAAGGTGCCCGGCTCGACCGAAAGTTTCGCGGTGGTCTTCGCTGCAATGGGTATNACCAAGGAAGAAGCGAACTATTTCATGCAGGATTTCGAGCGCACCGGGGCACTTGAACGTGCCGTGGTCTTCCTCAACCTTGCGGATGATCCGGCAGTAGAGCGTATCATTACCCCGCGTCTCGCCCTGACCACTGCAGAGTACCTTGCCTTCGAGCTCGGTATGCATGTGCTGGTTATCCTGACGGATATGACGAACTACTGCGAAGCGCTCCGCCAGATCGGCGCAGCCCGGGAAGAGGTTCCCGGTCGCCGTGGCTATCCCGGATACATGTACACGGACCTCGCATCCCTCTACGAGCGTGCCGGTATGATCAAAGGGCTGAAGGGCTCAGTCACCCAGATCCCGATCCTGACCATGCCCGGTGACGATATCACCCACCCAATCCCCGACCTGACCGGTTATATTACCGAAGGCCAGATTGTGGTCAACCGTGACCTGCACCGGAAGGGTATCTACCCGCCTATCAACGTGCTGCCCTCGCTGTCGCGTCTGATGAATCTCGGTATCGGCAAGGGACACACCCGTGAGGACCACAAGAAGGTCTCTGACCAGATGTATGCCGGGTATGCAGAGGGTAACGACCTCCGCGGTCTCGTAGCCATTGTAGGTAAGGATGCACTTTCTGAGCGTGACCGCCTCCTCCTTGAGTTCGCTGACCTCTTCGAGAACCGCTTTGTCCGCCAGGGATATGACGAGGACCGCACAATCGAAGATACACTTAACCTCGGCTGGGACCTCCTCTCCACATTACCGGTGGAACAGCTCACCCGTATCGACCGTGAACTGATCAACAAGTACCACCCCAAGCTCAAGACCGGTGCAAAGAAGGTGTAACTGTCCATGGCACTGCGCGATATCAAGCCAACCCGTTCGGAACTGATCAACCTCAAGCGGAAGATCCAGCTCTCTGAGCGCGGCTATAAGCTCCTCAAGATGAAGCGCGATGGACTGATCCTGGAATTTTTCAAGATCCTGGCAAACGCAAAGGACAGCCGGGGCGAACTCTTAAGCAAGTACGAGCAAGCCGCCGAGATGATGGCGCTTGCCAATACCGTCGAAGGTGCAATCGGTGTGAAATCGGCGGCATTCTCTGTCAAGGAAGTGCCGCAGATCACCCTAAAGAGCAAGAATATCATGGGGGTCGTTGTGCCCCAGATCGAATCCAGCCAAGTCAGGAAGAGCGTTGTCGACCGCGGGTACGGTATGCTCGGGACCTCCACTGTCATCGATGAGACCGCATCGGCGTTCGAGGAACTGGTTGAAGCGATAATCGAGAGCGCAGAGATCGAGACAACCATGAAGCGCCTGCTCGATGAGATCGAAAAGACCAAACGGCGTGTTAACGCACTCGAGTTTAAAGTCATCCCCGAGCTGACTGAAGCGCGGGATTTCATCAAGATGCGTCTTGACGAGATGGAACGCGAAGAGCTCTTCCGGATGAAAAGGATCAAAGCACGGAGTACTTCATAGACAAGGGGAAGGTGAGGGGGATGACGATTGGGACGATTAAGGAACTGGATGCCAAGGGAAAGACCGTGTTGCTCCGGCTCGATCTGAACTCCCCAATTGATCCTGCCTCCAACCTCATCCTTGACGATAAACGGTTCCGGGAACATATCCCTACTATCAATGCCCTTGCCACAAGCCGGGTCGTGATTGTCACCCACCAGAGCCGGCCCGGAAAGAAGGACTTTACTACTCTTGAAGCACACGCAGAAAAGCTGGAACAACTGCTCGGAAAACCGGTCCATTACGTGGATAGTATTTTTGGGAAACATGCCCGGGAAGCGGTCCATGCAATGAAGGTCGGCGATGTGGTTATGCTCGAGAACGTTCGTTTCAATGCCGAGGAGAACCTGACCTTAAAACCGGAAGATGCGAAAAAAACGCACCTGGTAAGGAAACTTTCATCGATGGCGGATCTCTTTGTCAACGATGCCTTTGGAACAGCACACCGCTCGCAGCCGACAATTGTCGGACTTCCCCTGGCCATGCGGTCAGCTGGCGGGCTGCTGATGGAGAAGGAAGTGTCTACCTTATCGCGGGTCTTTTCCGGGGCTCCCCGTCCGGTATGTATGGTACTCGGGGGCACCAAAGTGGATGATTCCATTGATGTAGCACGCCACGTTCTCGACAAAGGGATCGCTGATACAGTCATCGTGATCGGTGTGGTTGCGAATGTCTTCCTGATCGCGGCAGGAATCAACATCGGAAAACCATCCACTCAGCTGATTGCCCAGCTGAAGTATCAGGGAGAGATCGAAAAGGCGGGGGAGATCCTGGTCCGCTACCGGGACCGCGTGGTAATGCCCGAGTCGGTCGCGGTACGGGAGAATAATCAGCGGGTTGAATATCCGATTACGAAAATTCCCGATGATGCCCCGGTTTTGGATCTGGGGATGGACTCTCTGGCCACAATGGTCCGGACTCTCAAACAATCCGGGACCGTTGTTTTCAATGGGCCAGCCGGCGTGTTTGAGGACGCTGACTTCGCCACCGGTACCTATGAACTGCTCAAGGCAGCTTCGCAGGTGGAGTTTTCAGTTGTTGGGGGCGGTCATACTGCGGCTGTTATTGAAAAAATGGGCCTCGACCAGAGCTTCACCCATATCTCTACCGGCGGTGGAGCATGTATAGAGTTCCTGACGGGGAAAGTCCTCCCGGCTGTTGACGCACTTGAACAATCAAAAAAAATATTCGGCTAATCTCAATCCTTTTTTAAGAGCGCATTCAGCATAAAATCTGAGATCGGGTTATTATAGCGCTTCCGAATCACGACATCAGCCGGCTGAGCAGCCCCTGCCAGGACTGGGATGGCCGGCTGGGTATCCGGCGAAATATGAATTGCCGGTATCTCCATCTGTTTCCTGCGCCCACGCATTGTACTCAATACCGCAAAAGAGAACACCAGCACGGTAAACATGAAGAGACATATAGCAAAAAGGATCGTAATACCGAGGATCAACAGAAAACGGGTCTCCTGAAGGACCGACCATGCTCCTGGGAAGAACAACACCCAGAAGAGTACCACTGAAATTTTTGTTGTCTCGATCGGGCTGGAAATGGTCCGTGTGCGTTTGGTTTCATCACCAACCGGGTAGCCGTCAATCATCTTTCCAAGGGAGAGTAGTGCGATGCTGCAACCGGCAGCAAAAAGTCCCACGATGCCGAGGAGTAACAGGAATAGTTCGTTCATCTCGTTCACCTCACGATGATCTCCTGTTGCTCGCCGCGCTATAAAAAGTACTCCTTATGGATGCTATAAGAATTACTCTATAAAAAAATGCATTACTTATGTATTATTTCAGGCAATTAACAGGCTATTTATAGTATTTAACCCTATTTTTTAGGGAATGGCTGAGAAAGGACCCGGGAGTCGTGGGGAACGTGTTGCAATATCCTATAAAATGCCCCCCAATATCTATGAAAAGGTCAATAAACTCGTGTACGAGGAAAAGAAGTTCTCCACGGTCTCTGATTGCATCACGCAAGCTTTATTAGCCTTCGTCGATAATCACCACGATATGGGGCAGTTCAAAGACCTCTTCCGGGATTATATGTCCTCAGATGAGGGGCGGGAACTCATGAAAAAGATGATGAAAGAAGTGCTCCTGGATGTGTTATCGCACGAAAAAATCGATACAAAGGATACTAAAAGTAATCCATAGGTAACATATTTCCACCCAAGCTCTTTTTAAGTATTCTAAGGGACGTTATTGATAATTATTGAACTTACTCCAGAAGATAAGGCATGCAGATCCGGATTATCGCTGTTGGGAAGATCAAGGAGAGATTTCTGCAGGATGGAATCGCAGAATATCTGAAGCGACTCAGGCCGTATGCAAACCTGCAGATCATTGAGATCGATGAGGAAAAACGATCGAAAACCGCGCCCCTGGCAACGGTGACCGGAGTGGTGGAAAAGGAAGGAGAGCGGATACTTGCCGTGATCCCATCCAACTTCGTTGTTATTGTGATGGATGCTGGCGGTAAGGGCTGGTCAAGCGAGAAACTCGCGGCATCATTCCGCGAATGGGAACTGTCGGGTAAAAATCTGACTTTTGTTATCGGGGGCGATCTCGGGCTCTCTCCGAACGTCTGTGCCCGGAGCGACATGGGTCTCTCGCTCTCGCTCATGACCTTTACCCACCCGATGGCCCGCCTGCTGCTCGTTGAGCAGATTTACCGGGCGTTTCGTATCCTGCGGGGCGAACCGTACCATAAATAAATCCCATTTTTTTGAGGGTATTGCTTCGCATTTTTCTTGATTTTAGCCGTGACCCACACATATATCTGGCCGACCGCCGGAAATATGGGTAATGACCAAGAAAGAACACACCACAAAACTGGTCGATGAGAAGTCAGGACTTATGGAATGTCTCGTCTGCGGGGAAAAGTACCATACTACGATGAAACCCGGTACTGACGGAAAGTTCCTCCCGGAGAACTGGGAATGTGTAAACAAGTGCCGGCTGATTCACCATGATGAAAAGCCAGGTCAGAAAAAATAAGGCATTTTTCCAGGGAAGTCATATAATTTCTTCTTTTTTATGCATTTCAGGTAACTGAATTCCCTTTTCAATGTCATTATTTCGCATAAAATACCCGTTTTCAAAAAAATATTTATATCGGGTCTGCATTATATCTAGAACAATGTACGAGCCCGTTCTGCCTACAACCGGTTCGATAAATGTGTGGGCCCCTTTTGGTAAGCGGCTGCTTTTCTTAACCTGTTAGGGTATTTATTATGCCCCACGGCAGGAATTGGTTGGATTGAACGGGAGAATACTATTACGGTGAAAATATGGATTTGAGCGTCGAGAAACAGGACGGCGAATGGTATAATTCCCTGCCCGTCAAAGGAGCGATTTACGACCTGGTGGATGCTGCCCGCCCGGGTGCGAATGCAACAGAACGGGTGCGGGCCGTTACTGCCCTTGGAAAGAGCGCTGATCCGCGGGCAGTTCGCCCTCTGGCAGATCTGCTGGAGGATGAAAACCCGGAAATCCGTCTGTGCGCCACAACCGCCCTTGGTCTGCTGAAGAGTGGCCGGCCGGTTGACGAACTAATCGCCCGGCTCCGGGATCGTAGCGAACTACCGGCCACCCGGCGGGAGGCAGCGGCAGCACTGTCAGTCATCCGAAGCACTGGAGCCCTCCGGGGGCTCAGGGAATTCATTTCCGATGAGGACGAGGATGCAGATATACGGACTTACACAGAAAACCGTCTCAAGATGACTGGTCTTTGGTGAAACACGGTTTTTGCTTATCGAGGAATGACGGGTTTAACGACGAAAATTGTTTCGGTGGTAAAAAGGGTTGATTTCTCATATTCATTGACAAATTCCAAGGGATGGGAAAACACACCGGTACTCCCCTCCTTTTTAACCATCCCATGCCAAATGAGTACTCGTATGAAAACCATTCCCCCTCCGGTAAGTGGAGTCTGCAACCGCTGCGGTGAGTGCTGCCGCTGGCTCCCGGTTATTCTAGTCAGGCAGTGCAAACCCCACCAGATCCATTACCTTCGTGAGCGGGGCCTCAAGGAGACAGACGGATTTTTCCTCGCTGATGCACCCTGCCGGCATCTCAGGGAAGTGGAGCCTGACGGAAACGGGTCGCAGCGGTGGGGATGTGCAATTTACGAGACCCGTCCGGCAACCTGCAGGGACTTCTGCGGACGGGTCCTGAGTGGAGGGAAGCGATATTATGTCCCCGGCTGCTGCACCATGGCAACCGGCAGCACTGGAGAAAGGACCGAGAATCCTGGAGAAGGCGGAGGCTGACCGAAAGATAAAGGAGCTCCGCTTTTGTGAGCGAACCATCAATCCGGAACGTGTCCGGTCTNTTTTTTTTTTGATTTCAGATCGAACCCGATTTACCCGTCTGTTTCCGGACGAATGTCCCGTTATTGTATTCCTCAAAGGCGGTTCGCAGCTCTTCGTTGGTGTTCATAACGATAGGACCATACCATGCGATGGGCTCACGGATTGGCCTTCCTGTCATGAGCAGGAACCTGACGGGATCCTGTTCAGTTGAGACTATAATCTGATCCCCCTCGTGAAAGAGGACAAGATCCCCATTGCCGAGGAGAGGATCCCGCGTCATGTCGAAATAATTGACTCCCTCCTGATCATAAGAAAACGGTTTTTTTTCCGTGCAGAAATAGCCCTTTCCTTCAATGACGTAAGAAAGAACAGTATGATTTTGTACTGTCGGATAAACGAATTCAGACCGTGACGGGATGGTTACATCAAGGTATTCGGGATCGGTAATAATATCACGGACTGGCCCCGTCTGTCCATGAACTTTTCCGCAGATAATCCTTACCCGTGTACCGTTATCCAGCTCGACCTCCGGAACCTGCCCGGATTTAATCTCCCGGTACCGCGGATCCATCATTTTGTGGGTTCGGGGAAGATTCGCCCAGAGCTGAAATCCTCCCATCGAACCTGAGCTGTTCCCCCGGGGCATCTCCTGGTGGATAACCCCGCTCCCTGCTGTCATCCACTGGACATCGCCCGGAGCGATAACCCCTTTGTTCCCCATACTGTCTCCGTGTTCGACCGTTCCCTCGAGCATGTAAGTGATTGTCTCGATCCCACGGTGAGGATGCCAGGGAAAGCCCAAGAGGTAATGATCTGGGGTATCAGCCCGGAAATCATCCAGCATTAAAAAGGGATCAAAAGAAGGTAGCTGACTGAACCCGAATGCCCGTTTAAGGTGGACACCGGCACCTTCAATCGTGGGTTTGCTTTTATAGACCTTCGCAATCTTCCGTGTCTCAGTCATCCCTGTCACGTCCATCAATGATCATAGAAACACCTTTAAAACATAGTATTGGCATTCGCGGACATTTCCGGGATTTCCTGAAGGACATCCCAGTGTTCGACAATTTTGTCATTCTCGATCCTGAAGATGTCCATAACTGCCATCCCTAGGTCTCCTGGTTGCCGGATGAGATGATTATGGACTACGACAAGATTGCCCTCGGCAATAAATCGCTTAAAATCGAAGCGGAGTGCGGGAAACGCTCCGGTAAAACTCCTCACAAAGGAAATAAACGCATCAGCCCCGTCCGCAGCCCCATGATTGTGCTGCCGGTAGTACGGGCACAGGTATTTTTTCACGGCTTCCTCCGGTTTGCGAAGGTTCAGGGCCAGATTATNATAATCTTGCACCATTTCCGTGTTCCGTTCATGCTGGTTTTTCATTCCTTTTCACTGGATATTCATTGTTCCGGGCGGAATAGATAAGATCTCGGATAGAGACAAAACACTTCCCGTCGAGAGCTGATGATCAGATGGGGGCTGTACATCACAAGCAGATCAATTTTCCCAACCACTCCNNTTTACGATGGTTGTTATTTTGATACTGCCGGGGAGAGGTAATCCACCATTTTTGCTATCGGGGACCCTATCCCCTTTTCCGGTTTTTTAAGGGAGATGGGTGTACCCATTCCCCGCTCATGAATGAGTGAATACCCCTTATTTGGAGGCGATTGACTACCTTTTCGCAAGGATTAATCCATGGATTTTCCCGCCACTTAACTTTCCCGAAAATGAGTTGCGGGTCGAAAAGAGCCGAGTAAGGAAGCGGGTCGGATTGGGACCGAATAATGTTGGAACGGGAGGTCCCCCGCGATTTTTTCCTGAAGGGCCGGGTCCGCCGGTGACCTCTTATACGAAAATTCATTTGAATGACTTTAAAAGGATGAAACCGGAAATCTTCCCCATCTTCAAACTCTCAGGATAACTTTTTCCATTCTCTCTTACCGGTTCAGCCGCCCGCAGATGATTGTCGTATCCTTCTCGCCAGCAGGGCTTGTCCCGCCATCCCAATAGAGACCGATAGGATTTCCTTCTTAGTCCACCATCATGCCAAGGATGCGTGGCGCCGAGCCCGAGGGGATAGGTCGATCCGGTCCGGGAATCGACGGTATGAGCCTTGGATGAGTCAAAGATCCGCATGAACACCTCACTATTTCGCTTTGTGTTAACCTTTGGCTCCCCGGCAATGATCAACATATGGCCGGAATCGAGGGTTGTGGGTTTGAGCCAGAGACAGATGTCGCCCGGCTTCAGATCAGTGGGATGCACCACCCTTGTCCACCTGGCTAGCGTCCGGTTTTACCGTTTCGAGTCTGTTGAAATAAGCAGCATACGACTCGATCGAGGGATTGAGGCCTTTGCCAATCACCTTGTAGCGGGCCGGACCGGTGTTTATCAGCACGCGATCTACAAAACCGAGGCAGTCGAATTGGTGGATCCCCTTCACCTCATCAACCATGTACGGCGGATGAACATATCGGTGGACTTCGTGTTCAGGAACATGCGATACGCTTCGAGCCAGACCGCATTATCGGATTACACGGCACCGAGTTGTGCAGCTATGTCCCGAACAGGAATATCAGCGGTATGGCAGGCTGTTTCCGACCCTGCCGGAACATAGATTGCTGGGGTAATGGATGTCACGCTCACCGGTGTCATTGCGTTCTGCGGTGCCGGGGCAGAGGTGCAACCGGTAGAAACAACGGATAGAACAAGAAAAAAAAAGAAAAACAGCGGGAAACTGGCAGTCCATAAAAAAGGATGCGTGCAATTCCTCATATAGTATTCTAAAACTGGTGAGAAATTGTTGTCAAACGGTGTGACCCGAAGGGTTCATTTCTTCGGCGCCTGCTTTTCCTCGTCCGGTACTTCCCAGCTTTCCTGCAGTTTCTTCATGGAGGGAAACAGGATCACTTCCTTAATGGAATTGTTGTTCGTAAGAAGCATTACGAGGCGGTCGATTCCGATACCAACACCACCGGTAGGCGGCATACCGTATCCGATCGCATTGATGAAATCGTAATCTATCATCTGGGCTTCCACATCGCCAAGGCGGCGTTTCTCATCCTGAGCCTCAAACCGTTCTTTCTGGTCAACCGGGTCATTCAGTTCCGAGAAACCATTGCCGACTTCCATCCCGCTGATGAAGAGTTCGAACCGCTCGGTAAACCCTTCTTTGGTGCTGTGGCGCTTCGCGAGGGGGGAATTCTCGACAGGGTAATCATAGATAAACGTCGGCTGGATCAGCTTCTCTTCAACAAGGCCTTCGAAGAAAGCAACAAGGAACTCCCGCTGGCTCCGGGGCTTGTCCGGCTCTTCAAGTTTGTGCTTTCGGGCAAGGGTCCGGAGTTCTTCGACAGAATGGGTGAAGACATCGATCCCTGCCACCTCCCACACCGAGTCCGCCATCGAGAGTTTTTTCCAGGGTGTTTTGAAGTCCAGGATCGTTTCTCCATAAGGAATTTCGTATTTTCCATGGATCTCTAGGACAATCGATGAGACGATGTCTTCGGTCAATGCCATCATATCCCTGAAGTCCTGGTACGCCCAGTAGATTTCGACCATCGAAAACTCCGGGTTATGATCGGTGTCCACTGCCTCGTTCCGGAAGTTCCGGGCAATCTCGAAGACCTTCTCAAATCCGCCGACAACGAGACGTTTCAGGTAGAGTTCGGGAGCAATACGGAGGAACAGTTTCTGATCGAGGAAGTTGTGATAGGAAGTGAACGGCCGGGCATTCGCCCCACCGTACACAGGCTGGAGAATTGGGGTTTCGAACTCAAGGAAGCCGTGATCATCAAGGTACCGGCGAATCAGAGAGACGATGCGGCTCCGGTTTCGGAACGTCTGCCTGCTTTCATCGTTAACGATCAGGTCGACATACCGCTGGCGGTACCGCTTCTCAATGTCAGTCAGGCCGTGGAACTTTTCGGGAAGAGGACAGACTGCTTTACACAGGATGGTGAAGGTGTCTACCCATATTGTAATCTCACCGAGTTTTGTCCGGAACACATGACCGGTAACGCCGATAATGTCACCCCGTTCTATAAACTGGTTGAAGAGCTCGAACTGTTCCTCGCCAATATCGTTCTTACGGATATAGAGCTGGATCTTGCCGGTCTCATCCCCGAGGTCTGTAAAGATGGTTTTACCGTGATTCCTGACAATATATATCCTCCCCGCAGTAGAGACCTGTTCGGCACTCTTCTCGTGAGTGATATCAGCGTATTTTGTCTTGATTGCAGTAACCGTATACTGGCGGTCAAAGGTAGAGGGGAAGATCGTTATACCTTTGTCCAGGAGTAGGCGGATCTTTTCAAGCCTCGTTGTGTCGAATGCAGTATTTTCTGTGGGGCTGGTCATTTGAAAAACATCCGGGGATGGGATGATGTGTATCGTAATACTGCGATTTTGGATCTAATAATACCTTCAGAACAGCGTCAGTAAATGGATGCGGGCGTTCTCCACGATGCGTAAGTCGTGTGGTGGGTTAATTTCAGGGAATTATCAAATTGCCGGAGATGGCTCAGACGGGAGCCCTGTCGTTACCGGGAGCGAATTATCTGATAGTGATAAAGAGATCTCACGATCAGTCACGGGGAGTTTTTCCGTTTGGCCAGATGTTCCGCAGCATATTTTGCGAGCCAGTAGACTCCGTCTGTTGAAGGGTGGACCTCGATAAAATCCTCGAAATCCCGGACGGAGAAATGATGCCGCATCAGGAAAGCCATATAGCCGGTGATCAGGCCACCCCCGGGCCCTGATGCGCACATTCCTCTTACCTCGCCGCTCTCCGGCTCAAAAAAGATCTTTGCAAGCCCGGTCCTTCCTGACGGGACCGACCAGAAGGACCCGGGACCGGCGGGACCCGGGATAGCGAGTGAAGCCGTACCCTCATGTTCTGTGATACAGAATCCCAGTTCCTGGGAAAGGTTCATAGACTGCGGTATAAAGCGATAATCCATGGCACGAGGATTCCCTAGGATCGTGTCCGCAGCGATGATCCCCTGGTGCCGGGCAACCGGGGTAAGGTACGGGGGACCGACGACATCCCCGCAGGCGTAGACGCCTGGGACACTGGTCTGCATGTGGTCATTGACGATTATCTCACCAGAGGGTCCTTTCTTCAAGCCTATCAGCATCTCTGACCGCGGGATAAGTCCTGCCGCTACAAGCACGGTATCACAATCCAGGGTTTCAGTCATACCTGAAGTGATGGTCAGGACGGCGGAGACATTGGGATCGCCCTCAATTCCATGGACCGTTGTATTCTCGTGAATTTTAACGTCCGCGAGGTCTTTGAGCGCCAAGGCCCTGAGGTGGCGATCAAATGATTTCAGGAAAATGCTCCGTGAGAGGACCGTAACATCGGTCCCGAATGCACTGAAGATGGACGCAAACTCCGCGGCCATGATCCCCCCGCCAATAATGACCATATGTTCAGGAAGTTTCCCGATACCGAAGATCGTATGAGGAGAGAAAACCCCCTTACGATCCACCCCTTCGATTTCGGGGATATTGGGGCGGGAGCCGGTTGCCACAATGATGGTATCGGCAGGAATCTTCTCATCATTGAGAAATACGGTTTTTCCCTCGACCCTGCCGGTTTTCCCATAAATCATCTCAACACCGGCATTGCGGGTCTCGGAATCGAGAACCGCAGCGATTTTCCCTTGGATCACCCGCATTTCGCGAAGCATAGCCGCAAAATCAAGATGTGGACCGGCGTCAAAAATACCAAGGTTCCGGAAGACATTCGCTTCATGGATCTGGCGTGCCACATCATTCATGGCACAGACCGGCATGCAACCGAAATGAAGGCACTGGCCGCCAATACCACCTAAACCACCACGTTCGATAAGCCGGACTTCTTTGCCGGCAGAAGCGAGCCGGATAGAAGCGATCCTTCCGGCTGGCCCGCCCCCGAGGACGACGATCATAAGCGTACCCGGAAAAACGTTAGGGGATCATGGGACTTTACCGTGGAGGGACGATCCGAAGTTCCTGATATTCGGTCAACACCGCTCATAAGGAGAAACAAAAGAGAATCCCGGGTTGTCAGAATACCTCGACACCCTCATCCATTGGCTCCGAGAGGAGCTCCCCGGTGAATGCATTCACTTCGACAATCTTCTTGCCCCGGATCTGCCAGACCGGAATGTAGACCTGTTTTGTTTCAACCGTTATATTCTTCTTATCCGGCTTGAGGATCTTCTCCTCGTAGAAGATTGCATCTCCCTTTTCCTGTTTTATCCGGACTTTCTGGGTGAGCCGTTCGATCAGCTCATTGACCATGCGCTCCGTTGCCTCATCTTTCCTGATGTGCGGGTTACAGACCTCAGCACCGCCGGGAATCTCTGACTCCTCGACCTGCTTGCCGTCCAGGTCAATTTTTATCCCGTTGATTGCATTAAGTGCACTCCATCCGTCTGCATCGAATGGGATTCGGCGATCCTTGTACACCTGTTCACCACTGCTCGTGTAGTGGAAAAGGTAGTACGGCATAAAGCGGAGTTTTGCAGTTCCCTGCACTCCTCCGGCACGGATTGCGGCCTGTTCAGTGAGCTTTATCGGGAAATGCGGGATGGAGATGCCGGAAGGTTCTGCCTGCTGGGAAGCTGCAGAACCAGCCTGGGAGCCGCCGGCAGCTTTTCTTCCTTTGGAAGGGGTGAGATCGAGCGCCAGTTCCCGGTTGAGGATGTCGGCCAGCACCGCTTCGCCAGTATACCGGACAAATTCGTCAACCCCCCACTGGATACAGTTCTCGGCCACGATCTCTTTGTCGAGAGAAAAGAGGAGTTTCTTGCAATTCATCTCGTGATCATCGATCATGAGACTGTAATTTGTTTTGTCAAACTGCGCTATGAGATCTCGCTCATTCGAGCAAAGAACGAGGAGGCATGTCCCGTCACGAACTGCCGAAAGATCGAGTGGTTCATCCACCTCCTCAACTTCGAACCGTGCTGCTTCAAGAATGAGTCGCATTGCATTCCTGGCTTTTTCCCGCATATCGTGTTCCATCATAAATAAATTGCCATGGTCTTATAGAACAATTTTTCTATTGCGCTATCCGAGATTAGTGTAATGACCTCCCCGCTCAAGTTCGTCAACAATAATATCGAGGATTATGCTATCCAGGTGACCTTCGATCCAGTTGAAGGGGAAGGGACGGTCGTATACAATCTCTCGCTGATCAGGAATGAAGATCTCGAGTTTGCGATCTCGATCCTTAAGGATGCTTATAAAACCGGTGTCAGTGTCAGCGGGCTTGTTAAATTTTATTCTTCCGGAGAGAAAGTTGCGGATTACACCGTTCCCGCAGGCCAGACCGCGATCTGCACGATGTGCAGCATCACGTTCGATGGCCTTCTCATCCGCCGGGGTATCCCCCTCAACCCGATTGGAGGCGGGGTCGTCGAGATTGAGAACAGAACCCCGATCCGTTTCACCCATATCATCCTGTACGAACACACAACAATCGACCCGCTCCAGGTTTTGATATCGCAGAAAACCACATCTGTTACAAATGTTATGCGCAGGGGGAGCGGGAAGATCCTTGCAAATATCAGGGAATTCCACATGGAGGCGGAACCCGTTGTCGGAACGGTCCTCGACGAACTCTCAAGCAGCAGCTATTCGGGGATCCTGGAGGTCGGGATGCCGAATCTTCCCCTCCTCGGGGTTCCCGTCAGCCCCCAGTTTATTGCTATTGCAGCGGTAGGGGGAACCAACCCGATGGCGGCGATCCGTGAAGGCGGACGATGGGTGCAGACAAATGCCATGAAAGGTCTTATGGATATCTCCCTCATGCAGGAGATCCGGGATTACTGAAAAAAACCATTTCTACCCGTTCTTTTTTGCCCGCTCTATGACGAGATCATAGTACCTGCTGAAGAAACGGACGAAACCTTCGGACTCGGAGAAGAGAGCAACAGAATCCGTGTCCCCGGAACCGACAATCACCAGCACCCGAGCACCATCCGTAATGCAAATCCCGCCTGCCATTAGCTCGTTTGCCTCGGCCGATCCATGGAATATTTCAGAATGCTGGTTTATGGAAATCTTCAGGTTTTTGCCGGTCGCCTGATCCCAGCGTGCAATTACTGTCTCTACCTGGATGCGGTGGCTGGCATTCGCAAGCATCGTCATAATCTCTTCTGATAATACATTGGGATGTGTGATAATCCGGATCTCTCTGGTGGCCCCGACAATGAGATCGATCAGCCTTTTCCGGATAGCATCGATCCCGTAAAGATTCCAGATCAGTTCCTCGCTTCCCTGTTCATTCGACAGCCTTTGGTGGTGGATGGCCAGAAGGGAATTGCGTGCAAACTCTGCATCACTATCGATCCGGCTGACAAGCCGGTTTATCGCTTCGCCGGAAGGTATTGCCGCAAATCGCTTCGGAGCAGACTGGGAGACGGAGACAAGGTCCTTCTCCAGCAGCTGATCCAGTACGGGATATACTGATGCGCGCGGCACACCGCTCGATTCATGAATCTCACTCGCCGTTGCGCTGGGAACCCGAAGGAGGGCAATGTACACGAGCGCCTCATATTTCGTTATTCCCAGCGATTTAAGACATTCAACGAGCCGTACCGGGTCCTCTGGCGGCATATTCATTGGAACATCACTTTATATCTTGCGATATTAAATGTTGTTATAACAATAACAACAAGGGATCCTGATGAACTACCGCAGAATTACGATCATTTTTTTGCTCTTCGTGCTGTGCTGCAGCATGCCTGTAACGGGAGTAACAACCTATCTCGGTGGCACCCCCCAGATCTCGGCTGCCATCGCTGGCACCAACGAATTTTCGCCCGGGCAGGAGGCGGTTATCAGTGTCGTGGTGCAGAACCGTGGTCTGAATGTCGATAAATTTGTCTTTGTGGGAACAATTGATCGTGATGATGCTCCGACGACAGCTAAGATGCTGACTGTTGGTCTGACTTCCGGTACGGCACCGGTTGTTGTAAAATCGGATCCGCAGAATATCGGGGATCTTATGAGCCAGGCAAAAGCCACTGTCAACATCAGGACGACGATCACAACAGATGCGACAGATGGGGAATACCAGCTCCCCCTCAGTATAAGGTACACGTACTTAGCCTCATCGGATCAACCCGCGAGCGATACCCTTCAGTCAAATTATCAGCAGGTGAATGAAACTATCCCGATAACAATCAGGATTAAGCCTTTGGTGAAGATCGAAGTACTCGAGGCAGTTCCGGAGAACCTGAGTGTCGGTACGGAGGGATATCTCAACCTCAAACTCAGGAATGTCGGTTTCGAAGACGGAAAAAAAGCGACGGTGAGGATCATCCGCAGTGGTACCAGCCCCGTAATCCCTACTGACAGCAGCGTCTACATTGGTGATTTTCCCCGCAACGGGACGGTAGCCTGCCGGTACAAAGTTGCAATCTCAGATAACGCAGAAAAACAGACCTATCCGGTAGATATTGCGGTTACCTACGAGAATGGCGAAGGGGATATCGTCACCTCGGCTCCTGATACTGTGGGTGTCCCGGTCGAGGGAAAGAACAGTTTCAAGGTAGTATCCGATCTTATTACACTCTCCCCCGGATCTGAAAACAGCGTTGCTGTCAAATATCAGAATACCGGCGGGACGGTCGCCTACCATGCGGAAGCCCGGTTGTCCGCCGTGGATCCCTTTTCCAGTGCGGATAACAACGCGTACCTCGGTGACCTTAATCCCGGTGATACTGGAACAGCACACTTCCGGCTAAGCACTGACAGTGGTGCCGCCGCGAAAAATTATACCCTCGACACCGAAGTCCGGTACCGTGACGCACTGGATAACAGCCAGGTTTCGGACACGTTTAAAGTAAATATCAGTCTAGCTCCCCCCGCACAGTATACAGGTTTTACGGGATTTATCCTGCCCGGCATCGCAATTGCCGCCCTTGTGATTGGCGCCGGGTATTATTTACTTGTAATAAGAAAGAAGAAGTGATGTTCGAATGGGACGGGGAGCTCCCGAAGCCCTCGGTAAGGACACTGCAGGAGATGCGTCCCGTCCTTGCCGATCCCCGGTGTAAAGTCAACGATCCTCTCTATTTTATGTATAGGGATCTCGCGCGTACCCCCAGCGATCGGAAATGGCTTTCACGTCATAACCTCCGCTATGATCTGACGATTATTCCCCCCCGTAATATTTGCGGGGAATGGGTTAAGACAAAGGGCCATTACCATCCCGATAATGCGGCCGGGGTAGGTTTTCCAGAGATATACGAAGTACTGGAAGGCATGGCCCACTATCTGCTCCAGTCAACATCTCTTGACGATATCGTTATGATTACGGCGAATGCCGGTGATCTCGTGATAATTCCCCCCGGATATGGGCACATCTCGATCAATCCATCGCCGGACCAGACATTATCCATGGCAAATATTGTCTCAACCTCATTTGAAAGTGAATATGGGGAGTTCGAGGCCCTGCATGGGGCGGCCTATTATGAGATGTGTACAGGTAAGCTCGTCAAAAACCCGTCGTACCCGTCTGTACCACCGGTACGTCTGCTGGGCGCGAGCTACTGTCGGCGGACTCTCCGTATGTTCAGGGGCTCTCTCTACCGTCTTATCGGGAATAGGGAGGCCTTAGATTTCCTCAACTTCCCGGAAGCGAACCAGCCGGTTTTCGAAGTTCTGCTAAAAGATTAGGCGCAACTATACGCTTGTGTACGTTCTTCTGAACGATGGCAAGGACTTTACTTTGAATCGGGTTCTCGGGTTGCCAGTGCTGGTCTTCGAGGGCTCGAAGCGAAGAATCGATCTGATCGTAGGACAGCCCGATCTCTCCCTCATCGCTCTGCCCTGCCCATAATCCCGCGGAAGGGGCTTTTTTCAGAATGCGTTCCGGGATCCCAAGTTCTCCCGCCATCTCATAAACGTCCGACTTATAAAGGTGCAGAATCGGCTGGATATCTGCGGAATTATCCCCGAATTTGGTACAGTAACCGAGCATATACTCGCTCCTGTTCGAAGTGCCGCAGACAAGGCGGTGATCACGGTTGGCATGGTAATAGAGAACCGCCATCCGGATGCGTGCCATAAGATTACCAAGGAGATAGGGGGACTCCAGAAACCCGGGAATTGATTTGAACCCGGCCAGCATCGGTTCGATGGTTACAATCCGGAGTTCCATGCCGAGCAGGGAACAGAGCTCTGCAGCATCATTTCCATCGCTCGGGCTGCTTACGGCTGAAGGGAGCGAGAGACCGAGAACGTTATCCGGCCCGACAGCCCGGCAACAGAACGCCGCTGCCACTGCAGAGTCCACGCCCCCGCTTACTCCCACAACGATGCCGATACAGTGGCTGTTCCAGTAGGCGTACCGGATCATCTGCTCAATCTGCCCCATCCGGCACCCGAGATCCCCGCTTAAGCACTGCATAGCGTTATAGTTGATGAATAAACTTTTTCAACTGTTCGGTCTCACCGGTGGCTATGACGATGTCACCCTTCGTGAGAATTTCTTCCGGAGCAGGGGCAACAATTGACTTGTCCCGTCCCTCGATCCCGATGATCCGGATCCCATTCTTGTGACTGTACCTCCCCACAGATCCGGTGCGACTGGCCCCAACCTGTTTCATCACCACAAGATCCCCGTTTGGCAGATCGAGAAGGATGGTAACATATCCTTCGAGTACGATCCGGGCAATCGTCTGACCCCCGATCATAGGGAGGAGCGCAACATAATCCGCCCCTGCCCGGTACAGCTTTTCGACGGAGGAAGGGTTATTGGCACGGGACAGGATCCTGATGACAGGGTTCAGGTTGCGGGCCATGAGGGTGGTAAAAATGTTCACATCATCATCGTTCAGGGCAACGATGCAGAACCGGGCCTCTTCAATAAGGGCCTTTTTGAGCACCATCTCATCTTCGGCATTACCGAGTACCTGGTTCACACCGTGAGGTTTTGAATCTACTACCATGCAGGAAACGCCGGAAGCCAGGAGTTCCTCATAGGCGCCTGCGCCGACATCACCAAATCCTGCAATTACTGCAAGCGCATCGGAACACCCGTCACTGTTGAAGACCTCACGGATTGCCCGGATTATGGATTCGGCCCTGCCGAACAGAAAGAGCGAGGTGGTGTTATCCACAATAACACCATCATCTGGATCAGGCAGAAACTTCCCGGATTTCCAGAGAAACGGGACGATAATGCCGTAGCGCTGGAAAAGCCGGAGCTCCCCGAGAGACTGGAATGCTGCCCTGCACCCAAAGACAACAGGAATGTTGATCAGCCTGAGCTCCTGGCCTTCAGGGTGGTTGATATTGATTTTTATCCTGTCCTGCCCAGGGACAATATCCCCTTCGTCACCGCTTGGGTTGAGAACCGCGTTTCGCGCCAGCATCTTCCCTGTCGTGTGCTTGGGAGAAAGGACGTAATCTGCACCCGCGTAGCGAAGATACCGGTCGAAGATGAGCTTGTCGACAATTGAGATGATCTTACCTTTCGCCAGACCACGGATACCAAGAACGATGCTTGCGGTCTGCCGTTCATCCTTGCATATGACGATAAAATGCGCAGTTGCAATATGAGCGGCAGCCCAGGTTGCCGGATCAATATAATCGCCCCATATGACATATGCCCGTTTCCGGTAAAGGGTTGCGATCCCCAGCGCTGTCGCCTTATCCTGCTCGATGATCACAATATCATGATCTGAGATCATCAGGCTGTCGACCACAGAACGGGTGAGTTCATCGTAACCGAATACTACGGTGTGCCCGGTCAATACATGGGGTGTCTTTTTCGGCGGGGTAGGGGCAAGGAGTGTTGTCAGGAACGGAGCAAGGAGCAGCGGGACCACGATGAAGATCATGATTACGCCGGAGATCATGATCTGGATCGCGAGCAGCATCGTGAGATCATTACTGAACGGGAGGAGATCCCCGTACCCGACCGTTGTCATGGATTCGACAACAAAGAGCAATGCGCTGACCCATGACAGCGGTTTATTTTCGAGGACCGGGTAAAACAGATGGAAAATATACGTGTAGAGTCCGATCAGCAGGGCAAATGCTAGGAAGTAGATTGCAATCTGGATGCCAGGGGAATTCCGTACCGACCTCCAGATCCGCCCCCGCTTATGAGCCATTCCCTTTTACCTCCCCGGGTAGCTGGAATATTTCATTCATCTTGGAGGGTATCGGGTTTAGTGCCGAAGTCCCTGCGAGCGATGCCCATTTCCCCCCTGTAATCTGCTCCCCGAGGTGAAGGAGTGCATGGAATGTGGCCGGGTGGCGGGTGTTATAGTCTTTGAGGAGAGTCCTGATCCGATCGGAAAAAATGTCCGGGGTGCGATGGCCGGAATTAGTTTCGATTCCCTGTCCAAGGCCATCCCAGTAGAGTTCTATCTCATCCATGGGGATGGCAGAGAATGGAAAGATCAATGGTATTGTCGGGGCTCTTTCTGAGAAAGCCTGAGGAAGCGCACACAGTTTTCCCTGCAGGAACATCCTCAGCACTCCTGAGCCAATAAACTCAAGCGAGTTTGCCACTGCAATTTTTGTGAGACCTGCCAGTATTGCAGTCCCTTTCCTCATCGGAGGTTGGGGTAGTGTATCAGGTCCGGAGACCGTTGAACCCGATTCTCTGCCGGCAATTTCCAGGCATGCAGCGATCCGCAGGGCTGTAGATCCGTCGCCCTCGCAGGTAAGGCACTCGTCAACGGGGATTACAATCAGGCGGACATCACGGCGATTCCCGGTCAGTTTTTTCATGAAGTGGAGGAGTGCGCCGCTCTGTTTGTCTCCCGTAACCACAACACCGATTATATCACCTGTTGCGAGCCAGTGATGTGCACGGATGGACCGTTTCGCTTTGGCCTCCAGATCGGCAGCAAGATGACGGTGACACAAGTGCCTGCCCGAGTACGGCTGGCTGATAACCGCTTCATTTTTGCATGAATCGCATCGCATTTCCCTTTTTATTCTGGCAAATGAGAGATGTTTAATTTTGTGATGAGCGGTTCCATGGGGATCAAAGATGTGATTTTATAGTCTCGCACATAACCACTCTGGTGACTATGGTCGTCGCCGCGGACCGGATCCGCTCTTTAAACAAATATGAAAAAGAGATCCTTCTCGCACTTGAGCGCGGGATGAAGCGCTATTCGTGGGTACCTCTGGAGCAGCTCAGGACGGTGACGAAACTTTCGGAGGCGGAGATCAACTACCGTCTCTCCCGACTGATCTCCTGGGGAATGGTCCGTTTCAATCCGGTCCCTTACGACGGCTACGCCCTGGTGTTCGGGGGCTACGACACCCTTGCTCTTGCGACCCTGACAAAGAAAGGCACCATTTCGGCACTTGGAACTCTCATCGGCGAAGGAAAGGAGTCCGTGGTCTATGACGCCCTCGGACTTGGGCCGGTGGCTATCAAATTTCACCGGATAGGAGGACGTTCTTTTACCTCTGCCCGTCTCAACCGTGATTATATGCCCGATGAAGGACACTGTCCCTGGCTTATTGCATCGAAAAGGTCTGCCGAACGGGAATATACCGCTCTCACAAAGCTGCACCCCCGGGTCAGCGTCCCACTTCCGATCGACCAGAACCGCCATACGGTCGTAATGTCGCTTATCAAAGGGGCAAATCTCAACCATTGCCGTTTCGAGGCGCCGGAGGAAATTCTTGCTGATATCCTCGCGAACATTAAAAATGCGTACGAGGCAGGGGTTATCCATGCAGACTTGTCTGAATATAATATTCTTGTCGAGGAAGGAAAGTGTGTTCTCATTGACTGGCCACAGTGGATCGAAACAGATCACAGGAATGCGCAGGTCATCCTGGAGCGGGATATCGACAATATTCTTGTGTATTTCCAGCGGAAGTACCAGGTGAACTATGACCGGGCGGATGCGATCCGATGCGTGACCGGCTGAAGGTCTTTGGGATTGATATTATCAGGGGTTCGGTAAGATCCCGGTCCCGCCGGCCGATGTATGCACTCGTGAGGATGGAGGGCGACAGCATTGAGAGCGAGTCCGAAGTATCAATGTTCCGCCTCTTTCGGGGGCTCCGGGAGGAGCAACCGGATATCCTTGCCGTGGACAGCCTTCAGGAGATCGCCACCGACCAGCGTGAGCTCTATTTTTTCCTGCAGGGTCTTCCGCCCCGTACACGGCTCGTCCAAGTGACCGGTGGGGAACGCAAGGAGACCCTCGGGAAGGTAGCAGCCCGGTTTAATATCTCCTTCAACCGTTTCGATCCATTTGCCGAAGCCCGGACGACGGCCCAGGTTGCCTCTCTCGGGGCAGGTGCTGAAGTCATCGCTTTCGAAAACGAGAGCGAGATCGTAGTAAGCCGCCATCGTTCCCCGGGAAAGGGCGGGTGGAGCCAGAACCGCTACGTGCGGAAAATGCACGGAGCAGTACAGCTTAAGGGGCGGGAGATCGAGCAGGCTCTTGTTGCTGCCGGGATCCGGTACGTAAAGAAGGAGACGCGGGCATTCGGGGGGTGCAGCCGGGTTGCTTTCCGGGTTTTTGCGACACGGGATCAGGTACCCGTTCCAACCTATCGCGGAGCTGATGTACAGGTAAGGATCACGGGGAAGCGACTCGAACGTATTCAGTTCCGCCCGCTCTCGATCAAACCGCGGTACCTTATTGTCGGGATCGATCCTGGCACCACAACTGCTGTCGCCGCCCTTGACCTTGATGGTAATCTGCTCCACCTGGCAAGCTCGCGACAGATGAACATGTCTGATGTTATCGAATCGCTCTATAAATTGGGGAAACCCCTTATCATAGCCTCAGACGTTCAGGAGATGCCTTTCACCGTGGAAAAGATCCGGCGGGCGTTCTCTGCAATTGCTTATACCCCGAAACAGGACGTCAGTGTGGAGACGAAAGTGGAGTTGACCGCTTCTTTTGAGTATGGCAATGATCACGAACGGGATGCCCTCTCAGCAGCTCTCGATGCTTATCGACAGTACCGCCATAAGTTCCAGAACCTTCTTAAACGGATCCCCCCTGGTCACGACCTTGATGAGGTCCGTGCCCGGGTGATCCGCGGACAGTCACTCGATACTGTGCTCGGGGAAATGAAATTACCTGCCCGGATACCGGTAGCAGAAGCTCCGCCTGTTCCACATGAGGGTAAGCACGACGACCGGGTACGGCTGCTCGATGGAATGGTGAAGCGCCTCCGAAACGTCGTTTCGGAACTCCAGGAGGAGATTAAGGGAAGAGACCATGACCTTCAGCGCCTCAAGTCGCGTCTTAGGAACGTCTGCACATCGCGGGACACCGAACTGGCAAGGGACCTTGAAGTAGTAAAGCGGGATGCGGTTATCCAGAGCCTGAAAAAACGACTTCGCAAAGAGGAACGGAACAACCGAAACCTCCATAAACGTCTTTCCCGGATCAAGAAATTCGCTGAGCTTTCCATGGAAGGAGAAGTTGTTCCTGTCAAAGTTATGGATGCCCTGACAAAGGATGGTCTGCGCCGGCTCGCGGAGGACATAGGAATCGAGGAAGGGGATATTATTTTCGTGGCACAGACAGGTGGCTGGGGAAAAAGCATAGTGCGGGATCTGGCGGATCTTCGGGTGAAAGCCGTGGTTATCGGAGCCGCTGCTCTGGCAGAGAGCAGCCCCCAAATGGTACCGCTCTTCCACGAAGCAAATATCCCCCTTATGTCGGACAAGGACGCCGGTGTGCAGGTGAGGGGGAAACAGGGACTTGGTTCAAAAGAACTTCTTGAACGGGCTGTGATCCACTGGCAGGAAGAACATGTGCAGCATGAACGAGAGAAAAAATCCGATCTGATTGAACACATCTTCAAGGAGTATAAGAGCGAACGGGGTAAGGAGGTGCGGAAGAGTGGATGACCGGGACCTGCTGAAGGTTGTAATGGATATCGTAGGACGTGAGAACTGCCTTGACGACTGTGCCGTGTTCCCTTGTGGTGACCGGATTATGGTGATTACCACCGATATGCTCCACCGAACCACCGACTTTGTCCCCGGCATGTCCGACTGGCAGGCCGGTTGGATGAGTGCCGCTGTGACCCTGTCGGATATTGCGAGTATGGGAGCGGCCCCGGAATTTATCCTGATTGCAGTTGGTCTTGATGACTGGAAGTGTCTCGCCGGTGTGATGCAGGGTGCCCGGGACTGCTGCCGGAAGTTCGGTGCAAAGATCATCGGTGGCGATATTGACCGGCATGGCGAGCTCACTGTGGTGACTACCGGCCTCGGGGCTGTTGAGCCGGAACACCTTATCCGCCGCACAGGAGCAAAGGTGGGAGATTTGGTCTGTATCACCGGTACACCCGGCCAGGCCCAGGCCTGGCTTGACGGGTACCACCAGTTCGAGAAAGCCCTCTTTGAGCCCCAGCCCAGGGTAGAGGAAGGCCGGAAGCTTGGAAAGGCAGGTGTGAGTGCGATGATGGATGACAGCGACGGAATCGCTCTCTCATTGTATGATCTCATGAGTGTCAATACCTGCGGCTTTTCCCTAGACTCTGAAAAACTCCCTGTACCGGCGGGTATCCCTTTTGACCAGGCCCGGAACCTGGCCCTCTATGGCGGCGGTGACTATGAACTGATCTTTACTATCGCTCCGGAGCTGTTCCCTGTCCCGGGGGTTTCTGCGACCGTAATCGGCAGTGTAACCGCCAGGAAAGAGGTTCTTGTCGATGGAACTCCACTGGAGAAGCGGGGATACCAGCATCGCTGGGAATAAGCTCTGATAAGCGGATGTTTTTTTTAAATAGATCAACGTCAGACATTCCTCAAATGGAAGGAATGGGAACCACTCATGGAATCTCTGGAAAGTAAGATCGACCGTTTATCCTCTGAGCAACGTACGGAGATAGAAGATTTTGTCGATTTTCTTCTCTCCAGATCAGGACCGTTATCAGGGCATCAGGCTGTTATCAGCCCGCCATCGCCGGTAAAAAACGTGGCACCGCCCCCGCTCACAATGATCGAACCGGTACATAGTATGGAATCCCCGGCATCAAGACCACAGGAATCTCTCCAGCAGGGAGTCCCTCTCCAGATTGCTGAAGAACCTGCGGTTCACCCGGTTATCCGGGAGATACATGAGGGTCCCGGTGACATGGTTTCACACGATTATCTGGACTACGGTCAGTTCGAATGCCAGCCTTCACAACCTTCGCCCGCCACAGAAGCAGTCAGGAATGTGAAAATAAGGCTGGGCAAATCAGAAGATCGTGACCGATCGAAACAACTGCTTGACTGGATTGACTGATTCCAGAGAATCTGGTTAGTGCATTACAAAATTTGTATTCATCCCCGTGGTCCTATTTTTTATCTCGTCGGTGTTCTGTATCTGTGGCGCTGTCAGTTAATCCGGGTTGTTACCGCCTCTTTGAGTCGCAGAAATAAAGGCTGGAAGGTCCTGAGACGGAACTCGGCTTCGACGTGAAACGAAGATTAATAACAAACGAAAAAGGAGAATGGACTCGACGGGATTTGAACCCGTGGCCTTCACGTTGCAAACGTGACGATCTACCCCTGATCTACGAGCCCTTCAACGCGGTTGCGGCATACTATTTTTCTGCGGATCCCTTATAGTTGTTACTGATCGCAGTTATCTGCGAAAGAGGACGATTTTGCGTTTGGATATCGGAAAAAAAGGGTGCACAAGAAATCACCCTGATTCATTCCTTTTTAGCCTTGAACACATGGGTGAAAACAGAAACCCCTGCAGCAATCAGAGCAGTAAACACCCCGATTATGGCTACGATGACATTCGAATTATCCAGTAAACCTCCGCTGGCGGTCGGCGCAGCAGTGACGATTGGAACTATAATCGGCACTACGGCAGTAGGAACTGCTGTAGGTGCTCCCGAAGCCTGACCCAGAGGAGGAAGTGTACCAAAGGCATGGGCGGTCTGACCGGGAATGACATAGATTGTCCCCTCATAATCGTAGTAACCGCTCAGCGTCAGCCTGATTATATGGTTCCCTTGGGTTATGGCCGTCAGGTTTGCCGGTGTCACACCATAATAGACCCCATCTATCAGGATACTCGCGCCGTTAGGAGATGAGTAAACAACAACGTCACCGGAAGTTACCGGTGCACCTATGGTTGATGTCGGGTTGATGGTAACCGTTGCGTTCTCAGGCGACAACGTTGGAAGGATTGTTACTACCGGGGTCGGAATTGTCGTAAGGGTCGTTGAGGACGGGGCCGGGAGTGCCCTCATGATGAGCCGATCAATGAGTGTATCAGCCTGCTGGGGTGTCATATATGATGGAACCGGGTCTGTTGTCCACTCGATTACGATTCCTCTTCCGTAACTCCATGCAACAAGAACGGGTAACCCGTAGTCATCACTCAGAATGGTGACTGCTCCGCTTTTCGCCACAGCCTGCTCCTTTTCGGGGGCTATTCCCTGGAGGGAAAAGCGTTTGGGAAGGCCGGAAAAAAGGGCTTTTGAAGATGTATTTGCAGGGTCCGTAACTTCGAAATATTGTCCCGCCGGAGCAGTTCCTCCATTCGTTGCCGGCAGGCTCGCATCGAAAAGGTGGTTACATGGGTAGGCAATGACAAGGATCTTCCCCCCTGCAACTGCGGAATCGATCTTCGCGGCAGTAGATGGGGTAAACGAGTCAGCCCCGCCGAGCCCTATCACGTCGACAGATGGCTGGATAAACTGGTTTATGTTCGTGTCAAGATCGGATCCAGCCGAACCAGGAATGGATGTGATAACAGTAACCGAATCCTTGTGAAAGTCAGGATTGAGACCGGTATTGGTGCCATACAGAGCCACAGAGTATGCACAGGCAGGCAGTACGGACAGCATGAGTGCAAGGAGGACTGCAATTATATAACCATAAGAAACGCGAACGCGTGACATTCACTACTCTCCCAGTCTGGCAATAGCAGATGGTGTATTGTAAATACTTACGTTGTCCCGAAGGATGATATATCCATTTTGGATGAATGATGTTTTTCGATCTCAGAAAACCCCTACAAACGGTCTTTTATTTTCAGCACGCTGGAATACACAAAAAAAATCATTTTTTCCGGTCTTTCTCATACTTTAAAGGGAATATCAAGTGTCGTCCTTGCTTAGAACCATTTAATTGTATAAAAAAACGTTTCTCTCATTTTGGAGCTGACCATCCGGGGTCAATTGAATAAAAAGAATGGACTCGACGGGAATTGAACCCGTGGCCTTTACGTTGCGAACGTAACGATCTACCCCTGATCTACGAGCCCTTTGATAAAAATGTGATATCAGAGAATGATCTCGATATCTAATTTTTCCGCCAGTTCCTTATATCTGTTCCGAATGGTGACTTCAGTAACGCCCGCAACCTCGGCCACTTCACGCTGGGTCCGGCGCTCGCCTCCAAGAATTGAGGATATATAAATCGCGGCTGCAGCGACCCCGGTCGGACCCCGGCCGCTCGTTAACTCGCGTTCCCCGGCCTGTCTGAGGATCTCAACTGCCCTGCTCTGTACTTCTCCCTTGAGGGTAAGCCCTGAGCAGAAGCGCGGTACGTAATCGATCGGGGATGTCGGGAGGAGTTTTAATCCAAGTTCCCTGGAGATGAAACGATAGGTCCGGCCGATCTCCTTTCGCGAGACCCTGGACACTTCTGCTATCTCGTCGAGGGTACGGGGGACACTGCACTGGCGGCATGCCGCATAGAGCGCTGCGGCAGCTACACCTTCGATGCTGCGTCCGCGGATCAGGTTTTTATCAACCGCATCACGGTAGACGACTGCTGCCGTTTCCCTGACGTTTCTCGGCAGGCCGAGAGCAGACGCCATGCGGTCAAGTTCTGAAAGAGCAAAGGCAAGGTTTCGTTCTGTTGCGTTGCTGACACGGATCCGCCGCTGCCATTTGCGGAGACGGTAGAGCTGGGCCCTGTTCTTTGACGAGATTGCCCTGCCGTAGGAATCCCGGTTACGCCAGTCGATCATGGTTGAGAGACCCTTGTCGTGAATTGTGAAGGTCATCGGCGCACCGACACGGGATCTCTTCATTCTTTGATCGTGATCGAATGCACGCCACTCGGGACCGCGATCGATGAAATCATCGTCAATGACAAGCCCGCAGCTCTGACAGACCAGCTCAGCCCGCTCGTAATCATGAACCAGCTGTCTGCCCCCGCATTCCGGACAGACCGTCTCAGTATGATTCTCGGCCTTTTTCTCGTGCTCTTTTACTTTTGTGCGTGTCTTTAACGCTTCCCTCTCTGACTGAAGGACTTTTAACTTCTCAACTTCCTGCATCCACGTTCACCAAATAGAAAATTTGTGTTGTTCTGATTGCATCGGACAGTATCCCTGCTCGTGGGTGTCGTTTATTTTGCGAAGAGCTTCTCATTGGGCTGGACAGTGCATTTTTCGCGACAGAGAACGGCAGCATATGGCAACTTCACATTGCCAAAGAGATCCTGGATCTTTCCCACCGGTTTCATTCTCTTGTCGGTCACTTCGCTGTATAATGGGGGCAACTGGGCAGCATCGCACTGGATAATGAGCAACCTTTTACCAACGGTGCTCACCGCTCGACCAACAACCTTCACACAACAACCTCGGGTACCACAATTGTAAAGAATTAATTTAGTAATCTATATATGTGTGACATAACAGTATTTAAACATTGCGTGAAAGTATAAATAGAATTTTTAGGAAATGAGGAATTGGTCGATATTTAAAGATATAACCTGTCTGCATTCAGCATCGGTCAGTCCGGCACCTTTTGCGATGATAAATTTCGCGCGTTTGTCGAGAAGATCATGAGGAGCGTGCGCGTCCGAATCCACTACTATCTGGCAGCCGGCCTCCCGGGCAGTTACTGCCACGTGGCCGTTTGTCCGGTTGTGACCCCCCCGTGAAGTTAATTCGAGTGCGATTCCGTTTTTTGCGGCAAGCAGTGCATCTTCTTCTGAGATCAGCCCGGGGTGTGCAAGAACGTTCACCTGTCTACAACTGCAGGCTGCATGATTGGTCCCCTCTGCAACAGGTTCGACCGTCGTCTCACCGTGAACGACAACAATGTCGGCCCCGGCCTCCTTTGATCTTCGGGCAAGATCCGCTATCTGGGTCGGCGGGACATGGGTGATCTCTATCCCGCAGAGAAGTCTGACTCCGAAGAGCTCTGCCGATTCCCGCACCCGGGACAAGGTATCGATGACTGATACTGCATTTGAGGGGTCAGCGTGGTCTGTGATAGCAACAGTTGTGTACCCCAGCACTGCCATCCGGCGGATCAGTTCTATCGGAAGCATCTCACCGTCAGAAAGGATAGAATGCGTATGCAGATCGTACAATCCTGTCATTTGCGTGACTCCAGTTTCTGCGCGACTTTTTTGATCAGCGTCTCTTTTCCTCCAATCCATTCGGCAACGACGCGACCTTCTTTCCGCGCCCAGTGTGCCGGGTGATGGTGCTCCTCGACACGGTATTTTACCCCGAGGCGTTTCAGTGCGCGTTCAAGATCCACGAGGACCGGTGCTTTCGACGCGAGGTTGCGGGAAACCCGGCGTCCCTCAACGCGTGAATATCCCGCGTTGAAGTAACAGGGATACAGAATGCACTCACCTTGGGCCATTGCAGGAGGGTTTGTGGGTCAAGGTATAAACAGTGTACGCTCCCACCTTGTACCATGCATCATATCGACGTCAGACTTGAGAAGGATGTCTACGACGCCAACAACTCCCTCGCTGACAGGAATGCCCGTCTCCTGAACTCCCATGGTGTAAGGGCATTCGATCTCCTCGGCGCGATTGGCTCGGGTAAAACGGCCCTGATAGAACGCCTGGTCCCGCTTCTCCGGGCAAAAGGGTTGCGTGCAGGTGCGATTGCCGGCGATGTATATGGCGATGACGATTTCAAGCGGATTATTGCGCTGGGCGTTCCGGCGTTCAATGCAAATACGGGAAAGGAATGTCATCTTGATGCCCACCTTGTTGAGCATGCCCTTGATCACCTGCCTCTCGATGAAATCGACATTCTCTTCATCGAAAATGTGGGCAACATGGTCTGCCCGACTGATTTCCGTCTCGGTGCCGAGAAACGAATTGTCATCGTCAGCTCAACAGAAGGGGACGATGTAGTAAATAAACATCCGATGATGTTCCGGGACTGCACGATTGGCGTGATCAATAAAGTTGACCTTGCGCCTTTTGTAGGTGCAAATCTCGACCGAATGGAGAAGGATATCGCCCGGTATAATCCCGGAATGCNTGTGTTCAGGACAAATCTCAAAACCGGCGATGGNGTTGCCGCATTACTCGACACAATCCTTACATAGGTTCTTCAAATAGATCCTTTGCAGCTCAGCCAAACAGGTCATTCGGTTGTGGAGCGAAATAGTACACATTCTTCTTTTTTTCAACCGGATGAACTATCTCAATTTTCGGGGCGGGGGCGTCGGGCGAGTCGCGGCAACGGGCAGGAAGACCAAAACGGGATCAGGAAATACTATAAATAACTCTGAAAGGAATATATAGAGCACCATCTTCGGGAAGGCTTCCGGGAGATAATTTCAAGGAGTAACATCATGCAGTGGCAGGGAGAATCAGTTCGGAAAGTGACCGGCGGAAGACGCCGGCCGGCACAGATGAAACGGAGAGCAGAGATCGGGCTCGCACCGGCAGACACCCATATCGGGGAAGACCGGCGACGGATCATCCGCACGTTTGGCGGGAATGACAAGGTTCGTGCCCTGAGGGCAACGTTTGCAAATGTCACCAGCCCGGCTAATGGCGAGACCAGGAAAGTCAAAATTGAGAAGGTCGAGGAGAATGGAGCAAACCCGAACTATGTCCGGCGTAATCTTCTCACTAAAGGGGCAATCATCAAGACCGAGATAGGCCGTGCCCGTATCATGAGCCGCCCCGGGCAGGACGGTATTATCAACGCAATGTTACTCGAATAACCAATAATTATTTTCCATCCCTTTTTTACCAGTGTTTCCCGCTCGGGACTATGAGGCGTTCTTGGGCAATCTTTTTTCTTTCAGACTTTCAATGGTGTAACTATGCGTAAGATTTATTATCGTTTCCCTCAACGTGTGGATCTCTCGTTTGCGATGGGAATGCCATTTAACGAGACGCTCAAATATATCGCCAGCCTTGACAACGAAGAGTCGACAAAAACCACCGGAACTGAACTCGTGAAGGTAAAAACGAAGATCCAGATCGCGGTTGACCGGGCAACATTCGGAGATATAACCCCGGAGATGCTNCGACCGGGAGTGATCACCGAAGCTGTTGATCTTCGCGCATCGGTCCTTGCTCTGGCGCTGCGTGGGGGCGGAAAAGTACCTATCGCCAATGACGTTTTCTATATCCGGCTCACCGACCAGGTCTCCCGATCGGACATAGATATTGCAAAAGAAGGGCGTGGAGAAGGACTTGATGCCCTGGATATGAAAAACATCCTTCTGGGTGCCAAGAAGTGACAGTCCGGATAACCCTGGCAGCGCCATTCAAGCACACCCGGAAATCCGGGATGCGCAAGAACGAGCTGGTTTATTACTATGCCCATGACCGGAAATGGATGAGCAAGGAGCAGGCGAACCTCCTCATTCAGAGGGGAGAAGAAGACGGCCTTCTGAACCAGGATCAGGGCATCTTCTCTCCCAAGTTTGAAATCTCCGATATCACCATACCGATAGGCTTCAAGCCGACCTCGACAATTTTTGAGCGGAATGAGCCAACCCAGGAGCTCATCGGGAGGATTGCAAAAATTCGTGGTATACAAGAGACCGAGGTCGTCGCTGAAATGAACCGGATCATCAAAGAGGGATTTGATGGGCACCTCCTGCCCCCGGCTGCACTCGTTGTGCTGGCGAAAAAATATGAAGTCCCCTGGGCGGACCTCCGGAATGCGCTCCGGCAGAGCGTGAAAAAAGGGTAAAACCGCCTTCTGCCCTGAACGAAGACCCGGACAGCGGTCAGAAATACGCTGCCAATAACAAAGTATTTCCTCTATTTCTTTATTACATATCATCAGTTATCAGATACGGGAGAAATTATGAGAAGAAGAAACGATCCTTTTGATAAACCATGGGTAATAATCGCCGCAGTTATCGGGATCATTGCGGTCGTGATCATAGCAGCAGCCTTTTTTATGAGCGGCGGTCTCGGTGGATCGGCTGCGTCATCGGGCAAACCGGGGTCTCCCTCGGGAAATTCAGCATCTCCACAGCAGACCATTGTTGTTGGCGTAGCTCCTTCAGTAATCAAGACGCAGGTACCGGTTGTTGTACCGACTCAGGGCGTTTTTGTCAAAGTCAGTTATCTCGGCAGTTTTTCGGGCCGGTATGGTATGACGGGGGATCTCCAGAAGGTAAGGAACTCGGGATCACGCGTGTTCGGTATTGAAAATGCAACAGGGACCATTCTGGCCGATTTCATGAAAGAAGATGACTCTTCCCGGCATGACCTGACAGTAGAGATCTGGAAGGATGGCAGGGCTCAGAAGACTGCGACCAACACCTCCGGTTTCGGAGAAGTAAACATTACCTATACCGTATAACAACGGTGTTCCTTTTTTTTGTTCCAGCGTGAAATTTCAACCAGTATAAAAGAAGTAAATTACAAAAAAGAAATTATCTTCTGGTTTTGACTGCCTTTTTCTCTGCTTTCTCACCGGCGATCTTCGGGAAGAGCTCATCAAGGGTCTTTTCGCCGTATGCAATTACCTGAGCATTGATCTGCACGAAATCCTGGGTAATCTCGTTTGACCTGACGGTCTTTCTCCGGCGCTCGCCATCCATTGTTGGATGAAAACCTATACCTCCCGAAAGGAGGATCTTCTTGCGCCCGGCACCCGGTATACCTTTCTTAGCGGTAATGCCGGTACGATCAGATGCTCCGGTGATCTGGATCTTGTATCCTGCAAGACCGAGAGAACCTGCATCGAATTCATCACCAATACGCTTGCCCACGATCATCCCTGCTGCGCCGCCACTGGCGTCGACATTATAGGCACGACCGGTCTTTGGGTCTGATACTACGACTTTGAATTCCACCATGATTGTGTGCTCCTGATTATTGTTTATCCAAAAACCGTGTTCTGGTTTTCACATCCCCGGCTGCCGGCATTTCGCCCACACATGAGAAGTACCCATTTAATTATACTGGTACACTATTAAATCCTCGCGTAAATCCCCGCGTCTGGCAGACCCCCGGATACTGTCATTTGCCCCAGAAGGGATCGCCCTTCCGTCTCATGGTCGTGAATTCTCCCAGAATTTCCTGCGTACTGACATTCAGCGTTTTGAGCATTTCTTTCTCGAGTACCTTCACATGACGTTCAGGGATATCAACGAACAGGTCGTCCCCTACTTCAACCTGTCTTCCGACAGTTGCGCCTTCTATCGAGATAGCAACTTCAAGACCGGCATCAGCTTCGCGGATCGATTCTTGCCTGAGCTGCATGGACTTGAGATGCCCGACTTTCCTGCCGTCCATCTTAATCAGGTTTACATCGCTGCGGAGTTTTCCGCCAAGAACCCTCACCCCAACGACAGCCGGATTACTCTGCCGGAATACGCAGTCCGGCAGGAGGCGGATCTTTGCAGGCATCACGACGTGCTCGAATCGCTGTTTCTCCTGGAGCCGTTTTTGTTCATCACGCCATTCAACATACTGGTCGATAAGCTGGTAGATGACACGCCCTTCGAAGACCTTCACCTGCGTATAGAGCGGGTCTTTGATCATGTCTGACGCATCCGGAAGGATCGGGGTATTAAATGCAAGAAGGACGCGGTAAACAGGGTTTTTGATGGTTTCCGTATCGATAAGGTCATGGCGGCTTACACCCCCGACCTCTGCCCGCATCACCCCGATCTCTTTTCCCTCAAGTTCCTTGCACAAAGCCTCCAATGCCCCGATGGTATCTGCCTTGATCACGATTCCTTCATCAGCAAGCCTGACATGAATCTCTGTCATCTCTTTCTTGATCCTGGCCTCTACATCCTCCCTGTTGCCACGGATAACGAAAAACGGGGATCCCGCAATAACCCCTTCGAGGTTCGGTGCGGTGACCTTGATTCCTGACGCGGCGGCGACCGACTTCACACGTTCAAACCGGTCCTCAACGAGGATCTCCTTCATCGGTCGGGGTTTCAACAACGATCGCACCTTTGTCACCACGATATCGCCCTGGGTGGCGACGGCGATCTCGTCGCCGATCGCTAGCGTTCCGTCGTAGAGGATCACATCAAGAGTCGTCCCGAGACCACGCTCTTCTTTCACTTCAAGCACGGTGCCGGCCCCCGGCCCTTCTACCAGGAGTGCCAGTTCGTCGCCCATGTATCGCTGGGCAAGCCCAATCATGACCAGCAGGAGATCAGAAACACCTTCCCCGGTGTGAGCGCTGACAGGGACTATTGCAAGGTTACGTTTGAAATCAGAAACACGGTCAAACCGGTCTGCCGAAAAATCGAGTTCTGAGAGTTTTCCAACGATCTCGTAGGTCTTATTCTCCACGTCTTCCTTAACCCTTTCATTCTGTTTGGCAAATGAGCTCAGGAACGATTCGTTTTCATTCACCCGCCAGCCGTGAATCCGGTCGATCTTGGTTGCTGCGACCACAAAGGGTGTGCGGCAGTTCCGGAGGATCTGAAGAGCTTCGATCGTCTGGGGCTGGAACCCCTGGTTGATATCAACAACGAGAATCGCCATATCCGCCAAAGCCCCGCCGCGTGCCCTGAGTGTTGTGAAGGCGTGGTGCCCGGGTGTATCGATAAAAAGGAGACCGGGGATACTGATCGGCATTTTCCCCATCGTCCCGCTCATGCTCCTTATAGCATCGATTGGTACGATGGTTGCCCCGATATGCTGGGTTATGGCCCCGACTTCCGAACTGACCACCGATGAGCCGCGGATCCGATCCAGCAGGGAAGTCTTCCCATGATCCACATGCCCCATGACACAGACGATCGGCGTCCTGATCTTCGGGTTTTCCGCCATATTTTCACCCTCCGTTAATTCCGCTTTTTTATACGCTCTGAAATCCGGATATATTCACGTACCCGGCTCCCGCTGATGCACGGTAGGGAACCAACTGGATCACCCGGGACTTGTGTTCAGAGCCACCTGATATGTAATGGGTGCCGGACCCTATTAATCATCCCATCTGGGTAACGGTTTACCGGCAGAGCAGGATTGTTCCGCCGGCCTGAAATGCGTCGGCCGTCTAAGGATACATTAATACGAAACCAATGCAAATGTAAAAGAGCAAATCGCCGGGGTGGGGTAGTTGGTCATCCTAGAGGATTGTGGATCCTCCGACCCGGGTTCGAATCTCGGCCCCGGCCTTCTTTTGTTCCGGCTCTTTCCTTCTCTGATCCGGAATTATTCCTATTCACACACTCATCCGGAGTACATTTTTGTGCATTGAGTTGCAAAACTGTACAATAATTCCGGCAGCTTTCCTTTGCAGCCGGCCTGCCTCCGGAGTTATCCTGCCGAAATGCCCGAAAAACATCTGCCATCTACCTCCTATGTCCACGGTTATTCTGACCGGGAATCAGAGCGTCTTGCCGATCAGGCGCAGACTCTCGCGAATCTTCTTCATGATGATACGAACTTCCCACGAGGTTCACAGGTTCTTGAGGCCGGATGCGGGATCGGGGCCCAGACGGTGATCCTTGCTCGGAACAGTCCCGGGGCTCACATCACTTCCATCGATATTTCCGCGGACTCCCTGAAGCGGGCAGAAGAAAATGTCCGCAAGGAAGGGATCACGAATGTGATGTTCCGGCATGGAGATATCTTCAGCCTCCCTTTCGAAAAGGAACAGTTTGATCACATCTTTGTCTGTTTTGTCCTGGAACATCTCGCCGATCCCCGGGGAGCACTTGAGCACTTACGTCCGCTCCTGAAGAAAGACGGAACTATCACGGTTATCGAAGGAGATCACGGCTCTGCTTTTTTCTATCCCGAGAACGATGATGCCGGCCGGGCGGTCCAGTGTCTGGTCGATCTTCAGAGGGAGGCAGGTGGTAATGCATTGATCGGCAGGGAACTCTACCCTCTTGTCAGCAGTGCGGGCTATCGTGATGTCCACGTATCCCCTCGGATAGTCTATGTAGATTCTTCACGCCCTCGTCTCGCTGAAGGATTTACGAAACTTACTTTTACGGCAATGGTTGAAGGTGTTGGCCCGGAAGTTGAGAGACAGGGGCTTATGACAAGGGATGCATGGGCGCGGGGAATCGCCGCATTGTACCGGACCGGGGAACATGACGGGGTTTTCTGTTACACGTTCTTCAAGGCAACAGCCAGGAAATAACCCGGAACATGAAGATATCTGTCATTCTCGCTGATCCCCGCCCCGGCTCCTTCAACCATGCGATTGAAGAGGATGACTGCGTCTACCCTTAGGGAATCGTGACAACACAGTCACTGTCCATGATCTTTATGAAGAGCGGTTTGATCCCCTGCTTCATTGTGGCGAGATTCCCCGCAATGCTCATCTTCTTCCGGAAATCGCCGAACATTGTGAAGAGATTGCAGCTGCAGATTTCGGGGTCGTATTTGTGCACCCGGACAAGTGGGGGATGCCCCCAGCGATCCTGAAGGGCTGGATCGACCGGGTTCTCCGCCCGGGTGTTAATACCACTTTGCAGAAACGGATCGGGGAGAGGGCATCCCCATCGGCCTGCCCCTTGCAAAAGTGGCATTGATCTTCAATACGTCGAATACTCCCGCATACCGCGAGCAGGAGGTATTCTGGGATCCGCTTGAACGGATCTGGGAGGACCGCATCGTCTCCTTTTGCAGGATCCCTTCATGCCACCGGTAGAATAATTCGGGGTCATCGTTACCAGTACGAGGGATGAAAGAAAACAATGGCTTGATGAAGTGCAAGCGCTGGCCAGAAGGACATTTCCGGCTGATTCCTGAACCGGCCCGCCTGGGCACAGGTTGCCTCAAATATTCATCCAGGGTACCGCTATTGTGAGTTCTTGTTGCAGCTCCAGCCGGTCTTTTTCCTGATTACCTGGGCTTCCCAAGACTTAATATCGAAAAGATCAGATTTCTGCGTATGGCCACACCGGAAAATGATAACCCCAGGAGACGTCACGTGAATCACTATCTGATCCCGGCCGGCGTTCTCATCGGCCTTGGAGTTGGGTTGATTACAGGGTATGCAGGTCCCGGAGTCCTGATCGGCCTTGGTCTCGGTCTGCTGGCATCGGCTTTCATTGCACCCTCCGGAATACCTGAGGACCGCCATTCCGGCTGCTGCGGGGGGGACATCCGGTGGGGTCCGGCAATTATTGGTCTGTTCCTGATCCTTCTGGGTATTGGTATCATCTGGGCGCCGGCAAATGTATGGTCCTATATCTGGCCGTATGGTTTCGGGATATTCCTTATCCTGATCGGGCTCTCTTTTATCGCAAAGATGTGGCGGAAGTCCGGCTGATAATCCAGGGGGATAGCCGGCACACGGTTTACCGGTGCAGGCAATCTCACTTTCACCCTTACATACTCCATTTTTTTTACTTCTGTTCAGAGACGATCATGAAAGATGCCATATCGACCGATGAGATTATCACGTTCATCCGTGAGATGAACCGGTGCTGGACCGATGGGTGGCACGAAGACCGATTCAGCCGGTGCATTCACAAAAATGCCATCGCGATTGTGCCGACAGTACCCGGGCGGCTTGAAGGACAGGAAGCGTATGTAGCCGGATGGCGGTAATTTGCAGAAGCAGCCACGATACATGAATGGAAGGAAAGCGGNCACCAGGTTCAGTTCCAGGCTGGAGGGAAATGTGCGGTTGTCACGAACTTCTTCTCGATTACTTTCACGCTGGGTGAGGCACAGCAGATCATGAAGGGGCGGGACATGTTCTTCCTCACTAAAGAGAGCGGGCGATGGAAGGTTGTAGCAGACCAGTTTTCACCGGAACCAGGTAATAGATGAGATTACCTGCCGGAACAACCGGATCCCTGCCGGTTTAAGTCAGTTCAGGACACATATTACCGGAGAAAATTAACATGGATACCATTGTTCTTATCGGCTCTCTTGCCGGGACCCTTACGACCATCTCTTTCATCCCGCAGGTACTACGTACCTGGAAGCTGAAAGAGACCAAGGACTTCTCGCTCGCGATGCTACTGCTCTTTGCTGCAGGCATCCTCCTCTGGACGGTCTATGGAATATGGATAAACTCATTACCCATCATTGCGGCAAACGTCATCACCTTCGGCCTCATTCTGTTCCTTCTCTGGATGAAAATAAAATATCAGTAGCCTTTCAAAGCGACGATTACATTCCGGGGAAAAACTATAAAAGAACTTTTTTTTATGAATAAAAAACCAGGGAATTTTTAATCCTGGAGGAGTACGAGGCAGCCGGCAATACTGTCATGGAGGCCCTGCCGTTTTTTGGTGAGGCCAATCATCAGGAACCCGATGAAGATGATCAGCGTGGAGAGGAACTTGGCAAAGTGACGGAGTGTTACCCGTGCAAACGTAGGTTTGTTCCCGCTCATATCGGTGACCACGATGTGCATCAGCAGTTTTCCGGGTGTTGCCTGGCTGCGGGATGATTCGAACCCGGCATAGTACAGCCACGGGATAACGATGATGAGGAGGCCATACGATGCGACGATTGAACTGTACAGCGCAATCATCGACCCGTCCGTAGTGAGCTGATCGGCAGGCACGTGCTGGACGAAGTAAAAATACGCATTCTGGAGACCTCGTAGCAGACCGAAAACAGCAGCCGCAACAAGGCCGAAAAGGAGGATGAGGATTGCATCGACAATAAATGCAATTAACCGTCTCCCCAGCCCGGCATAGACCCCAATATCCGGTCCGTCTTCTTCTTCAGGTATTGCGACAGGTTTTTCCGGAACCGAGGCGATATCAGCCCCGCACCACTGGCAAAATTTTCCGGAAGCATCAGTCTCTTTTCCACATTTAGGACAGAACATTCCCTTATACTCCTGATATGTAAAGTTAATCCGGGTGTCCTTTTTAATTTAACTGTTCCTTCCTGCTGTTTTGTGCATAAATTGTGCCCGGAACATCCTGCTGCGGAATTGTCCGGGGAAACCGCATCATTTTCTTTCTGCTCTTTTATGCTCAGCACAAATCAGTAATATCAAAAAATGAAAGCATTCTTCATGAAACACACAATACTTGTGTCTGCTGTTTTTGTGCTCGTTATCTGTGCACTTGCCGCCGGCTGCAGCAGCCCGGCGAAGGTTGAAGTCACTCCTTCGGAAACCCCGCCTCCGGCATCAACACCGGGTATCTCCACGGCAGTTTTGACCGTTGTTTCTACACCGGTTGCCGTTGAAACTCTGCCTTCCGAACAGTTCGTGGATCTCGCACTCACCAAGCAGCGTCCCGACTCGACCATTCACCTGTTGTACAACGGTGGAAAAGGGGAGATTTTTGTCCAGAATATCCTTATGAAGGTAACCCGCAGTGACGGCCAGGTCATCCAGCAATATATGAATGACGGCACCCGCAAGCCCCGGCGTGGAGATGAACTGGTAATAGAGGGAACCCGCGGCACCGATCAGGTACAGGTCTTCCTCACCAGTGCCGGCAGGACCTACAAGATCATCGATGAACCGCTGTGGTTAACCTACCTGTAAAATCCGTTTTCTTTTTTATTCTCTATCCTGTATGGTGCGATTTTCCCACATTCTCCGCGTAGCGGTGCGTTAGGAATCCCAGGCAGATGATGATTGCGAGAGTCACGCCGAGCACAATCCACTGTTCCGCTCCCGCAGTACCGACTGCGAGCCGGGCCAGCAGGTTGAGAGGATTATTCGGAACGGCGAGGGCCAGCAGGATAACAACAACGAGCCCTGTGGAATACACGAACTGAGCGGAAGTCCGTTCTCGGTAGTGCAGGGCAACGAGTGTGCCGAGCAGGATCAGAATGAGCGATGTGATACTGACGTGCAGGAGGATGAGGACAGGGTTCTGGATAACGATTCCATTCACGATAAGAAGTATGATCCACAGTCCTGCCTGTACCGGCACGAGCAGCTCGCAGGCAAGTATTTTGCCCCAGACCATCTCTGCGAACGTGACNGGCGTGGAGATGAGCGTCTCCAGCGTCTCGTGCTGGTACTCTTCAGTGATCAGGTCGATAACAAGGGCCGATGCAATGATTGCCGGCATGAATACGAGAAGCGGGATCAGGAGTCCGTACACAAACTCGTAGAAGTCGCCACCTGAAGAGGAAGGAACCTGAAGGGGCACCGGATGCACATCGAGACGCCCAGCGCGTATCGTGCGAAGGTCCTGTTCATACTTTAGGAAAATATCCTTGAGCTTGACGTCAACAATGGCGCTCTGGAGATCATTCTGGAGAGTATACAGCGTGATCTTGACAGGATCGGTTGCTTCGGGCTTTGTGTCCGCCACATACACGACAGCTGCGAGTTTCCGCTCCTGGAGCGCAGCAACCCCGGTCGAGAGGTCCATTTGGTAGACCCTGAAGTCCTTGCTGGACTGGAGGTAGGTGAGTACCTGAGAATCGTTCCCTGAATAAGCAACGCTGTACCGGTACCGCGAGTACTGGGAGAGCGAGGACGGATCGTACATCGATGTCAGACCGACCATCAGGAAGGACGAGAAGAGCGCGATGAAGAGCTGGAGAAGAACAGCAAGCAGGATCGTCCGCTCGTTGAGGAGGCCCCGGAACTCTTTTCGCGCAATAATGGAGAGATGGTTTGCTTTCATCCGAGCCACCCCAGGATGAAATAAAGATTATACAGGCAATGAACAGTCATGGCGATCAGGAGCCCCGGAACAAACCCTTTCCGACCCCATACCTTCAGGCAGGAGGCGACAATGAGGGCGCCAACGAAATGGAGAAGGAGCGGGAGCCAGAGGGATGCAAGCGAGAGGAAGAGAATACTCCCGAAGATCGAATCGGAGATCTGGGCAAGAGTGACGAACAGCAGNAGTTTCTCGCCAACGAGGAACCCGATCGCGGTTGCCCCGGCTGCGACCACGAGGTTTTTCCACGNGAACCAGGACGGATCCCGAACGATCATCGTATAGATCCCGATCCCTTTCGCAAACTCCTCGATCAGTGCCGCAAAGAGGAGGAGGAAAACCAGTGAGTACGGCATCGGCAAATTGAAGAAGAGGACAAGGCACATCATCTGCACCATGAAGACGAACGGGATGGAGAAGCCACTGAGCAGGAAGAGCGAGAGGTTGGGGTACCTTGCCGGCAGGATTTCTGAGAGGAACTCCCGTAATCGCGTCAGAAGTGCCTTCTCGGAGAAGAGACGCTCTTCCTTGAAGTTCTTTGCCGCGATGTAAAAAAGGACTGCACCGGTAAGCCAGAAGAGTGACGTAGAGTACAGGTAATCGGTCACCGTCCAGGCATTTCCCTGGATCGAGAGGACGATAAGGGTCAGCGGAGATATGAGGCTGATCACGTGGACATTGGCAAAGATGCTCGGGAAGAAGAGGTATGAGGTCGCAACCGTTGAGAAGAAGATCGAAATAAATGAAAGNTCCTTGAAACTCCGCGAGAGCATTCCGATNAGGAGGGCGTTTGCGAGAAAGAAGAAGATGACCGGAATGAGCGGAAACATGATCTCGAGAGGTGCCCTGAGATACAGGGTGATCCCCAGACAGATTGCCACCATCCCGATGAAGTACGGAAGGGCTTTGCCGATAATGATCGACGAAGTCATGACCGGTGTCGAGAGGAGTATCTCACCTTTCCGCTCGATCCGTTCGTTCATGATGCTCATCATGAAGAACTGCGAAGTGAAGTAAAGCGGGAAGATGAAGACAAAGACGAGGATAATTGAATCGAACGGGAGTGGAGGTGAGAGCTGGGACGGGGTCTTNAAATCCCCCATAACTCCCGAAGATGTGAGCGTCTCGGTATACCGCGAGACCTGGCTGTTCTGGGCATTGGACTGCACCAGCTGTGCCCTGAGCTGATCTTCGGTGATGGAGAGAGTCGGAGATGGAGTAGGGATGTTCAGTACCGGTCCCGAAGGCACCGGTGACGTCCGCGCCGGAGTAGCACTGATGTACTGGCCGCTCTGTGTCGAGAGGAAACTCAGCTCGCTCTTTACGCTCTCGGTATCAATCCAGAGCGGATATGCGGCGAAAAGATCCTTCTCGGTATTATAGACGCTGTTGACATACTTGCCATAATCCCGCGAAAGGGTTTTTAACGCTGCATTGGCCTTATCGGTCCCGGTGCCCGATGCCTGGCCCCCGGTTATGATAACATCGAACGAGTTACGGTTTGCAACCAGGGTCGGTGTATCGAGGTGGTAGACCGAAAAACGTGCATCGCTTGCGATGAGTCCGGCGATCTGAGGGTCATCTGCACCTACCCGGTACAGGCCGTCCTGCAGGTGGAGTCCGGTCTGGGCGGTGAAACCGGTTACAAGGACGAGCAGGACGAAGAGGACAATAGCGACCGGAAGGACATTCCGTCCCATCAGCGAGAACGATTTCTTTACTTCCCATCGAGCGATTATTGAAATATCCTTCAGTGCGCCCATACTATCTCTCGTAATTAATCCACGGTTGCCGGTGTTTATCTAATGATCCACCAAGGCCGCCTGCCTTATTAAAAGAGTTTAGATCCGGTATGCCTCAAATACCTCCCGATGCTGACACCATCCCAAATTATATCAGGGACACCAAGAAATATCCGTGAACACGGATCTGCCCCATGATCACAGCCCGCAACATAACCAAGGCCTTCGACAGTTTTACAGCACTGGATGATGTCAGCTTCTCGTTTGAAGATGGTGAGATCTTCGGGATCATCGGGCACAATGGGGCAGGAAAAACGACCCTCCTGAAGATCGTATCAGGCCTTATTGCCCCCACGTCCGGCGAGCTCTTCATTAACAATATCGATGTTGTGAAGAACCCGGTAGCCCTCAAGGAGAACCTCGGCTACCTTCCGGAAGAGTCCCGTCTCTATGAGACCATGACTGCCGAGAATTACCTCATGTTCTTTGGAGAGATCTACGGGCTCTCCCCGCAGGAGATCCGCATCAGGTCAAACCAGCTCTTTGCCGCCCTTTCTCTTGAACCCGATGGGAAGAAGATCGGGGAGTTCAGCAAGGGAATGAAGCGGAAGGCCGCGATCGCCCGCTCCCTGATCCACGACCCGAAATTTCTCGTGTATGATGAGGCGACGAGCGGTCTCGATCCCATGACATCGCGTTTTATTGCTGATTATCTCCGCCGCCTCCGGTCGGATGGCAAGACCATCGTACTCTCGGCCCACAATCTCTACCAGGTCGAAGCGATCTGCGACAAGGTGATGATCCTCCGGCGAGGCAAAATGGTTGCGTTCGGTTCAATGAAGGAGCTCCGTGACCAGTTCGGATCACTTACTTATACGATCTTCTTCTCTATAACGGACCCCGAGAAGCTGCTGGGGCACTCCCGGACGTACCGTAAAGAAGAGGGCTTCTATATCTGTGAGGCGGAGAACATGAAGGAGCTCAATGAGATCTCAGCGAACATCCGCGAGTCTGGGGGAAATGTGGAAAAGATCGAATCCCGGTACCCGTCACTCGAAGAGATGCTGGTGAAGATTGGGAAGTAATGGTCCGGCTAATTTTCTTGGTGGGTCCGGTTTTTTTTAATCGGGAATGCTCGCTTTAAGGAAGTCTTGGGATCATTCCGGGGAATCCCCGTAAGATCCGCACCCTTACGCCAAACGGACGAATGCCCCGCTGTTCCGGGCAGTGGTAATACGTGTTGTGCCACCGCCGGTTTCCTTCATGAACCGTTGTGCAGCCATCTCCATCCCGGTCATGCCGGTATCGCCGATTGCGTATATCGCCGGACCAAACGAGCTCAGTCCTGCGCCGGCAGCTCCCGCCCCATGGAGCACATCGAGCAACCCTGTCACCAGCGGGGGTTGAAGACTGAGCTCCACCTTCTTGAACCCAAGCCCCTGGATTGCATTCACCGAGGAACCGAACAGGTCGAGGTCGTGTCCCGCAATACCCGGCAACATCCGCATCAGTACTTCATGGGAGAGCTCCTGCACCTCAGCGAGGGGGACCGGGCAATGGTTCCTGAATATATCAACCTCCGCCATCCCGCTCGCACCCGCGGGGACTTCCGGGATAGCGAGGAGGATTTTCCAGTCGGTGGGAAAGTCGTGGCGGACGATCACCGGCGGGGGGTTGATGCCGGACGAAGCGGAAGTCGGGCGGAAGTCTGCTTTCTCGCCTTGTGCGCCAAAACGGTGACCCCCGTCGATGATAAAGCCCCCGTACTCAAAGGCA
>JGI20214J51088_10000198_pt1 | contig 43501 bp, 42 predicted proteins | sample WetSurMetagenome_FD_51088 | JGI IMG/M metagenome (IMG submission 51088) | reverse complement strand
TTAGCTCTCGCAGATAGTTGTGTAGACATTGAACTTAACCTTACTAAGAAGCCTCGAGGCTCCATCTACCTTGATGATGATGTTCAGCCGTTTGGTCCTTCTGCGCCTATCCGTGACCTCCACGTTGGCAACGCACGCTACGACGACAAAATAGAGAAAGCTTACTATGACACAGATNTGAGGGCGACACAGGCAGTGGTGGAGCTCTACAGCAGAGGAGTCATTGTCAGTAAGATCCAGAAAGCTTTCAGCGTTGGGGCTTTCGGTGTGGAAAAGAAAAGACGCTTAGTTCCAACGCGCTGGAGCATAACAGCTGTCGACGACATTATCTCCAAGAACCTGCGAGAAAAAGTCAAAACTTTCCCAGAAATTAACGAGTACCGAGTTTATGAATCCGTCTATATGGACAATGTATTTGAGATTTTAATGATTCCTGCAAAATGGAGCTACGAATCCATGGAAGCCTGGTACCCAGGTACAGTTTGGAACCCTGCTGGAACCAGTGTCGCAATCTTCTCGGACTGGGAAGGTAACGGTGGACGCTCAACCTATGCTCAAATCGGTGGTTGCTACTATAGTGCACGCTTGGCTGTCTGCGAACAACTCATCAAAGAAAGACGCCAAGCCACCGCCATCGTTCTAAGAGAAGCCCGGCCAGGCTACATTATGCCTATCGGCGTCTGGCAAGTACGAGAAAACGTGCGAAATGCCATGCGCCAGAAACCATACCAATTCAAGAATCTAGCTGAATCCCTTCAGTTCATAAGCGGAAGGTTTGAAATCCCAATGCAAAGGTGGATTCTGCAGAGTGAGTTGTTAAAGAGAGCGCTTTTCCAAAAACGAATGACCGACTACTTTAAGAGCACGGTCTAGTGGCAAGTTTTAAAAAAGCAGCTCATGTATAACTTGACTGACATCAATGTTTGTCTCTACCTCTAAACGATTTATTCTTTCTTTTTCAAATCAGAAAAGCAACTCATCTGAGGCTGAGGCAGCAGCCGTTTTCGCCGTTGCAGAACTGGAGAGAAACAAGGGCGGAGGTTTGATAACGAGGCAACAGGAGGAAAAACTAGTATTCATATCCAAATCTGGGTATCCCCTGTGGCTATTTCCAAAAAACGACGGGATCTTCGTTTTTGACGGATTTGCTGATTCCAGTTTCACTATATCCTATGCCGAGATTCCATCGACAAAAGCGTTTAGGGAAGATTTCGAAATTAATTCGCAGCCAAGAGAAAAGTACTTAGCATTCTTGTCCAGCCAAAGCAACTACTTCCAACGTTCAGTAAAAGAGAAGAACTTTTTGTTTAGGGGTTTAATTGCTGGTTCTGATCTAAAAGATGAGTTAAACGTCTACCGCAGGGAAATTACAGATGGAAACGCTCAAACAATTGTGACTTTACTTTTGCCAACTCTTGAAGAAACAGCAATCGCCTCCATGCTATCAGAATTTGACAAAGTACAAACTCAACTAAGAGAGGAAGCGGAGATGCTACCAGAATGTATAGAACTCATAAACAGAACAACAAGTCAATACATAACCGAAATTAACTATGAGACAGCAGCGGCAAAAGAGGAAACAGACGCCAAAATCAAAGCTCAAGAAGAACTCGTAAATCCGCAAATCAGCAGACTAAACAAGGATTACAGCCATAAAATCAGATTTTTGGCAGAAAGTTTCGACAAAGAACTTGAAAACCTCAATAGAATCAGAATAAAAACCCAAAAATCCATTGAAAGCAACGAAGAAGAAATCAAACTCTGCCAGAAAAAAGCAAGAGAGCAAGCTAACAAGAAACACTCAATCTACGAAAAGAGATGGAAACAGAAAATCAAGCAAATAGAAAAAGAATTAAAAAACCTTAAAAGTGACCTCAAAAAAATAGAAGAAAATCTAAGAAAGATAAGTAAACAAAAAGCTCAAGAAATTTCAGAGATAAATTTTGAACTGGATGCCAAAATCAAGTTAGCTCGCCAGCCTATAGCTGAACTTGAAGCCGCCCGTGATGCCAAAATGCTGACTTTCAAGTTGGAAACCGAGAAAATGTTCAAGCTTGAAAAACCGGTAATCGAAAGCCTGAATAAAAACATCAAACTAAGTGATGCAAGTAAGGCTAGTTTTGAAGGGTTATATCTGCGAGGTCAAGATTTGAAGTCCACAGCTTTGTTTTATATTCCGTTTTATGTAGTATGCTATGAAATGGGGTTATCAAGAAGATACATTATTGTTCCGCCATCAACTATTACGGATATTGATTTTTCAACAAGACTCAAGGGTGCCTTGGGTAGGTCAAAAGTCAAAGACCTGTTTACTCCACGTTTCAAAGCTATATCAGATTTAATTGGACGTGTTCAGGAATTAACCAAACAAAACAGTTTGTTTGAAAATCAACTTTACGATTTAGGTCAAAAGAACAACTTTCTAAAGAACAGTACTTATTCGGAAAGCATCCAGAAGGGCTTAGTCTATCTGAATCATCAGGGGTGGCTCTCAGATAAGGAGCAACAGGTTTTAAGCAACCGCCTATCGGCATAACGTTTGGATGTTCAAAAAAACTTATTGCACACCTCACACAGATACTACCTGCGTTAAAAACGCCGTTTATTACAACATGAAAGGATGATTGATGTGGCACAAGACAATGATTACATATTGAAAGTTTCGAATCTTGGCGTAAAATTACAGAACCAAATCTTGCTAGACCACATCAACTTCAACGTTGAGAAAGGAACAACCTTAGCTATTCTGGGACCAAACGGCGCCGGAAAAACAATCTTACTCAAAACACTTCTAAACCTTGTTCCGCACACGGGTTCAATTGAATGGACAGAAAAAGTAAAGATTGGCTATGTACCCCAATATGTCGCGGTTTCGGATATTCCGATGTCAGTCAGAGAGTTTCTGTCATTGGAAATGGAGTTGACGTGGAAAACTCGCTGCAAAAGGTACGATTGAACGATAACAGAATTTTAGACAAGCGATTAGGTGTCCTCTCAGGTGGTCAGTTGAGGCGAGTTTTAATTGCATGGGCACTAAACGACAATCCAAACGTGCTGCTTTTGGATGAACCCACAACAGGCGTTGACATGGATAGCGAAGAACCTATCTACCTGATGCTTAACGAAATCAAGAAAAACCAGAAGATTACGATTTTCCTAATAACCCATAACATACACATCGTCCAAGAATATGCTGACGCGCTATTGGCGATAAACAAATGCGTTACTTTCTGTGGACCATCCGAAGAAATAGGGAAACCAGACATTCAAAGACAGATTTATGGCGAAACAGTCTGTGTTGAAACCAAACGAGGAGAAAACTAAACATGCTTGACACCACTCTCTACAGCCTATTTTTATCGATTTTTGTCGGCGTCGCCACTGGCTACCTCGGATCATTAATGGTTCTAGAGAAGATGGCACTGGTCGGCGATGCACTATCACACGTGGCGTTACCTGGCTTAGCCATTGGAGTAACTTTTCATTTTAACCCGTTCTTGGGAGCTTTTGCTTTTTTGTTTGTTTCAGCAGTCATAATCTGGCAAATTCAAAGAACAACAAAAATTTCTTTTGAGGCACTCGTAGGAGCAATGTTTACGCTCGCGTTGGCAATCGGTATTTTGCTTTACGGTAGCCAGCTGGAAGATCTTGAAGCCGCCCTTTTCGGCGACATCTCCCAAGTTACCCTAGTAAGCACCATGATAGCAGCAACCGTCTGCGTTGTAGCTATTATCCTCACAAAATTAATCTATAACAAACTTGTCTTGGCTATGATTTCTGAGGACCTTGCCATCTCAAAAGGCATCAAAGTCGCAAGAGTAAACCTGCTTTACCTTTTCCTAGTCTCAGTGGTTGTTGCCATCGGCATCCAAATTGTGGGAACATTACTAGTTGGATTTCTAGTTATAGTACCTGCCATAGCAGCGAAAACCTTGAGCTCCCATATGCGCAGATACGCAATGCTTAGTGCAGTCTTCGGTGCCGCAGCAGGGTTCTCAGGGGTCCTTATATGGAGTTTTTTCAATTTCGGCGTTAATTTCCCAGGACCATTTGTTGTTTTCTCAGGCATTATAATCTTCGCTGCAACAATAGTGATTAACTGGAGATACAAACTAACAACTTAGGAAGGAAAAAATGAAGAAGTACACAGGGAAAACTTCAACCGCTATAATTTCATTTCCCGAAAACAAGATTCTGCTGATAAAACGCGACACAATTCCCTTCAAGGGTTACTGGGCACTACCTGGAGGAAGGATGGACCCTGGCGAAACTATCGAGCAAACGATTGTTCGAGAGGTTAAGGAGGAAACTGGACTCGATGTGGTCATTGTGAGCAAAGTAGGTGAATACCTTGAAAAAGGCATAAAAGACGACGTCGATTACGAGTATTACCCAACCTGCTTTGTAGCCAAACCTATCGGCGGAGAAATCAAAAAGCAAGATAGCGAAATCCAAGAAATCAAACAATTTAACTTAACAAATCTGCCAGCACCATTGGCTTTCGAGCATGACCTAATGATAAAAGATTACCTTAAAAAACAAAAAGAGTAGAAGACTTCAAAGAAGCCTATTTAACGTTTTTACATTTATCTTCCGCTTTTCTGGGTTGACGGTGGCGGAATTGGGATTATAGTTGCTTTTGCGAGGTTCTCTTGCTCATTGAGAATCAGCGAAATTGCTTTGCCTTCGGGCACAATTATCTTTGTGTTGTTCATCAATGAAGCGGAAATCGTGTCCAACTGCTTAAACGTGATGGCGCTGTCTTTGAAGTAGGTGGTTAAAGCCTCGTTTCTCAACTTGGTTGCTTGAGCGTCTCCTTCAGCAATTTGAATTGTTGCAATTTTCTGACCTTCAGATGAAAGAATTGCTGCTTGCTTCTGGCCTTCTGCAACTTGAATTGCAGCGTTTTTCTGTCCGCTAGCTAATGTAGCTTGGGCTATGGCTGTTTTCTCTGCGGCTTGACGTTCGTTGTCAGCTTTAAGCACTGACTCCATTGATACTATAAGCTCTCTGGGCGGCTCAAGGTCTTTGATTTCTGCACGTACGATTTCTATGCCCCATTTTTCGGTTTGCTCGTCTAAAGCGTTTTTGAGACTGGCGTTAATAATAGGTCTTGAAGTGTTTGCTATTGCCATGTCCATTCCGCCTATGATGTCTCTTAACACCGTTCGAGCAAGGGTATCTATTTGAGATGCAAAACTTGCCACGGCATATTGTGATGCCTTAACTGAAGGTTCATCTTGTTTGATTCTGTAGAATACGACGGCGTCGACGCCCATGAAGACTTTGTCTTTGGTGATGACATCTTGGCGTTGCACCGGTGTCATGCGTTCGGTAACGTTTACTTTTATGATGCGGTCTACAAAGGGCACCAACAAAGTAATGCCACCTTCAACGAACCGATGGTATTTGCCGAAGCGTTCGACTAACCCTTTTTCCGTAGGCCTAACAATTCGCAGGGACGAAATTAATGCATACAAAATTACGACTAAAGGAATAACTATAGCTAAGACTAAGATTAGATCTACCATATTATCGCTTCCTTCTCACTTTCCTATGCATAAGGAAGGCAGATTTAAGATTTGTCATGATAACAATCTCGCTTTGATAGAAATCACTCAGAAAATGAGAACCATCATCTAACCAGAGAATAATGCGTGGAGTTGGATGGTGAAGGAATCAGAGAGTTTTCCAACTATTTTATAAGAATCGATAAATGTTTGGTCTTTCAACTTGTTACAAATTATTGTTGGGGCAACTGGGTGAATAAAGCTTCAGATATAGCCAAGACATCGACGAAAGGTAGTTTTCACTATCTATGGGGTTTAGTACTCTCTACAGTGATCTCGGCTGTCGGCACAATATTCATAGCCAGACTGCTAGGCTCCGACCAATACGGATTATACACCATCGTATTGGCTGCGCCATCGCTCATCGTCACATTTAGAGACTGGGGGATGAACTCGGCTATGATAAAATTCACTGCTCAATACCGTGCCGAAGAGAGGATCGCCGAAATCAGAAGCATATTTGTCACCGGAGTGCTTTTTGAAGTTGTATTGGGTCTAGTGCTCTCTTTACTCTCGTTTGAGTTTTCTGGCTTCTTGGCAACCAGCCTTTATAACCGACCTAGCATTGCACCGCTCATCGAGATCGCCTCATTCTCAATTCTCGCAGGCGCGATAATCACAGCAGCTACCGCGGCATTTACGGGTTTTGAAAAGATGGAACTAAACAGCATAATGATCGTTTTCCACAGCATCTTTAAAACCGCTCTAATAGTTGTTCTTGTGCTCTTTGGCTTAGGTGCTTCCGGCGCAACTACTGGCTTTATTATTAGCACTTTTATTGGCGGATTAATCGGGATCGCTCTAGCCTTGAAACTTTATGCAGGTTTGCCTAAGTATAGTGGATATTCCCTAAATATCAAAGCGTATTTGACAACTATGTTGACGTATGCATTGCCACTATCGTTTGCCGTAATCCTATCGAGTCTTTTGCCGCATTTCTACTCCTTCCTGTTGCCAATTCACTACTCCACAGACAACACCATGATCGGAAACTATAGCATTGCAAATAACTTTGTCGTGCTCATATCCTTCTTTGCCCTACCAATCACTACCATGGTCTTCCCAGCTTTCTCCAAGTTACATCCCATAAAAGACAAAGAGGCTTTGCGAAGCGTTTTTCAGTTCTCAGTCAAGTACGCGTCTTTATTTGTTGTACCTATGACAGCGTTAGTAATGTGTTTAGCCGTACCCGCAGTGTCTACCTTGTTTGGGAGTACTTACAGTGCAGCCCCACTTTTTTTAGCGTTACTCGCAGCTCAATATCTTTTTACTACTTTCGGCTCGTTAAGCATTGGCGGTCTTTTGAGCGGCCAAGGAAACACAAGTTTCATCCTGAAAATGGCAATTTTGACTATTGCCATCGGTTTCCCCGTAGGTTATGTTGGGATTATTTATTTTGGTGTTCTGGGCTTAATTATAACTTCCTTGATCGCTGGTTTGCCGAGCTTAATTTGGGGGTTGCTGTTTGTCAGAAAAACGTATGGCGTCTCAGTTGATTGGCTGTCTTCTGCAAAGATTTTAGCAGCCTCAACAATTGCGGCCTCTGTAACCTTTGGGGTAAATTCAATCTTTAGTTTTTCTAGCTTAATTGAACTCATCTTAGGCACCGCAATCTTTACGATTGTTTTAGTCCCCTCAGTCTTGTTGGTTAGATCTGTTAGCCGTAGCGATATGGCGAACTTACGTGGAATGATTGGAGGTCTAGGTGCGGTTGGTAGATTGTTTAGCAGAATATTGAGTGTTTTGGAAAAAATCATGAGCGTCTTTAACCTGTAGAGCTCTAACCCTTTCAATGAACGAATACTTGGTTTGATTTGACTCTTGGTCCATCTAATGAATGAAGACTTGAAACTCTGAAAAGGTGGCGACATCTGCACCAACGATGATTTCTACTTCAACTCCAATACAAAACCAACCTGTAAAAACAAGGAAGACTTTGAAAATCATCAACTGCAAGTTCTTGGCAGCCAGTTTAAACAGTTAATTCGACATGAGGATTCAGTGTAAATGTGCTTCTGGAAAAGCGGGTCCGGTGGTATTTGAACCCAAAAGGGTTCGGGTCCAACAAATAGAATCGCCAAACAACTCTGAACGCACCTTGAAAACAAGCCCAAGTGGGCATTTTTGCGTTCAAGTGAAACGGGGGCAATGACCAAAATAGATTTGGAACCTTAATGACTATCTATACCCAAAAAATAGATGTTCCATTTAGGGCACTGAACGGGGGTCATAACCCCAATTTACCAGTAAAGACGCCAAAGTGAGCCGGGCGGGATTTGAACCGTTTCGGGTTCAAACCGATATTTTTTAGACCCCGTCTGGGCTCAAGTCCCATGAGATACACTCCAAATTTGAAGAGTTGAAAACATTTTTAGATTTTAATCTTTTTCCCCCATTAGGAACTAACTAATTATTTTTGCTCGCTCCTACTCCTATCTACTCCTCTTCTAACAAAACCAAAACCTAAAATCAGTAAAATAAAACTCAAACATAAAAAAATTATATTTATAAAATTGCTCAGGCACGATGCTATTGTAAGGCTTGAGAGGTTGAATTATCGATATGTTAGACGGGCGAAATACGCCTTAAATGCAGTGATGCAAAAATACGACTAAGAAAAGGAGAAAATGAATGGGAATCGTCAATTTTCCTAAATAAAGTTAGCTGTAACCATGACTACAGTACTTATAAACAAAGAAACTTTGATATCTTGAAGGGGTTTGAGCTTAATGAAACAAGATGCCTTAATTGCCACAAAATAGTTGCCATAGATATTAAGAAATTTTGCGACATTCTGAATAATATCAAACTAAGTAAATTACTGATAATTCACCAGAACGCTTTTTGAACTTTTCGAGTTTTCTTATTATCAATCTCGAATACTGTTACTTCATGATGCCGTTTACGTGCCTCGTCTACTACCGCTTTACCTATGTTCACGAAAGCACCTGTAATCAATATCATCATTGTCTAATGCTCTACCAATAATTACCTGTTAATCCTTGTTTTTGTAACAATTAAGAATTATGTTAAGAATTACTGCGATAATTATGTGGAAAACATCAAAGCATAGTCACCGATAGGAGTTTCAAGGAGAGTAGACATTTAAAATAATGCTGGGAAAATAACGGATAATTATTGAATGCGCCTTTCCGCCTGTAACCCAATTGCTTCTTTGGGCTCCATAAATGAGGTCTCCAGGCAAGAGGTTACTTAGTCTTCCCCAATAATCGTTTGCCAAGTCGATGTCCACAGGCTACTGAAGGTGCTTGCCCTTCACCTGGAAATGTCCAAGCTGAACTTAGGTAGAGGTTCTTCATAGGTGTATTAGCGATACGGTCCATGGGTGTAAATTGTTTAACTGTATTTGCCCATCCATAGAAGGCTCCATTAAAGTTGCCTGTATACCTTTTAAGCGTTAGAGGTGTCGCAATTTCTATGACTTCTATATGTTTTGACAATTCAGGAATCACTTTTTCAGCTCTTTTGATCAATATTCCTGCAATCCTATCTTTTTCTTTGTTGTACTCTTCTTTGTTTCCTGATTTGTAGGCAGCTTCAAACTTTTTCCAATATTCATACGGTTGCCCTTGCAACAGCGAGACAACAAATTTGTTGCCCTTAGCCAGAGACTTCTCAATATTGGAGTATAGCGTTATGTAGAAGCTGGCTTTCTCAAAATTGAATTGTTGAATCCATTCATAATCCTTTTCCAAGTCGTAAGTCTCAGATACGATTATGTCAAAGTCTTCAGTTGCTTTTAATTTCTCCAAGAATTTTTCATCAAGCCCTAAATACACTATGGTGCCGCTTGTAGAACACTCCATTTTATTGATTTTTTCGGTGAATTTAACTGGAAGCTTTTCATCACCAATTAAATTATGAAAAGTCTCCAAAGCACTCGCATTAGAAATAATGTTTTCACCAAAATATTGCTCTTCTTGCTTTGTCGTTACGCCCAAAGCTTTGTTGTTCTCCACAATAATTGAAGAAACTTCCGCACCGAACATTACCCTACCATTATTTCTTTCAATTACATCAACGAAGGCATTTGGAGTAACTTGGCTACCCCCTCTCACATAAAAGGAACCATCCTTCCAATACGCGACATTGCCAATCAATGGATAAAGATTGGCTTTGCTAGGCGGCAATCCGTAAAATCCGTAATTTGCGAACAACAATGCTTTCAATTTATCGTTGGTTAGATGCTTATCGAGCAGCTGTTTTACTGATTTTTTCATAACAGGAAACATTGCCCTATAGCGCAAGGGAAAAACAGGGAGTTGTTGCCACATTGGCGCCGTTGAAGCAAAGAATTTCATTAGGTCGTCATAGATCCTCATAACTTCCCGAAAGAACGTTCTTATTCCATTGGCTTGATCTGGAAAATTCTTCTCCAATATCTCAGTAATTTCTGTTAGATTTCCGCTTGGGAATCTGAGATCATGCTCGGGGAATACCGTTCTCATCCAATACTTAATCTTCACAAAATCTACGGTATCTCCGACACCGCAATCCTCAAAAGGCTTAGCGAAAGCATGTCCTTTGCCAACACCACAAATCATGTGGAGACATGTGTCGAAGGTGAAGTCGCCCCTTTTGAAACTGGATGCGTAACCTCCAGAAATACTGTGTTTTTCGAGAACTAACACCTTTTTCCCGTTTTTCGCTAAATAAGCTCCACATGACAACCCGCCTAATCCTGAGCCTATTATTATTGCATCATAATTTGTCGCCAACTTTACTTCCTCAATTCTACTGAGATAGAAATGCAGATAAGGGCATCTAAACACAAAATATGAAATATAATAATCAACTATAATTGGAAAGGTAACTTCGATTGCAACAGCTTTGTAGATTATTGTTTGAGCTTTCAAATGAAGATAGGCTCAAGATAATACTTGAGTTGCAGAAAAATCCTTTAAAGTTGTCACATATATCAGAAAAATTTGGTTTTACGGTTCCCGAGACCGCTCGCAATATTTCGAGATTAGCCAATGCTAAGCTGATCTTCAAAGATGCTGAGGGATTGTTTCATCTGACTACTTTAGGCGAACAAGCAATTAGGTTACTTCCAGGGTTTTCTTTTCTTTGTCATAATGAACAATATCTTCTATCCCGCTCGTTGTCTGGTTTACCAACTGATTTTGTAACTGGTATTGGTGCACTTGTAGACAGTGTGTTCATTAAGGAAATAACAACCAGCATTTTTACCATAGAGAGAGTGATGCGTGAAGCTCAAGAGTACATTTGGGTCTTGGTTGATCAACTCTTGGCAAGCGGAGTGCAGATTTCTGGTGAAGCAATTAGCCGAGGAGTTGAATTAAAAAAGATTCTTCCCAGATCAGCTAACATTCCAAAAGATATTCTCAAGTTAACGTCTGATCCTGTTTTTGAAAGAGGCGCAAGAACAAAAAAAGTGGAAAGCAGATACCTCGACAAAGTCGATGTTACAATTCTTATGTCGGAAAAAGAGTTAGCGCTTATCAGTTTCCCAAATTTAAGTGGCAAATTTGACTTTATTGGTTTTCAATCTACAAACGAATTAGCGCTTAACTGGTCGAAATCGTTGTTTTCATACTACTGGAATAAAGCAAAGCCATAAAGAGTTAACCTACGCCTTTGCACAAATCTTGCCAAGGGTTTGATAGATAATTTTTGCGGCGTTTTCTGCTCCTGAAGTACTAATTGTTGGATAACTTGAAGTCTTTCCAATATTTCCCATTACGGCTTTAGCTAAGATTTCAGGGGTCGTCTTAGCAAAATCCATTCTGATGCCCGCATTGTACCTTTGGCATCTACTTACAACATCAACCGTCTGCTCGAAATGACTGGTAAGTGGAAAGTATAGAAAGGACTTTTGAAGCGCTATCAGTTCTAAAGTGGTTGTTCCTCCCCCTGTTACTATACAGAGATCAGCAGCTGCAAAGTGCTTGAACAATTCAGGAACATAACCTCTAACCTCTAAACCTTCTACTGGCTTGATATCGCCAGGGGAAACACGCGGACCACAGACTAAAATCATTCGCGCATTTGGAATTTCAGTTCTAATGATTGGATATGCTTTTGCGCATAAATTCAAGAGCTCTTTACCTGCTGCGGTACCTCCGATTGAACAAACAATGAGCGGCTCAGGACCATAGCATAGAAGTTTCCTATTTGCATCATTGTTCTGATAATCTTCTGGATTAAATTGAATCACGTAACCAACAAAGTCAAGGTTCTTACTAGCAAGCTCCCTTCTTCCTGGAAGCATAAACCCAAAACTACGGTCAATGATGTCTTCAGATTCTCCAATGAAGAGGCTTCGGTCGGATATTGGTGGATGAGCCATAAAACCTTTAACCCATATTCGATTAATCATGTAAGTTGCAATTCTATCGATGGGGTTCCAAGTAACGGCGTCCACTCCAACAAAGTCATAAATCATGATGAAAGGATAAGGTTGAAACTTGTCATTGACTCGATGTATTATAAGGTCATATGTTTCGTCGCCAACAACCAAATCAAACTTTTCCTTCACTACGATGTCATCGATGATTTGCACATTTTTTTCCCATGCTTTTTTTACGTTCATGATAGTTTTAGTTAGATTGGAGTCATAGCCATGCGTAGAATTCTCTAACTCTTCATTTTCTTTGGCTAAAAAAGATGCTTCTGGCAGCAGGTTTTCCCCTGCTTTTAAGAGAACACCGCTGGCAGGATCTTGAGCTAACCAGCTTATTTCTACTTCAGAGGTAAGTTTACGTAACGCTTTTGCTATCTCAAGGTCTCTACCAACATGACCTAAACCAATTGATCCGCTTACGAATAACAGTTTTTTCAAGGACATAACTCCCAAATACGTTTTATGTGATTTTGGCACTTTTAGGTGGTTAATGATCACTCGCTTGTTATTGTGGCGACGAGTTAGCTGTTCCTGTCGAATAACAATTTGGAGCTAGCGGTATTTAAAACAAAAGCCTTTTGTGTACTTCAGGACATAAATTAAAGTCATGATAACGTGTCACAGATACACGATGAGGGTCAAATATTAAATTAGGGATTTTAGACGAGCCGATTCTAGTTGGTAGAGAACGAGAGCTAGAAGCGCTTAAGCAATGCTTAAAGCAAGTCAACGAAGGAAAAGGGACAGTTGTTTTTGTTTTAGGAGAAGCCGGATCAGGAAAAACCAAATTGGTCACCGATTTTTTGAAGATGACCGGCGAGACAGAGGCTATCACAACGCTGAGCGGCTGGTGTCTTGGCGACGTTGGAATAGCCTATTTTCCCTTCGTTGAAGCTTTCAATGCATACTTTTCATCGTTTGGCAAAGAGAAAAGTGCTATTTCTCCTAAGATGAATGCTGAAAATATCAAAAGTGTAGAAGAGTTGGAAGTAACTTCTTGGCTTAGAGGACCCTTACGAATTAATCCCTCAGGCTCAGTTGAATTTTCTCCCGAAACTTGGAAAGATCAAACTTTTGGAGCAGTCAGAAAAGCACTCATGACCGTTTGCACCAAAAACCCAACTGTCCTCTTCATTGATGATATTCAATGGGCAGATTCAGCATCCTTAGAATTGCTCTACTACATTTCTCGGTCGATGGCTTCTGAACGCCTTCTAATCTTAGCTACGTGTCGAACAGAGGATATTAAACAAGGGGAACCGAAGCAATCTATCTCAATTGTTGAGCATTTGCGATTGATGAGAAGGTCCCCCCAATTTAAAGAGATCAAACTATCCGGTCTTAATCTAAACGATGTTTCTTTGTTAGCTGAACACATGATCGGTGGTAGACTCCAATCCTCTTTCGCTCAAAAACTGGAGAAGGAAAGTCAGGGTAACCCTCTCTTTGTCGTTGAATCGTTAAGAATGCTTTCAGAAAAACAGAGCCTTGTTGTTGATGTAGACAAATGGAGTTTATCAACGGATGAACTGGGTGTTCCGACAAAGATAAAGGACATAATTTTGCTCAGAGTTGAGAAGCTTAAGCCTGAACAGAGAAAAATATTGGATGTTTCCTCCGTGATAGGCTCAAAGTTTGATCCTGAACTCTTAGCTGCAGTGATAAGCAAGGATAGCCTTGAAGTGCAGGACACTCTTAACACTATTTCGCAAGTATCTTCACTGGTTGTCTGTGAAGGAAGTTACTACAGATTTGATCACTCAAAATCAAGGGATTCAATTTATGATGAAATTTCCACTGGACTAAAAAAGACATACCATTGCAGAATTGCAGAGAAATTAGAGAAAAGCAGTAAAGAATCATCAAAGTCGCAGATAGGGGATCTGGCATATCATTATTCGCATTCAGAAAACAAGGATAAGGGAATACAATATTCTTTGGCTGCGGGTGAACAAGCACTTTCATTTGTCTCAGGGGCAGAAGCCATTAAACATTTCAAGTATGTGTTAGACAATACGAAAGACGAACCTAGCTATTTTGCTGAAAGAGAAAAAGCGTTAGAGGGATTAGGCGATGGCTCTTTCATTGCAGCTAACTCGGATACTGTAAAAGTATTTGAGCAGCTTAGCGACGAAGCAAGCTCATGTTTGGTCAAAGTGAGGGCATTACGCAAAGCCGCACGAGCGTCTTTAGTGCAGGGAAACTATACTCATGCCCTTGAGATAGTGAAAAAACCTATAGATACTTCATCTTTGGATAGATTGGAAAATGCTCGTTTTTTGCTAATCAAAGGAATGGTTGAGGCATGGGGTGGATACATGCCAGATGCCTTGGAAGATCTCCAAGGAGCGCTCAGAGTTTGTGAAGAAGAATACTCTCTTCCAGACATAATTGATGCACTTATAGAGTTATCAATTGCTTACATGGAACGATCATCAAACGGTAGTTCAAGTTTAGGACAACCTGAAAAAGCCTTGGCTTCAATACTTCGAGCACTCGGGTTATGTCAACATACGAAAAACATAGCTAAGGAATTCTATGGACTTGTGGTGGCTTTTGTAATTTTTAACGAATGCGCCCTTAAGGAACAAGCATCAAAATTGGTTGAGGCAACAACAAATGTGCTTCAAAAAATAGGTGATTCCATAAGCAGGGATTCAAGTGAGCCGTGGCATCGCTGGATCTCAGGTTATATGAATGAGTCTTTGACAACGGATAAGATTTTCTCGAAACTACCTATTGCCCACATCTCAAACATGGAAGAAGTCAAAATTGGGTTAGATGCACTGCTTCCTTTAGAAGCTCTCGACAGTTATAGACAAGACCTTGAGATTGCTGTTGAGGAAAGCCTGAAAGGCGCCAAATATGCAGAAGAAGGGAACTTCTTTGAAATTCAGGGTTTACTTTATGGCAACTTGACTAGAGAATATAGTTTTCTAAGGCAAATGGAAAAGGCAGAGACATATTATAATAAGTTAGAAAAAGTATTTACTGAAACTACCCTTTCGGGATTCGTGCTTGCTAAAATTTTATACTTGTACAGCAAAGCGCTGTTTCTCACGTTCAACAAACAAACGAATGAAGCAAACCGATTCTATGAAGAAGGAATAGGATACTACAGCAGATTACGTCCAGGAACTGACATAGAAGCGAACATAAGAAAATGGTACTGCTATTCCCTCATGCAACAAGGGCGAAATAAAGAGGCTATGATACAACTTGAAGAAAGCCAAAAAATAGTAGACCAAATGGAAAATAGACTCGGGAACTCCAACATCTTCGCATATGTATTGGTACCGCCCAAGGTTGAGGCAGAAAAAGAATTTGATATTCGGCTAGACATAATTAATGCAGGAAAAAATCTAGTTGTTCTGCTTCAAACTAAAGACTTGTTGCCTTCCAGTTTTGATATCATCGCTGTAAAACCTCTCATGACTGTCAAAGATGGAATTGTCCAGATGAAAAACAAGCAACTAAACGCCATTCAAGATTTGGCTATTACATTTACAATTAAAGCCTCAAAGATTGGAGCTTTCACTTTGAATCCTCAAATTTCTTTTATTGATAATTTGGGACAAGAAGGGAATTGCGTTCCAGAGCCCGAATTGATTACTGTTGAACCGAAACAACCCTCACACACCCCTTTGATAAAACAGCAAGTCTCACCTGATCATGCTAAGGGCTTGAAACCTTTCGATGTCTTTCTCTGTTACAAGAAAAGTTCAGGAAAGGATTTTGCTGACCACTTGAAGGCTGGATTAGAGGAGCTTGGTTTTCACACTTTTTTGGACAGTAAGGATATACCACAGATAACGGCTAAATGCGAGCAATGGGATCAAATTAGAGATAAGGCCTTGATAGAAAGCCCAGTTTTTATCCTGCTGATGACTCCAGGGTTTGAGTTGTCCTCTGAAGTTGTTAAAGAGTTGAGTATGGCTAGGAAAATAGGTGATAAGAAATTCATCTTCTTTAGAATTAGGTCTATGGGTAGAAAATTCTTAATTAAGTTAGACACCGAGGTTTTTGAAACTGGCAAACAAGAACAGGTGTCATTTGAAACCAAAGAGGAATTGCTTAGACTTGCCCATGACATTTTGTTTAAGTTAAAAACTTAAAATGTCAGCAAAAACCCGCGTACAATAGACAGCAGTTTCTATTTGTACGCCAAGATTCAAAAGTAATTATCAGGCATTTTAATCAACTTGTTAAGAACGTATTCAGGCATCGTCGAGGTAATTATGCTAAATGAGTCTTAGCAAACCCAATAACGCCATCAATTTCTCTTAGTTATTTAAAATAACCCTGAAAAAATAGCGGATAATTATTGGTTTTTAGTTCCCATGTTTCCAACATAATTAAGAATTATGTTGGTAAATGGAGCGATAATTATGTGGAAAACATCAAAGCGTTGCTGAATTATTTTTTTCGCCAGAGATAGAAAGCTAAAGCTATTATGACAAGTTTGCATGCTGACCAGATTACCCAAGCACCGTTTGGCTCAAAAATAACCCCAAAAGCAAGTGCTCGATTCACTACCGAAACAACAATAACCAGAGGCGGTGCCCACTTTAATTTACCTAACAACCCAAAGACAGAAAAAGCGTAAACCACCGCGTAGCCTAAAAGAATGGCGCTTGTTATCATAACGGCGCCATTTTTTCCCGCAAAACTTGCAATCAAACCGCCGTATACTGACAACTCTCCTAAGGAAGGGTCCCAAAGAAAAAACGCCGCAGCTAAAACGTCCCCAGCAATGTTGAGTATGACCAGAACTATCAGAATTTTGTTAATTAAGCTAGCATAATTTGGCTTTGAAGTATTGGCGCCCATGACTTGCCTTTATGCCTTTTTCCTTTATTTAACACTTGTCTCCGAGCGTGTGCGTTTCAATAGTTATTCAACTATTCCGCTTGAGGAGACTTGGAAGCAATTACAGATGGATTGAATCCTTTAGCTATCAGCCATGCAGCTAGTACCAATTCTTGGGGCAATATTGGAAGATTCAAAACTACTTGCGTTGTCGAGAATGGAGCGATGAGATTGACCGTTACTAACGCCGCAGATGCCATAGACAGTATAGCGGCAACAAGACCCCAGCCCGATAACCATCGAGGAACTAGTTTTGTTCGATAAAAGATAATGTAGTATAACAGAGCACCTATGGAAAAAGCCAGTAGCGACAAAACATTGCCCCAACGATTTCCTGCATATACCAATGCGCCTAAGGTTTGGAAATACGATGAATCTGGAGCTCCAGCTTCTACAAATTGCTGGCTTAACGTTATTAGTAGTAGATAGCCACCGACCGCAACAAAGCGTAGCACTCCCTCAGAAATCCTAAAACCAACAGCTCCAAGAGCGAGAGCTGCATTGAATTTTTTTAATACTGGATACAGCGAAATCGCAATACCAACTCCGCAAACACCACCGATTAACAAAATAAGAGCTCCTGTTCCTACCATCTCTGTATTTGCAGAAACACTAACAAGATAATCCGTAGCAGTCACAGACCCCAAAAATAGGAAGCTTAGGATGTCTCCAACCGTAAAAATGATAAATAATACTCCCACAATTATTGCGGTCTTTCTGTAATAATCCATTTTTTAGCCCCTTCTTCAGTTTAGGTCTATAGATTTATTTTCTATTTAACATTTACCATTAGGTTTAATGCGTGCTAGAGGTGCTTCTCTGCTCAGAATTAGGTACTTTCTATTACCATTTACCGTAGTTTCCATCGTTACTATTGCCTTGGCGGTTGCTGTTGTATTTGGTCTAAAGGTTTACTTCAAAAACCCAATCTAGAGGATACTTTAATGCATTAAAAGATTAAGAATTATGTTGGTAAATTCCATGATAATTATGTGGCAAACGAAGTATCGGCATACCTTAGTGCGCTCGTTATGGCTTTGCTCTAGTTGATTTTTATCTTTGTATTTACTCTTTATCATAATTCTCAGAGTTTAAGAGAAAGAGGGGAAATATTTGAAAAATAGCAGGCATGCCTCAAAAACATTCGATATATTCCCTATCTTAGGTCGTATTGTTTTTTTTGCTGGCTTGATTATCAGTGCTTTAGACTCTGCTATTCATCATGAGACGTTTAATTATGATATCATAATAATACTTGGATTCATCTTGTTGGGTGTGGGGTTAGGTATCTATGGAGTTGCACGTTTTACTCTTCGAAGGTTTTTCTCAGAAGCATTGAAAATTAAACCCGATCATAAATTGATTACTGCTGGTCCATACCGCTTCATAAGACACCCAATCTATTTAGGAGAGATTTTTTACTTCCTTTCAATTCCGATAATTTTTGGTAGTCTGTACGGATTTGTCATAATGTTGTTTCTGATACCACTGCTGCTTTATAGAATCAGAATTGAAGAGAAACTTCTAATCTCGGAGTTTGGACCAGAATACTTGGAGTATGCTCATAGAACAAAAAAGCTCATTCCCTGCATTTACTAAATTAGGCTCCCAAAAATTTCTAACCTAAATAAGAATTATGTTGGAATCTTCTTGATACTTATGCTCCAAATGCCAGCAATAGTAGTGCTAGTTCAGCTCTAACGTGAAATTGTTTTCACTAACACAATTATTAATCCTAAGTTCAACTCATAAAAACAATGGTGCCGCTTTAAAAGACAGCCTCTCAAATAATGTTGTCTACACTTACGTTCTTTTTAATTATTTTGGCAACCCCATACCCAACTGGAATAGTATATAATGGAACCGCAATATTGAAGAAAATTATAGCAGGCATTAAGCCCATTATATAAGCGTTAGGAATACTACGTCCGATAACCAGAGGCAGCAGACTGCTGTATACAGCATAGTCGACAAATGGCATAACAGTCACTCGAAACAAGACTGCAAAGATTGTGAAATAAATAACTGGTTTTTTCCATTTTTCAATTTGGTTCATGTTTTTGTTCCCAATAGAGTTTCGCTCTACAAACTTTTTAGCCAAATAAAGGCCGGAAAGAACGGTTAACATCACGACAATGCGCCATGGAGGGCCAAGGATTCCTGAAGCATCGGGAAATAATGTAATATAGCCTATTGCATTTAAAATCGAAATGGAAAATGCTATCTTGAATCCAAATAACAAGAAAGCTATAATTATCGGGAGCTCCCATAGCCGAAAGTATTGACCTGGCCAAAAAGGCATTGGTATTCTCACTGGCTCTAAAGCGATGGAGAGAGCAGTAAAAATTGCGATAACAGCCAAAGCCTTGCTGTGCAGATTTGAACCTCACATCATACTTTATGTTTGTATATTTAAAACTTTTAGATGAGAATGGTTCAAATGTCTATTTTATTCCTGTCAAATGAGTAAGTCGCAATCTCATCCCTGCCTATTATGCCATCAGTTCCAGCTCCAGCACACTTTGAGGTTGGATGAAAGAACGTCACGAACGCATCATAACCGTTCCCTTCATAAGCCATGTTTACTCCCGATTTAGTTCTAAAGTAGGCAGTCGAAGTTTTTAGCCGACCATACCCCTCAATTAATATCCCTGAAGGCGGGAGAACATAGCGAGACGGCGTTAGCTGTATAGGGATCGCCCAGCCCACAAACGCCGTATTGCCATGTATCTTGACCTGCAACTGGTCTTTCTTCACAAGTTGCACATTTCCTTCACCGGGAGTCCCGGCAGAAATTTTTTTTCTAATTTTTACTGCCTTTGGATTATCTGTGACTGCAGCCGAAAAACTAAAAGCAAAACCCTCCGACGATTCGAGCCAAAGATAAAGAATTAGCAAGTCCTCTGCTCCGAAAGAAGACTGTTTATTCCAATTGTAAGCAAAAATCATTACACGAGGCAAATTAAGATACTTTGGCGGGTGTATCAAAGAATGCGCGCAACTACCATAAAATCGCAGTTTGTCATTTGACCAATTCTTTGCTGGGTACTTTTTGCCTTCTAATATTTTCTTGACAACATCTTCTTGTGCTAAAGTCTCAGGCTTTTCTTCAACGAAAATCGTCATCTTTCGGTATGGACTATTTGGTTTGGAAAGAGAAAACTCGCTATCCAATACAGGCGTAATTGAAAGATTTGAAGGGGAAAGAAACTCACTTAACTTTATGGCAGAAGGTGAACAAGCGTTTTGCCAAAGTGAATGCAGCAGGTTCCTTGTTTTTTCAACATTCTTAGAGTCATTCGTGTAGAATGTGTTACAATAATGAGTCTTTATTTCAGTAGAAGCTATGTCTTCAGATTTTTCAAACTGAAAAAGGTGTTTGCTATCAATGATTGTAGTTTGTGGATATCCAGGGGATATATGTCTTACCGCACAACTTCTTGATAATTCCTGTGCCACTTGAAGATTGTCGTTAGTTATTGGAGCCATAATCTTGACCGTAAGACTTTTTTGAACAACTCGCTTTAGGAGTTCAATCTGTTTTCCAATTACGAAAAGCCCCTCGGAAGAGGTCAGCATAATAATCTCATTATCTGCTGCAATTATCGCTTTATCATAGATCTTCATTGCTGCTTTTTCATCATTGAAAACGCATGTTTTAACGGAAGGCGTCCTATTCTCAATTTCAACTATTTTCTTCTGAAGGCCCGTGGAATTTCGCCATAAATCCTCAAACACAGCTTCAAATGAACCCACTAAAGCGTGACTATTGGTCCAGAGACAGACATCATCTGCTCCGGTGTTTCTGTCCTCTTCTTGACTAATAAAGAACATAGCCTCAGTGCCATCCTTGGTCAGCATCCTTGAAATCAAGTTCAGACCTAATTCAGGAGTTCTCCCCTCAAAATTTTCAACTCCTTTAGGTATTCGTTCAAGAAGCAATTTCATAGCTTTCAGGTTTTGTTCGGATAACTCAGTTAGAAATCTGAATTTGGTGTTGGTTTTTGATGCATGATCAAATGCAGCGTCTAATATTCCGAATTGTTCAGCTCTTATCAAACCTGATACTGGGGAGATAATTGAAAGGTGGTTTTTGGTTTCTTCAATCATTTGTTTGAGTCGGGGGTAGATGAAGTTTCTACCCTCGAGAACAGTGAATCTCGGAGACTGGTCACTAATTTCGGAAATTCCTATGGCTTGCCAGTCCGAAAGAAGGTTTTTCTTGCCTTGCTCTATGTGTTGGGCTTCTTCGGTCTTAGCTTTAACAAATAAGTCAAGAACTCTTTCAAACGGCACAGCTGCAAATTTGGCTGGATGTTCAAGAGTTGTTGTGAGCAATCCTTTGCTCTGTAGATTCTTGACAGTTCTATAAAGTGTCTGTTTGGGAACTTTAAGTGATTTGGTAATTTCCTTAGCTTTTTGTGGTCCTCTCTTTCCAAGGAATACGTAGACTTTGGCATCAAGAGGAGATAGGCCTAAATTCTCAAGCGCTTTAAAGACCTTTTCCTGGCTCAAACTATCTGTAACCCCTGAAGAACAGAATCTTTGGTAATTGAATTATCTAGACTATAGACAAGTCTTTAAATAAATTTTGCTCAGCAATTTTTTTCATAACTGCTGCAGTCCTTGCTTTATGCTGTACCACCGGTTCAGTTATTGGCGTGGTTTTCCATATTTTTCCAGCTCTCAAGTAACTCTTTTTTTGTTTCTTCGATACCCTTGGCTTGCTGTTTGTTGAGGTTGATGTAGAGTCTTAGTAGCTCCTCAAAATCCAAAGCTGAAAATAAGGCAGGGTGGTCCGTACTGCTGGTTACAACCCCTTTTTCCTTGAGGTTCCTAAGAACTTGGTATAGTTGCTGTTTTGCCATTCTTAATCCGATGGTCAAGTCTTTGCCTTCTTTAGGTCCTGTCTTAGCGAGGTAGACATACACCTCTGCATCAACTCTGGAAAAACCCAAGTTTTCCAATATTTTAATCACTCGTTCGAGACTCAACTTTTTGCACCCTTACTTAGCGATCATGTTTTGAAGGACAAAAAAAGAAAACGAAAGAGAGAAAGCATTTAGCGGATGAAAGTTTGACTAAGCGTTCATGGTTTAATCGCAATTATATTCAATTTTTCAACGTAATTTGCTGCGTTTGGCATCCAAGTTGTTCCTGTCCACGCTGGAATTTGGACGTTAGCCCATCCTGGTGCGCGCCACTCCGTTACCGTTCGGCTCCAACCTGAGGCATAAGTTGTTGGTACGTTCAGCAATTTTTCATAGACTTCGCCTGTTTGAATGAATCTGATGGTCATTGGGGGCAGTGTGAAGTTTAGTGTTCTGTAGATTGAGTTAGCTGGCAATGGGTCGCCGAACATTATGTTTACTGGCTTTGTCAAATTAATGATGAGCGAGTCATCTTCGCTCCATAAATCGATGGTTGTATCATCAACTTTGATAACTTGGAAATAGAGAGTAAGTCCCCCCAGCATTGCTTTTAATGAATCAACAGCCACTTGATTGTCGTCGATAGCAACAACTGAAGTGAATTTATTGGTTGAGGGAGTCCACACGGCTACTTCTAAGTAGTCTTCAGCACCTTTCGTAGACTTTGCACTTACATCCATAACTTGGAACCTAATGTTGGTTTTGTTGCATACTCCTCCTTGCGGTAGGTTGAGAACCACTGAGGCAGCTTGAGCATAGACGTATTCGGCTCCTGGTATGGGTGTAGCTTTAGGGTAGTGTTTATCGTCTTCATTGTAGTTATGGGCTAGGGTTGGTGCAAAAACAGCAACAGTAATAATTGCTATAAGTAGTAAGACTATTAAAAAATATTTTTTTTGCATTCTTTCACCTCCTGCATTTTCCTAAACTATTGGTATTTCCTGTTTTCCCTTTGGCGTTTATAGCTTCTAGTCAGTCCAAAGTGGGACTATTTTTCCAAGCTCTATAACCACAAGAACAAAAACATTACAACTATAGGTGCAAAATTGGTTCCGTCATCGGGCTTTAGAATTGCATGACCTATGAAAGTATTGTAAAGATCGGGAAAACTACAAAATGGGTTATAATTATCCCTCCATTTTCTAGCCTAATTAAGAATTATGTTGGTATTTCCCTTGATAATTATGCTTGGATGGGAAAGCTAACAAATTGGACCGGGGAGGATTTGAACCCATTAGGAGGGGAAACCAATAGCGGGTTCGGTGGGATTTGAACCCACGATCTCCGGCTCCGAAGGCCGACACCTTAATCCGTGCTAGGCTACGAACCCTTCTACATGCTTTCTGGTTGGAATACTTACATTTTAGTCTTTGCTGGGGATGGATTACTTCAATGTTTTGGCTGGAATAGTTACAGTCTGTTTCTTGCTCTACCAAGCGTTTTTCTCCTTCCTTAAGTAGTGCCTGCCTGTCATTCGGTTGTAATTGTATTCTTGATAGCCTTCCGCGCCATAGCGGCTCATTTTTTCACTATAGTCAGGGTCAATTTCACAGATTTCGATTGGTTCCCATTCTTTGTCGCTGCCGTAGAGTCGCTCAGATATTGGAGCGTAGACCTTAACGTATTTGTCAGAGTTCTCGCCTAGTAGGTTTGCGACTGCATCAGAGTTGCCTTTCAGGTACCGTTCGAGGACTGCTCGCCAATGGCGGTTGCTGTAGAATGTGATCCTATTTAGTTCTGGTATGCCTAAGCGTTTAGCTGCTGCCGCTCTAGCTCTTCTAAAGTTCTGTCCAGCTGTATCTACGCCGCTATAGGTGAAGACAAGGTTTAGGTTTCTTTGTTTTCTATTACGACAAGTTGCGATGTTTAGTTGGCGATTTTTTAGTTCTGATAGCATGTCGATGACTTTGACGAATCGTCCTTTTATTTGAATAGTTCTTGTTCGTCCATGCTTAGCTGGCTTGTTTATAGCGATTGTTTTTCTTGCAAAGTCTATATCTTTCCATTCGATTCTTAGGGCTTCGATGGGTCGGGCGGCGGTTGTCATTAGTACATAGCAGAATACTTGCATTTGAAAGCTGAGTGCAGCGTAGAGCATTTCCATGTGTTGAGTCTGCGGGAGGTTATACTCGGGGGTTTTGTATTCAAATTGTGGTATCTTGACGTCTTCCATGTGAAGGTATTTCTTGACAAAGCTTGTGTAGGCCTTGCAGATGCTGTTTTTGTTGCAGTTAGATTTGGTGCTTAATTCTGGGTTGAATGCTAGTTTGCGTTTGAAGTCTTCAGGGTTAAAAAGATCTACTCCGATTTTCTTGGCAAGCCATCTGAGTCGGAAGACGTATTTGCTTAGGGTCAGGTCGTTTACGAGGTTTTCTTTCTGGATGTACTGCTTGTAGTCTGCAATCACCAGGTCTATGTCAGCTTTAACTATTTGCTCAGTTGCGGTTCCCTTCTGTTTTTCTCTCTGCGAAACACTGATTTGTTCAGACGTTTCACCGGTCAAGTTTTTCGCCTCTTCCTTTAAGACGCATACTTGGCTATTCTCGATATTAGCGTCCTTGACTTTTAAGTTCAACGTCTGCAGGTAGCTGTCTGCAACCTGTTTAGCCCGGTTTAGGTCGTCTGGGTCAGAGAAGCGGCGGCCGCATGACCGGCATACATACCGCTGAATTTTCACGTCAAAATTGCTACAAGTATGGCCGTTTCGGAATATTTGAGCGCTGCCGCACTCAGGGCATTGAATGTCTTTACTACGTGCATCCTGGCTTGCTGCGGGTATGGTTTTAGTAATGTTTGGTTGAGACTCATTTGGGAGCGCTCCAGCATTAAGGTCTGCACGGACGCGGCATGTGTCAACGTCGACGCTGTTACTGCCAAATATGCCAAGAGAGGCGAACGCTTTTCCCTGAGCCCCAGCCTCAACCATAGTTTTCAGAAAACCTCCCTTGGCGGCGAGCATTTATCCTCAAAGTCTGGAATCTCAACTGTTTGCTTCAACTGCTTACGCTTCTCGTCACAACATTTCTTGTGAGCTGGCTTATTCTCTGAAAAACTGCTCTGCTCCCAATCATTATCCATAAGGGGTTTTTGGCAGAAGTAGCAGACAAGCTGCAAGTAACTGCTTGCGGTTTCTTCTTTATCGTAAACTTGTGCATGCCTTTGTGATTTAACTTCAGAATCTTCAGTAACTTCAGAAACTACAGTTTTCGATGGTGAATTATCGTTTTTTTGAGAAATTTTCGGTGGTGTATTAACTTCATTAACTTCAGTGTTCAAGTATCCTGTGAGGCTTTGTTTTTCCATGATTACTGAAGTTTCTGAGGTTTCTGGTGTTTCTGAAGTTAGTTGTGAACCGTTAGGGAAGTATCTTGCTTTCAAGCGATCGATTAAAGTAGCGTCCCAGAAGAAACCCGCCTGTCCTTTCCCGCCTACTCTACACTTTTCAAAACCCAATGCGGCAACTTTTCGTCCTATGAATCGGCTTGTAGCTTGGTCTTTCTCAGTTAATCCATCGTTGAAAACCTCAGTTATTGCTTGAGTGCTAATTTTTCCTCCATCTACTTTGCTATCGCTTTTGAGAAGTGCCTCAAATATTCTCGCTTCTACGCTTGCTTGCTCTGCATCGAGCCTGCTTTGTGTTATCTGCTTCATGTGCGCTATCAGTTTCTTTTTGATTTCTTCCGTTGGTGCTACTTGAATAAGGCTTATGAATAGTTCAATCACTCGGGCATTGCGAAAGTCTGCGTTTTCATTAACGAAGGCAGTTACCATGTCATTGCTTGCTTTTCCGAGATTTTTGAAGCGGTACATTAACAGCTTGTTTCTTAGGTCTTTGGCTTTGTCTTCATCCATGAAAAGGTTTAGTTTTCTAACTGCTCGGCTCATTGCCGTTATGATGCATCGACTTTGAAGGGTTGCAGCTAATTCCTCAGTTCCTGCCATGGCTTTAAATCCAAAAGTATCAAACATCCCAATCTGAGGATTACCCTCTTCCATTTTCTCTATTCGAATAGCATACTGGCCTCTACGGTAGCCACTGTTTAGGAGAGCTAAGACTTCAGCCATGCTTTCTTTGTTGTAAATTTCTGTCTCGTCCAACAGGAGAGTTGGATGCCAAGCTTCTAATGCTCGAAAAATTGCTGCTGCACTCATAGAGGTTGAGAGAAGGGCACGGTAGCAAAGGCGCTGTAAGCATTCTAAACCTCGTGTTTTACCGCTGGAAAGTGGTCCGAGGAAGAAAAGATAGGGAATAACCTTGAAGTCTTCTGGTCTCCATGAGGCTAGAACAAAACATGAGTAGACATCATAGAATAACTCGTTAGGTACATCAATGTGTTCTACCATGAAAGAGCGGATTTCTCCATAAAGACTTTCTTCGCTCTCATATTCTATGCAAGATTCTATAGGAAGCCATGGAAGGCGCGGCAGTGGGAAATACTGTAACTTGTCGATGGTGTAATTTCGCCAGACATCATTGTGTGATTGTATCTTCTGTTCTATACGGTTCCAAACAGCGTAATAACTACCTTGAGCTTCTGATTTTAGCTGCTCAAAGATTACTTCGGTTGTTACTATACCTGGGCTACTAATTGGTTTAGAATCATCGCAGTTTTTTGATTTATTTTTCCTGCCTGATTTTCCTAATTCTTCATTTAATGAACAATTTGGAAGGCAATAACCCAATTCAGTTATGGACTTACAGGTAGCTGTCTTCTCAGGATCAGCACTTGATATTTGATTCCTGCAGGTGTTTGAGTCGAAGTCTCCTTGTTGACTGAAGAGATCCATGATTTCTTCGTCGCTGTAGCCATGACGTTTGTATTCAGCTGCTATGGCCAGTCGCATTCTGTGACCGTTAGGACCTGTCAGCTGAAGTTTTAGTGCTTCTACGATGCAGGGTCTTGGTCTGTTAAGGGTCGATTTCTTGGATTGAGTCGGCTGGGCTGTTGGCAATGCTTGTTCCTTGAGTAGGCCATGCTTTTTTATGATCGAGAGAAAAGTCTGTTCTATGTTCTCGGTCTCGGTTGGACTGTTGTCGTTGAATTTGCCGTAACCTAAGCTTGGCGCCATCAGGCAGAGTTTCTTATCACCTAATAGCTCCAAACTCGCGGTGTTATGGTAGGTTCCGATGGTTTTGGGCTTGGTTTTGGTCCAGTAGATTAAATGCTGTCCCTTGTTAACGGTCTGCTCCATGCAGGTAATTGGGAATTCTTTGAGTATCATCCGACCTTTCTCTTTCACTTCTTCGGTGACGTCGTTGCCTTTGCAGTCATAATCCACTACTGCAAGATAGAGGCCATTTCTGGCTTGAGTTCCGAGGACAACAGCAAAAGCGTTAGCGCCATTCCAGTCAAGAGCTACGAATTCCTCATCGGTTTGGAGTTGCGTTTCCCATTTCTTCCAAAATAGTGTCAGGATAATCTTATCGTATTCTTCGCCTTTTTTTGTGATTTTGAAAGGAATCACACTAAGACCTAATGCATGATAACTTCCAGCGGTGGCCTTGAGTTCCTCTTCAGTCGGTTGTTTAACGTTCTCATGCATTTCCGTCACCTTTTCACTTTTTTGGAGAAAATTCTCTGCATGCTTCGTCTCGTGCAAGACACCATATCTTTCCCTTAGTGCATCTACCAATCCAGTTTGAGCAGTCCCAACAGCGTTTTACATCTTCACCTGTGAGTGCTTTCTGCAATAGGATAACTGCTAATGCTTCGCAGTTTTCGAGTGTTTCACCATATCCCTGAGCGTAAGATTGTTCATCATATCGTGGGGTATCTAAAGAAATTTCAACACAGCATTTGGTGGCCAAGTATGCAACTCCTTATTTGATTGTATTCCTAGCGATGAATTGTCGAGCATTTCCTTGAAGTTGGTACTCAAAACTTTCGATCGTTACTTTTCCGTCTTTTGATTTTAAGGTAGCCAGCAAGGCTTCAGCGCCTTTAGTGTTAGAGAAAATCCATGCCGCCTCATCTGGGCCCGCGGCTTGTTTAGTTTTATAGGATTTCCATGGCAGCTCGTCAAGACCCTTTGAGCCGGATAGTTGTTGTTGGTCTTTTTCGTTTGGTTGAGTGTTGTTTATTAATTCTTTGCTTTCGCCGATCTTGTTTAGGAGTTCGGTGATTTGTTCTGCCTTATAATTGAAAGTGTTTCGCTCTATGATTAGCATTGAAATCTCATAGTAGGATAGTTTGGAGAGGTCGATTTCGTGTTCATTCATTGCAGAAGCGTCTCCTTGTTAGCTTTCTTAACAATTTTTGATTGGTTGAGGAGGGGTTCGATTGTTATTTTGCCGTTTACTTCAAGTGTTACTTCGGTTATTTTTTCGCCTGTTTGGCGTTCCAAGAGGTCTAGCCAGGTTTTGGGTAGTGTGACTGCGAAGCTGTTTGGTCCAGCTTTAATGACTTTTCTGATGATGGGCATTTTTATGTCACCATTTCTTTGTAAGTACGAAATACTTATTAGGCTTTTTTATGTCATTATATTTAGCATACAGGCAAAAAAATGTCATATTATAGGTGGCAAGAATGAGATACCGCTCCTCCGAAAAAACCATAATCAACCTACTGACAACCATAGCTGAAAACAATGAATTCGCACAATATGATATGAAAAAAGCGATCGGAAAAAACTACCGCACGGTACTGAGATACCTTCCAAAACTTGAATCCTGCAACCTCATTCAGCTATCAAGAACTGAAAACTCAAAAAAGAAAGGCAAAGACAGAAAAATCTACACCATAACTCTGCTCGGCATTATCGAGCTATTAAAAACCAAGGTGCATCAAACAGCAGATTTTGTTGAGCTTACCAACAAGGTGGCAGCGTTACATCCGGAATTGTTGCCGTTAGTCTTTGGAAAGTGGCAACTGTTCGACGAGAATCAAAGGATTCTCATTTCGTTAAGACTGGAAGATTTTGTTCGACAAGCACCAAGTCACCTAAACACATTAACCGTGAACACGAAAGCTCTGTACGAAGAGATTAAAGAAGAGGATAGAGCGAACGTTGAAAATCTGTGTCAGAGATCTTCAGCTAATGAAAAACAGCAAATTGGGGCCTTTAGCGAACGAACCGCTGGAGGTTACAAAACGGTGGCAACGGGTGAAGCAGGTCTCCAAGCCTTGTCTAAAATGATGTGCGGGAGCCATGATCTAAAGGTCGTTGAAGAAAAAGTAACAAAATCTGTTTTGTCTGATTGGACTATAAACATAGAAATCGACCCCAAAGGGAACTTGGCAATCGACAAATTGACCGAGGACTATTTTCGAATACTAACAAAAGATAAAGAATTAAGAAGTTATATGGATCAAGAGCTATCATATGCAGAGGAAACGATAAAGATTAAGTTACATATAGCGCAGAAGTTCAATCAATGGTGGAGAACCATGAGCCCTGAACAAGACTGACTTATGGTTTATTCTCGGGATTATAAGGTTCATGAGGAGTAGGCCAGTCTTCCTTTTCTTCATCCGTTTTCTCTTCAAACAAGTTACAGCTTTTTGCTCTTATTTTGGTTAGCAACCCATTTTCATTTTCACTTTCCCCTCCCCTGATGCAGAATGTCGGGTTAACTTGGGGTTTATATTGTAAAAAAGCTGATTTGATAGTGAGCTTGAATATATGCGGAGAAGCATTTTTGGAGAATTAAGTGCCGTTGAACAAGAAATTGAAAAGGTTAGTCGCCTGTATAATCCTGGCTCTGAAAGGTTTGTGGAACCATTGTGGCGTATGCATATGGATTGTCTGATATACCGAAGAAGATTGCTGCTTGACAGAATATGCGATTAGTAAAAACATTGAAATAGAGAGAAAAATCTTGATGAAAAACCTGAACACCGAATTAGCGAAAATCATCCTGCATGAGCTTAGTCGTCAACCGTTAAGCCGAACAGAACTTGAGAAGCGAACCACAGCAAAGGCAGGTACGCATGCTATGTTTGAGAGTACTTTTAGCCATTTAGTTTACGGTTGCTATGTTGAGAAAGATTCACCTAAGTATCGAGCCAAATATGTGATAACGAACAAAGGCAGTACAATGTTAGAGGCTCTTGAGGAGCCGAAACATTAGATGACATTTGTTAGTTTGGATTTACGCTTCTTCTACGCGACAGCACCAATACAAACGCTAACGCAACAACAGTGATGGCTAGTAAGATTATGGCTATTTGCTCCCAATTAGCACCAAACAAAACACCACTTTGAATGTCTGATTTCTGAGGAGTTGCTGTTGAGTTTAGTGATGACGATGCCCTAGGGTTCACCGTGGGTGAGTCATCTGTAATAGTAAGTGTTTGGGTTTTGCTCCAATTGCTTGATTCACCATTAAACATATCACCAGAGCCAAATTGCATGCTTCCTCGTGTAGTTGTTCCAATTAATGCTGCAACCTGAAAATCTACAGTTGCTCGAACTGGAATAATTAATCTGTAGACATCTCCAAAAATTGAAGAGGGATATGAACCGGAAAGTAAGAACGATATGATCGAATATTGCTCTGATTGCGCTGCTATGTAAGTACCTGCATGAAATAACTCAGTCCAGTTGGTTGTATATTCCCCCTTGTACCGAATGTTATAAAAAAGACCATATCCAGATGGATCCTGCTGATTTATTATTGTAAAATCGAGAGTTTTCCATTGATAATGAGTACCCATTTGAATAGTGATGTTCTGTCCTGTGAATTGGTCTATATCATAAGTTGGTGGAATATCATAAGAATGATCCGTAATCTTAATAGTAAATTCTGGAACAGAAGGCTGAGGGATTGTTTGGGCCTGCACAGAACAGATTGAACCTACACTTGAAACTGCCAAAATACCGATTATGAATATGGAGAAAACCCTACAGAGATACATGCCTATTTATAAAAATATCTGTTGATAAAAGGCTTATGGTAAAATTGTACTGTTTCCATTATCATAAGAAATTGCAATCAAGTGCTCAACCCAATAGGTGGAAATGTGCTTTTAACCAAAGATAATATAGTTTAGTGGCATCGTTGCAGAGTAGGACTAAGACACTTAGACGCAAAAAGCAAGAGCGAAAAGTCTCAAGCAAAGCCTTTAACTTCGCAGCAAATCTCCTCGATGAACACCTCAAATTCCCAGAAGCAAAGAACAGCATATACCATAGCAGCAGCGAGTAGTTCACTTTTATGCTGAATAATTTGTCCTTAAAAATTCAGGGTGAAAAAATCAGGCTGAATTTTTTATCCTTAACTATTTATGCTGAATTTTTCATCTTGAAAAAGCCGCAAAATTGTTTAAATTACAAAAATAGGAGTGTTTGACTGAGGATCAAAAGATGTTAGAAAACAAACAAAAGCAAAATTGCGGGAACCCGTTTAGATCATTCCCCTTTGAAATGAAAAATAAAAGGTTAAACGGCAAGGAGGTGTAGAAAATGAGTTTATTTGTTACAAAAGCTACTGCGTCTACATCATGGCTCGGCTCTAACGTTACAGGAGATACTCAAAACCGCTATGAAGTTCAAGCGGAAGGTAAAATTCTATGGGGTCCAGGAGGTACAAGTGTGCTTGATGTCATACTACAAAGATCAGCCCTTCAATTCTTCGCCAACCCACTTCTGTCGCTTTATAGAGGAGACGGAACAACACCTGGAGATTTACAGTTGAATAGCATTTGCTTTTCAAACAATTCAGCTATAATCAACTTGCAAGGAACTAACGCTTTAATGCTTCCAACGGAGTGGGGGTCTAGTCCTTCACACGGATGGACTGATCTCGGTAATGGAAACATTCTATTTAGAAATACATCCTCTGCACCAGACGGTTGCCAATTTAAAGACGGTCTTTACACCAGCCTATTCCAGGTAATGGTTCAAGATCCATCTGACATGACTAACTACACCCCATTCCTTGCAACAGACCATGGCTTTTGGGTGGAGAAAGACATTCAAACATACGGTGCGCTGTTTACATCAAGCGATCCAGGAAAGAACTATGGCGGCGGTGCTATCATGATAGGTCATGGCTTTCAAGATATTGCAGATCCACCCAGCATTACCTTAGCTGATTCAGAGTTAGAATATCCGTCAGGCTCAAGCTTCCCTCAAAACCCAGTGAGANGACAATGCTTTAACAATACAGCATTAGAACACTTATACCGATATGATGGAAGCCAATGGGTACAATCAGGACCGATTTTCACCGGACACTTTAACACGCTATTCCTCAAGCAATTTGGGGGTTCGCCTGCTCATTTGGATTTGGGTGATATGATTGTTCATGGTAACATTGAACTTGAAGGTAGCATTGAACTTGGTGGTGGCACAATCTATTGGCAGACCTCGACTAGCCCTGACGTTTTGGAGATGGATTGCGGACTCATAGTCGACGGAGCTCTAAACGCAAACGGAATAAGCATCAATGGCAACGCTGGAATAACTGGAGCCTTAACCACTACTGAAAACATATCCCTAAAATCAACATTAACATATAACCAAAACGCAGGCACATGGGCTTATCTTAATACCGCCTCAACTTATGGACTGCTGGTCAACTATAACACTGGAGTCCAGAAAACAGGAGGAGCTTTCCAAGTCTACAATGGACTAACAACACCATTAATGATACTTGATCCTTCTGGAAACTTAACTGCTTCCGGCTGGTTACATCCAAACAACGATGCTGCATGGGGAATGACGGCAATAAGCGACAAACTATATCTTGCCAAAGCTGGCGTTACAAATGGTCTTGTAATAGATGCAAGCGGAAATATAATATTAGTTGGTCAATTAAAACTACCTTCGAGTCTTGGGCAAAATGGACAAATAGCGTTTGGCAATTTGAACTCTACATCAACTCCGTGGATGGCGTTTCCAGCAGTTACGTCAACATTGTACTTCCGACCTTACACAAGTGGAATGTGGGAGTTTTACAACGACTCAAGTGGAGGGCTGTTGATGTTCCAAACTGACCGTGTGCGTATGGGCGACAACATACCTATAACGTGGGGTGTTTTAGGGAATACGGACGATGTGAATCTATACCGTGGCGGTGCAAACCTGTTAAAAACAGACAGCTCGTTCATGTGCGTCGGCAACTTCACAACTTATGGCAATATTAACGGCGGCGGATACTTAAAACTCGGTGGAGACAATTACATTGGCTTTTCAAACGGAGCTGGCGGTTGGGACGTTTACATGCGTCGTGCTGCCGCTAATGTGCTCGCAATTGACAATGGCTCAGGCGGCTTAGGCACACTTAACTGCTCTAACATGAAGTGCGACATTTGGCAACCTACAGCCACAGGCGACCTTTACCCCGCAAGCAACATCAGAATGTACACCTCAGGCCTAAACATTTTCCCACAGTCAAACAACAACGGCAACGTTGGCGGCAACGGAAGCGGTAGCTCATACTATTGGGGAGCAGTATGGGCCTACTACATCAAATATAAATCAGCGCCATCCAGCTTCGATGCATACAACGACTTCGATTTGATACGCAAGATGAAGACCGCGCAAGTCGATGGCAAGGACATTATCGATCCTGAGACTACTAAGCACCTCATTGACGATCATGGTTTCTATGAATCTTCCAAAATAGATGGTTGGCACCTCTCAGTGCAGCGGAAAATGGTACAAAAATTTGATGAGAACGACGCGGTTAACGCAGAATTGCTTGATCGGATTGAACGGCTGAGCACTGAAATTGAGCAATTGAAAACTAAATTAGCAGCAGCATAACACACCACTCAACCAAAATCAAACTCGCTCGGAGGTGACTACATTGACCGAAAACACAGCTGAACCTTCACCAGTCATGCAACAGATCGGCATGCTGAACCTACGTATCAACGACATGATGACCCAGCTCAACACTGTAATGAAGACAATGATGGATGAGAATGGCACTTTAAAAAAGGAGAACGCTGACTTAAAAGCTAATCAGCAGAAAACCAACAAAAACTAGAATTCAAAGTAAATAATTTCCTTTTTCCTTTTTTGTAAAAAACCAAAAGTAAAAAAAGTGGTAGACAAATGGCGACAGTGAAGAAATGTACAAGTATCCTAAAAGAAAGAAACTATATTCCGAGATTAACTGTTAAGGGATTGATCGTCTATTGCACGAACAGTCTGGCAAATATTTCAACGCAAAAGTTCGACTGGGAAGATGCGCTTGTAGATGCCGTAATTATCAGCGGCTTAACCTTCTTTAGCACATTGGGTGGAAGTTCTGTTGCTGGACTAGAGGGCTTACCTGCATTGAAAGCAGCCGCTGTAGCGGCATGTGCTCAGTTCTTTGTCTTCTTAGCGTTGAAGAGGGGAATAGTGCAATCGAAACAAGCAGTGATGTAGGGGCGTTGTCTTCTATTGAGTGAGCCGATAGCTTGTTTCGTTGATTGTTCCATCGTGGTATGTTCCATGCCACTCAAGAACCGCACCACCTGAAGTGCAGACAGCCAATATGGTATAAGTAGAGTCAGTGACGCCTGCAGGACGCTGAATGGTCAAACTCCACCCCTGATCCGGACTCGAATAGATGTAGGAGTCTTTTCCAGCCTCAAAATTATACCGTATTCCACCTTCCCAAGCAAAAGTATGAATCATAAAAGAAGTTTCAGGATGGTTGTCTTTGATATAACTGATTGTGGCATCACGGGCTTTAACCTCAGGAGGAGCTTGACCGTTGAAAAGAAAAAATCCCACACCAATCGCTACTAACAAGATAGTCACAACTGCTATTACTAAAATGAATTTCTTTTTCATTAGCCCACCTTTCTTTATCCATGCGTTAATTCTGTATAAGAGATTTGTGCAAGCTAGAAAATCCGCTAACACAAAAAAGAAATAACTGCCTAAAAACCAGAAGCAAAGCTTGTTCTTAAAAAGGACTCTACCAATAGACAACACTATCTTTTCCCAAAATTTCAATAAATCAAAAATCATTGGAATTTGCACCGGCGCTATGTGAGAAGTTTCTCGATGAATCGTTTGCTTTCTTCAATTATTTTGTCGATGATTTCGACGATTTTTCTGCCTTCCTCAGTTAGAACATAGACGCGTCCTTGCCTGCTCTTTATGCATTTTATCCAGCCCTTGCGTTCCATGGAAGCAAGCGCAGAATACACCGTGGTTGGGCTTACTATGATTCTGAGCTTCTTTACGAGATAGTTGTTAATCTGATAGCCAGTCATAGCATGGTTTTTCAGGGCTATTAGGATGGCTAAATCTGATAAGGCTATAAAGAGCCTCTTGTGAACAGCTCCAAATTGAAATTGCAAAATTTGCGCCATCCTTCCTAAGAAAAGCGTTAAACTCCTCGATTAATAAGCGCATTGTTTTTTGCTGATTAGGCACGATTTGTTTTACAGTTGTACAATTTTTTGTAGTAGTAATAGTATTACTATTACTAATAGTAACACTTACTAGCATTTTATAAACAAACCAACCCCATAGGAGCTATTGGGAGCCAGAACTTTCCTTTAAAATGTCTGAGGGCTAAGAAAGATGGCTAACAAATCGTCGACTTCACGTTAAATTGATCGGCAAGCAATTGCTTCTTTGCTTTAGCCCTTACGCAAAACCCAACGGCTTAGCGAAGCTAAGGCTGATTGCCTTGGGGGCGTGTCACCGCCTAGACCCTAAGGGAAGGGCAAAAAGAGAACAAGAAGTAACTAAAGCATAGGAAGGGTATAAATGAAGAAAATATTTGTCCTTATTTCCTTGGTTTTATCAGTAGCATTCTTAGCAGTACTATTGCCACTTCCCACAATTTCTGCCTGGAGCGATTACTACCCTTGGGGTTATGATTGTAAATGTAAGCATTATAATGACGATTGGGAATGTGATCCGAGAGACCAGTTTACAGGGATAGGACTTTCAGCATATTATTATCCCCCAAGTTACTATTATTGCTGGTTGAATTGGACTTTTGTTGCAGCATGGGCTAATGATTATGGACCCTGTTATTTTCCAGGGTATAGTGGCTTCTATTGTATGCGTGAATGGTTTGAAGCTGGTATGGGCTATCGTGATTACCCCACTTATACGTATAGTTGGTCGTATCCATGGTATGGCTGGTATGATTATCCATATCACGGCGAGGAACAGCAAGAAATTAAGACTGTGGTTAATGGATTGTACCAAGGAGGTACGGCACAGGTTTGGTTCGTTTATCCACCACAACCCAATAACGCCTACTGGTATTGCCAAACAAACTTAGCACAAAACTTTGCTCAATAGGAGAATGATATATAATGATAAAGAAAAGATTGATAAACTTGAGTTTAAGGAAACAACACGCTAAAAGCACAATATCACCATCTCATAACAAAACTTTATACGTCCTACTAGCTTCAATACTCTTGATTTGTCTAACTAGTTTAGCTTTATCAAACGCTCTTACAGACTATCTAGAAAATTTACCATCCCCTGAACCAACCGCTACAAATTATCAAGAAAATTGCACTCAAACACAATCACAATTCAACGTTGACGTAATTTATGCTTATGCTGGTCCAGAGATCAGCAATAAGCCAGTTCATGATTTCAACGGAATCCCAATGCATCATGAGAGCTTATATCCAGATATTGTGTACCTTAATTTTACCCATGTATCAAATGCAGAAAAAGAAGCTTGCGAGGCAGAAATTGAAGTTTACCAAATTCAATTGACAGCTGACACAGGCATTCAAGAGAGCTACATTTGCTTTTTTGGAACAAATTATGCAACAAATTTCCCGGTTATCTCGAATGCTACTTCAAGAATTGAAGCTTTGATGGGCACACAACATTATGAAGACATTAGTGGCGTATTCAAGCTAAGTATGAGTACCAATGAGTCTCTGTGGTTCAAGGTTGGATCTCTTGACTCTACAACTAGCAAACCTAGCGGACTTGGACTTTGGAAAGCTGGAGAACCCAAGCTAATCATAATTAGCGTTCAAAGAATAGGTTCCATAGCACTTGATGGAATGGTGAGTTCGATTAGGCAAGCAAAAACAGAAGAAGCCGTTACCGTTAGCCTCGAGAATTCCGGTCAAGGTTTCATCTACAACATAATACCTAAGGATAAAATGTTACAAACGGATGTATTTCACCCGATTGATTTGGAAAAACCACTAACCTAAACAAATGCTCAATCAATATACTATTTCCCATTTTTATCTTTATAGAAAATTAGGTTTTGTATTGAAATGAATAGATAAATTATTTATGCATAAAAAGGATAATAGAAATGGAATAATAATGATTAGACAACTTGTTATTATAATACTCTTTTGCACTATCTTATTTTCTCCAATTACGCTAAACTATAGAGTATATTTCGCTTCAGCATCAAATGTTTCTCAGATCTTTGACAATTCCTCAAGAACATGGTCGATGGCATGGAATCATACTTACACAGATAGTAATCTCCAAGAAGCAGACTCAGTTGTTCAAACTACTGATGGCGGATTTCTACTTGCAGGAAAAACCCCTCTCAACNCGAGCAGCACTATAGCAGATGAGATAGCTCTTCTTAAAGTAGATTCTTTTGGTAACATACAGTGGAAAAAGACTTTTGACGCCGTCGGCAATTCGCTAAGCAAATGGCTTATCGCATCTGATGATAACGGGTACGCTTTAGCAGGTCAACAGAATAGCAGTTTCTGGCTTGCAAAAATTGACAAGGAAGGCAATCTAATTTGGAACCAAACATACATGGGGGAAGGATTCAGCTGGGTAACATCTTTAACTCGAACAAATGATGGAGGCTATGCTTTGACGGGGCAAACTGGCGTTCCACTAGAAAAAATTTTCTTGTCATCCAGCGAAGCTGAAGGTATTATCTGGATAGTAAAAACTGACTCGCTAGGCAATAAGCAGTGGAATAAGACATTTGCTGATGGAATAGTTAATTCAATTATTCAAACAAGTGACTACGGGTACGCTTTAGCAACTAACAACTTGCAAAACTTTTGTCTAATAAAAACTGATTCAAATGGAGATTTGCAGTGGAATAAGACTTATGGAACCAAAGATAACGACGCTGTCTACTCTGTTGTTCAGACTGAGGATGGCGGCTACGCTCTGGGCGGTTGGATGTGGCTGCGCAGTAATGGAGGGAGCGCGAATTTTGCCATTGTTAAGACAGATGCTTCAGGCATTGAACAATGGACGAAATATTATGGAGCGGGGTTTGCTAGGTATATGATTCAGACAAGTGATGGAGGGTTTGCACTGGCAGGTAATAAACTTGTTAAAATTGATTCTGTGGGCAATGAGCAGTGGAATGTGAGCCTCGGAGCAGGTTTGACTTGCCAAGCTTACTCAGTTAGTGAAACAAGAGACGGTAACTATGTCATTGCAGGATCAATTGTCGGTGAGGAAGGTGCTTCTTCTGCCTTCTTAGCTAAAATTAATTCAGATGCAACTCAAAGTTCAAATCCGACACCTCAAGGAAGCATATTCTTTTCCGATTTTACTATTGTTATAATGATATCAGTATGTTTGACTATATCAGTGGCAGTCATAGTTTATCTGAGAACGAAAAAGTGAGTTGCATTCTCGCGCTATTAAACTTCTGGAGCCAGATTTGTCGGTGATATTGTTTAATACGACTTTTGATTCAAGTGCTCAACTCTGTTCTTCAAAAGTGTTCGCTCAAGCACTGTTTGATTAGTAGAAACGTATTTTCTTATAAATTAATGATTATGTAACTACTTGCTTTTCACCCAATATCAATCAGTCGTACGGTTAAATATCACATTAACTCCGGAAGTGCAATTTCCAAACAGCGACGCCGTTGTTGAAGTCTATGGAATCAAAATTGCCGCAGATACAGGATATGCAGAATACCGTGTTTATTTTGTTGGAACTAACTATCTCAAGAAAGCGCGGATTCGCATTTTTCGCCACCTCACTAACAACAGTATTTTCACTTTTCATGGCGATATCGCCAACTCAGTTTTCTCCAGCAGACGCTTTCCCGTTTTTTCAGAACACTAACCCTCAGCTTACAGTTTAAGATTCTATTCTTTTGGTAGAGCGAGTCAGCGAATACTCGATAGAAAGGAAATAAGTTTCATAAAAATAAAGTATCCTAGTAAGGCAATGCAACAAATGAAAACGGTGTGATCCACTCTTTTAGGTGTTTAGGATTTTAAATGCCTGAAGCAAAAGCAAAGTCTTAGGATTTTCCCTATTCAGCTTAATCATTCGCACGCGGCCGTAACGTTTCTCTTCAATTATGCCTTCTTGGCTTAAGATAAGCAAATTTGCGTTAACTTGGTTGTATGTGCTATTAGTCTTTAGAACAAGCTCCATTACGTTAATGTAATTGGTTTTCCATAGAAATTTTATGATTTTTCTTCTGCAGGATGACGATATTAACTTTTCTAAATCCAAGCACATCGCTCTCAGAGGGCTTGGGTTGTTTGCTTTTTTCTTCTTATAAATGGCAAGCTTAAAGCGACTATCTATTGAGCACAGAGGTAAGTAAAAGTAATATACCAAGAATGCAAGAAACGGCAATTCTTCGTTATTTTGAATTTCACTTTCAGTTACCTCTCTATTTCCGAAGGTTTTCGTCTATCTTAAATGAATAATGTGTAGAGATGTTTCTCAAAGCGCTTTTCCAACTGAAGGAATTGTGCTTGAAGCCAGGGCTGATTGCCTTGGGGGCGTGTCACCGCCTAGCCCTAAGGGAAGGGCACAAAGAGAACAAGAAAAGCGGGATGTGATAAGAATGGACAAAATCAGTAAAACGATATTTGGGCTTGTAATGACCACACTAATGATAGCGCTGCCAATGACCGCAGCAATGGGAGCCACAGGTATTAGCTATAGCAGAGACACATATGAAAACTCCGGTTATGAACTCTTTCCTTGTTTTAATGACTGCGAGCACACTCACCTTGGATATAATGACAATATGATGGTCGGATTTGGCTTGTATGCTTACTATGATACAAACATATTGTATCCTGCATATTGTCATTGCAACTGGTGGTTTTCTACCCAAGCAGGATGGAGCAGCACGACCTATGATGACTCTCCCGTTCGGCAGATGCCGCCAATGGGATGCATTTTTGATGTTGATTTCGGACTAGAAAGCGCATATCACTCCACATGGTATGACTCTTCATATGGTACATGGACAACTGGCTACACTTATAATGGAAACTGGGAAGATTTCCCAGATGGTCACCACGCAAACATCGTCAGTGATCAGTTTGACGAAGATTTATACGGTGATAGAATTTCAGTTGAAGGAATGACTCAGGGAATATTCTTCTATAAGCAAAACCCCTGGACTATCTACTATTACTACGCCCAAACACAGATTCCTCCAGGTCATTGGGCTCCAGTCCAGTCGTATGCTTTCTATACCGCCCATTTTTATAGCCAATACGGTGATTGGGGTTATGATACTTAAAAATCATTTTAACAAACCTTATGCTAGCAAAGGAGCGATTGCACTATGTTTAATTATTGCCATCATGCTTACCGTTCCGATATCACTTGCCTTGGTCATTGATTCTAATCCGTCAACTCAAAAAATGANATCCACTATTCCACACAATGCAGCATTGCAAAAAACACAATTTCAAATTAACTTAGCATATGCATATGTTGGACCAGCACCACTCAATGTTAGTGAGTATTTCGAAAAAGGAACAAACTCTACAATGCGACTTTTCAGCCATTATCCATCTTCAATCAGACTGAATATCTCGCGCATATCAAATGATCAATTCGCAGATTGTGATGCCCTAGTTGAACTCTACGGAATTAAAATTATCTCAGATAAGGGACCCACAGAGTATCGCGCCTTTTTCATGGGAACCAATTATGATCCATCGTTTTCGAACTCTTCCCTGTCTAAACTGGTAGAGTATGTACCTTACTTATATAATGCTAGTCTGTATAGCAACCTTGCAGGCAACTTCAAATTTAATTGGGAAGGCAATACACCTTTCTTGACCAACACCCTCGGTTCTATTACATCATATACGAGTGCTGAGACCACTTCATTGGGGCTATTTAGTGCTGGAAAACCAAATGCTATCTCGGTTATTATCTACAGAATTGGCTACATAACAATAACAAATGACTCTGTCTCCATTTTTGAGGAACCATTAAGCAGTGGTCCTAAAGAAATAATACAGCTAGACGCTTATGAAAATGGCTTTCTATATAATGATCTCATACCCTCAGCTCAACTGTCGCAAAAAAACTTGTTCCAGCCTATTGCTTAAACATGGAAGTCAACCAAGCATATCATCTCCCTTTTTATTTTAGGATTTACACAATATTTTTAGATACAGGAATGGTCAGTCCATGACTCATGCTTCAACGAAGAAAAGAAAGAGTATCTTGATCATTTCCGTAGTAATCGCAACACTAGTAATTTCGTCAATTGGAGCAATAGTAGCAATTTATTTTGCAAAACCAAATGATAGTATAACAGTGTCAGGGAAAGTAGACAGTAGTGCTCTATCTCAACCATTCTTGACAAGTCTGCAAACAATAGAATTCATAGACACCCAAACAGGTGCAAAAACCTCTTTTCGCTTTCCTTTTGCCACACACAGCGATAATCCATTTGGAGATTACTCGGTTTCTTTGAAGAATGAGCATACTTACAGTATAATAGTAAGCTATTACACGGGTCCAACAACTGGCAATATGTATCCTGCCTCAGACAACCTTGGAAGTTTTACAGTGCACGCAGCAACTGGAAAAAAAGCGATTTCACAAAACTTTCCTGGTCCTATCAGTTAGAATCACATTTAACCTAAACGCATTAATTGTTATTTATTATTATTTTCACCGCCAACATTTTAGGCTTACTTCAAGAAACACAAGCAGTAAAGGGTGTTTAGGTCACTTGGTGATGATCCAGATTTCATCTATCCAGTAAAATGGGTAATCATAGGTTGCGCCTCTGCACCAAAACTCCGTAGTTAGGTTCTGGTTCACTGGGAAGTTGTAGGACAGTCGAATCCGCTTGTTGGCACTGTAACGTGGAAACTTTTGTCAAGATAATAGAGCTAATAGACAAAATGTAAGGGCGACCTATATTGGGTGAAATGCAGTGCAATATTTTGTTAAGTTTTTTGGTGGAAATTAATAACTATGTCGACCCAAATCTTGAAGCTTGCAGTAAAGCTTCATTTTCTGCGATCTCTTTTTCAATTTCCACTTTGTGCTTCTCTTTATCTTGTTTTTCTTTAAGCGTCTCTAGCCCCAGCAAGGTTACAAGGCGATCAGTTATGTCAACCATCTTAGAGAGGTAGAGCGGCTTTTGTGATTCCCCTGCAGTCTGAAAATGGAGGCTTGCAATACGGTAAAGATAGTCGTACCTATTCACGATCATAAGCTGCGCTTTGTTTAGGTCGAAGAGTTGAGTTAGGACGGGTTGCCAGGTGTCGCGGGTTTCTGCGTCATAGTAGATGTTTCTCTCTGAAGTGTGGTATTTTTCGCTTAGCACCTTCACTATTTCGCAGAGGGTAAAGCCTTTTGCTTCGAGCTTTAGGAATTCTAAGCGTCTTTCGAGGATATCGTTCATGATATTCCTTCCAAAATTGAAATGCGGATTTCATTTTCGCTGTAATCGGTTGTTCGCTTTATCATGTCGCCTTCCAGTTTGATGTCTCGGCGCTTCTGTTCTGATAGGAAACAATAGGGTTCTTCGAAGGTTGGCTGATGATATTTTCTNCAGATTTTAAAGTAAGCATCCACCGTTTCAAAGATGTCTGTGTCATTGGTTGTGGCTCTGAAGGCTTCTATGTTTGGTGCTCGGTTCCAGTTCCAAGTTAGATGCCAGTAGACTCGTAGGCAGATTTTCTCATAATCGGTTGCTTGGGTCTGTAGGACCTGCAGTTTATCGCAAATTACCTTCATTTGCAGCATTGCATTGTAGAAGATTGGTGCTTTGGGGTCGTATCGTGCTTTAGCTATACTGATTTGCTTGGGTTCGTCTAGCTCCTCCTCCCATGCTTGTCCTGACATTTTTGCTTCTTGCTGCGTTTGTGGATATTTTTCGACTAAGTACTTGCGGGTGGTCGCGTAAGTTATCAGGGTTTCCCATTCTGCGCCAGATAGTAAAGATAGGTCATTTCCATCCTCGTCTAAAACTTCGGGCCATAATTGCTTAAGAGTAAAATTGTCGGGATCTATGCCATCTCTCTTAAGCTTCTCAAGTACCTGAGGAGACAACGAGGCACTCAACGGTTTTAGCTCACTTTGGCTGTGCTTACGTACCTTGTCCTTGAAGTCTTCAAACACTACGCTCGCCTCCGCCAATTTTCTCGCTTTGTTCGGTTTCTGCTTCCTTGGCAACCCTCGCTCCAGCTCTTTGTTTACGCTTCTCCAACCGCCAGTACTCACGCATTTCAGCCGAATGCTTGAATGCTCTTACTGTGTCCATGACAATATCGTTAGTGCATGTTGGGTTAAAACTTAAATTGGTTACAGTTTGTCCATGACAATCTAAATTCCAGCCCTTACGCTGCTTAGGATAACTATGCTTCTTTCCCTTATCACTGCGAAAAATAGGCTTAGACTTGAAAGGTTCTATGGTAAAGTCTCGGTTAACTTGCACAAAGAGCCTCCATGCACTCAACAAAAGCAAGAAAGGAAAAAAGAGGAGTTTTGCGTTTCACAGAGAGAAAACTTGAAGGTGACGTCACCATTTCGAAGTTATGCCGTGCTAGGCTACGAACCCAACTGAACCCTACAACTCAATAATGGAGTTGCATTAAAAGATTTACGGCAATTCTTATAAA
>JGI20214J51088_10000197_pt1 | contig 43540 bp, 32 predicted proteins | sample WetSurMetagenome_FD_51088 | JGI IMG/M metagenome (IMG submission 51088) | reverse complement strand
TCCCTGTCCCATGACCTTCAATCAGGTCAACACTCGAAATGGGGTACCCGGCTCGTTCATACGCACGACGAAGGGCACGCTCTTGTCCCTCTACGCTAGGTGCGGTGATTCCACCGCTGCCATCTGAAGAGTAACCCCATCCCCGTATAACGGCATAGATTTTAGCATCCATTGCATGGGCATCTTTCTCCCTCGCCAGGACCAAGATGCCACATCCTTCTCCAGTCAGCATGCCGTTTGCCCGGGCATCGTAAGGACGGATTTCTTCAGTCGCAAGGGCCAGGGTCTTTGCAAAGCCAATCATTTCAAAGGGATCGAGGCTTACGTCAACGCCCCCTGTGAGAACCATATCCATGTTCCCATTGATTAAATGCTCGCATGCAGTGGCCACAGCCAGAAGTGAGGATGAACAAGCGCCGTCCACAATGTACGCCCCACCACCCAGATTAAAGTGATTGCAGATGCGCCCTGTAATCGTGTTTCCCATGTTTCCGGCCAAGGAGTCTTCGGTGATTTCAGGTAGTGGTGATTCGTAGTTAAATTTTATGGCTGTCAACAAAGCATCAAGCTGGCGAAGATCGTATGAGGTGCCCAAGGAGCGACGAATGGCGCGCTCTACGTAGGGCCAGCGGAAACGAAGATAGTGGCTACGCGCAAATTCGCCTGCCAGAGTGTTCCCTATGATCACGCCAATGCGCGTACGATCGAGCCTTTCCAGGTTTATCCCGGAGTTGCGGACAGCCGCTGCGGCCGTAGACAGGGCCAGCCAATGAGTAATATCAGACGCTTGAAAGGTCACCGGCGGGATGCGGTATTCAAGTGGATCGAATGACCAGTCGGTGATGACGGCCATCTGGTCGCAATAGGTTTTGCCCGGTGAGCGGGGATTCGCATCGAAATAGTCAGCTAGAGGAAGACGCTCTGCAGGGGCTTTGCGGAAGAATCGGCGACCCGCCAGAACGTTTTCCCATAACTCTTCCGGGGAATGTGCACCTGGATATATACATGCCATTCCGATAATGGCGATGGCGTCCTTTTCCTGTCTATGCAATGCTGATATCATATTCGCATCCTGGAATGTGACTTAACATAAGATAAACATTTTGATAAAATTAGGAAAGAGTTGAATGCGAGTCAAAAAAATTTTAATGCCTGACTCCTCCTAAACCTACATTTGAATGCAAACTAATCAGCTATTTACAAGTATCTTTAAATTAAATGCTCCTTTTAGTTCACTCGCTTGATTCCGTCAATTGATAAATAATAATGCTAATAACATTCTATTTAACTGAAAAACAATTAATATACAATTCAATCTTGAATGGTCAACGAGTTAAAGAGTTCCAAAATAGAATAGATTAAGGGATCCCATAAATCTTCAGAATTACTGAGAATAATTTCGGATTTATACAAAAACCTTTGTCATTTTATGTTTATAAGTGAAATCTGTAAGGAGATAATATTACTATAGCACAGAAATATGTATTGTATTAATTATATACATAAATTCTTTCCACGTTATTGTAATGTATTCTATACTTTGAAGATTTAATTCACACATTGAGAATACTAATTATCCAAACATCTTAATCAACCAATACAGAATGGAATAGATTAGTAAGCAATGTTTTTTGTATTATGATAATGTTGTCAAGGTGGCAAAGTCCGGGCAGTCAAAAAAGCACGTGTTTTGCAGCGACGGGACTGTTGCAGGGACGGGCTGCAAAACTCTTGCTTGTGCGTAGGAAGACATGGTATAATGTGGGCTTGGTGCAATTTGCCTTGCAGCTAACCCGTTTAAATAATAATGTAAATTAAATAGCTCCACCACCTGTTATCAGATATGATTAACCCAGGGTTATTCTGATACATTACTTTTCTTAAAATGTCTTCCCAAGCTCCCTAATATTTAGAGGTTATTAAAGCACTGCCTTGTCAGTCACATAAGCAAATATTAGCAACATAGTATAAAATGCTTATATAATGCTTATTGACGATCTATCACAATTGATGTTCAATTTACATAATTCCGGGGAATTGGGGAGCAAAAATTTAATAATATGTTATTCATTTATTAGACAATTTCCTCATCAGCGACACTAAAATACAATCCTTCGGGTACTATTATCAAATGATCCAAAAGCTGTATATCCATCATTGCCCCTGAATCCTTTATTTTCTTAACTATTTTCATATCGGATTCACTTGGTTGCACATTAACACCTGGGTGTTTATAGCATATTGTAATATTATCCTTACATCTTTTACCGTACCATTTATGCCTCCTATTGATATTGCTGCAATCCCAAGGACTTAATTAGACCTTATCATCAGCATTAACTTAAACTCTTCAATATGTTCTAATTAATGTGAATATCTGCACAAAATAATTACTGCATATTTTTTATTTACAATTCTGATTTAAATATTAGCATGAAGGGGAATAGTGCTTCCCCTCTATGCTTCAATCTGGTCAATGTGGCTTCATAAGGAGTTTTACAAAAAAAACTTGACTTTGTTATCATGATATCTGAACTTTGTTTAATAGCATGTTAAACAATCTTTAATGTGGATTTGTATTCTTAATATTCACAAATACATTATGACAACATTTCATAATCCGTATTACATTTTAGTTAGATATCTCTTTATTATTAACTAAAAACTTTCAATTGTGGAAAAATCTATCAATTACTTAAAAAGAACCCATTGGTTCAAAGTATCAGTAGCACTCCTTACATGCTTTTTGTTTCTATTCTTCCCTTCCTGTCAAAAGAGTGAACTTAACCAGGATCCAATATTGAAGTTGGAAATGATCTCAACAACCGCTTTAACTATTAATTCTCCGGTAGCATATTTTGGCCCTCAAACATTTACAAGATTAACCGGTGCACCTTTTGTTGAAACAATAAAACTCGAAAATCCTGATTTCAATTGTTTTGATGGCAATTTCTTCCTTAACATACAAAATGGAAGTGATAAAAAAACAAGGGTTTCCAGTGCTGAAATATGGATTGATGGAGTCCTGGTTGCAGGACCATCAGACTTTTCAAAAAATGTCTCTTTTATAACCAAACCTTTGTCCGGAGTAACCCCTGAATCAATATTAGAAGTAAAACTAAAAAGTGCTCCGGGAAGTTTTATAAATTTATGGATAGAGGGTACCATTATTATTATCACTCCAACATTTGAGCAAATAGGACCACTCTGCCAGAATAGCATACCGCCGGAATTACCGTTAGGTTCAACTAATGCTACAGCCATAACAGGCAAATGGGACCCCGGAATAATCAGTACAGCAACAGCCGGAATAACAAGCTTTACTTTCACTCCTGATGCCGGTCAGTGTGCTACTACTGTAAAAATGGATATCGAAGTAACCACACCTGTAATCCCGGTGTTTGACCAAATTGGACCGCTCTTACTGGGCTCTGCTCCTCCTGAACTGCCAGCTAGTTCAAGCAATGGCATCTCAGGTACATGGAATCCGGAAACCATTAATACTACTGCCGTAGGTACATTCACATTTAATTTCACACCGACTGCTGGTCAGTGTGCCACCGTTGCAACAATAGAAATCAGCTGTATCAATGAAGAAACAGGGCCCCCTGAAATAGGTAGAAGCTATCAGGGTGGAAATGTAGCATATATTTTACAAGTAGGTGATCCAGGTTATGTGGAAGGAGAAACACACGGCTTAATTGCTGCACCTTCTGATCAGGGCTACACAATATGGGGCTGTATTGGAACAGACATAACAGGCGCAGATGGCACAGCTATTGGAACAGGAGGACAAAATACCACTGAAATTTTAGCAGGTTGCCCAACCGAAAATATTGCAGCCAGGTGGTGTTCTGATTTAGTATTGGATGGTTATAGTGACTGGTATTTGCCAAGCAAAGATGAGTTGAACAAGCTTTACATCAACAGGGAAGCAATTAGCGGTTTTAAATATTACACCTATTGGAGTTCCAGTGAGTGCAGTACCACCGGTGCGTGGAGGCAGTACTTCACCAATGGCGAGCAGTGGAACGGCAATAAGGGCAGCCCAAACTATGTGCGTGCGATTCGGGCCTTTTAAAAATTTAGCTATTCGTCTATTAAGAATAAATCATTTTTGTGATCAACTTCAAATGTATCATTTACCAGCCCTCGGAAATCAATTCCGGGGGCTTTGATCTTTATTATGTCATAGACAGTTTTGTTCTAATGAATCCCGATTCTCCATAAATATTTCAAATGCATCCTTTTAGCATCTAACCTGTAGTCTGTCTGAAGCTTTGACCTTAGTTCTATAGACAAATCTCACTTCAGATATTGTAATGTGTGTTCATTTTAATTTGATTAGTGAATAAATAGAAATGAAAAAGCCTGGAACCAAAGTCCGAGGCTGTACTAATACAAATGTAATATGTTGTTCTATATTTAGTTATGGAATAGAGCAATTATAACAAATGCTATAATTGACTGTTAACAAGCGATTTATGATATCCCGGACCAAACTGAAGGGTTAGTGCTATTTGGACATAGAAAGTGTCTCAAAAAAAGCTAGGAATGGCCTTCAACAGAATTGCACACGTGTTTTATGTTTTTGATATACTGAACTATCCAATAATTGATGATTGGGTAATTGGAAAGTTTGAGTGTATATATCTCGATAAACAAATTGACTCAAACAACAGTTTTAAATTCATTTAAAACTGTTTTAGATCAAGTCAGGAAATCGATCTTGTGAAGTCTTGATTATTATATTGTTTTTTATGAACCTTTTAATCAACAACATTAAAGATCATAAAATAACTATTCGTTATCAAATACTATAATGGAATATTTACTATTAGATGTCCATCTTGTCTAAGGAATTCCTTCAATTTCGATGGATCAATTGCTTTAATCATTCTAGTTTCGATAGTATGTTGATGTGTATCTGCTATGAGTCCACCTATGAGGGTAAAAATGCCAACAAATATCCAGGTCCAATTTGGAATATACATAGGTTTTAGGAATGAAAGTCCTGAAATCAAAAATGAATCCACAGCTGTTATATATAATGCATGTATTTCACCATGAACTAAGTCCAATCTTGCTCTCGTTTCATCATTAAAAAAGGCATCTCGAATTGCAGTGTAAGCGTCACGACGAAGTCCTTTCGGGACCCCAAGGTTTTTAATAAAATCAATCGAGGATGTTGGATTTTTCTTAGAGCGTCCTAATATATAATCAAGTAGACGATGAATAAAATGTTGAAGTGGAAATAGAAGATATTCCCCAATTATATATCTATATAGTACGTAGGTAGCAAAACCAATAGCAAAAACCGAGAGTACGGACAGAACGCCACCCAAAGCAGAAATTAAAGCCGATACTTCCTTAGGAAATATTAAAGTAGATACGATACTTATACAAATCCCTGAGTATAAATATCCTGCAACTCGCTCAGCATTAAGACCAAGCTTGGTGTAAATATCAATTTCCTTTGACATATTTTAATTCTCTTTTTATCGATAAATAATACAGGATAATTATTAGTATTTACTAATGTACAACCTTATTAATTCAAATTCAAATTTTTTTATCCAATCCTTTGCCGACCACTTAGTGCATTATTTGGTATTGATAGTCAACTTTTTTATAAAAACTAAATTTTCTGATTAAATATTGCTTTACGTTTGCCGGTAGGCATGGACAGGCAGACAAACCCACGAATATCGATCAGTATTGGATGTCGACTGCCAGAGGTCGGGCAGGCACGCTCGCATTAATCAATAGTGAGGGTTGCGATTTATGTTGCATACCTTAGATCTATGTATTATGTAATGCAACATAAAGAGAGCATACCCGCACTCCTATTTAATGCCTGAAATAGTTAGCATACTCCTGAAACAACTTTTAAGCATCTTATACAATCATGTAGTGCCAATATTAAATATCGACCAAAACCAATACTTTGAGAGAGAATGAATAAGAAATTAAAATGTTTGTTTCACTGATTTTATAATTCAGAAGTTATTAAAATTTTAGTATTTACCGATTTAGTCCTTTCTATTCCAAAATGCAATATAGAGTGTCACTTCGGAACTCCACCCTGACAAATGAAGGAGAATCCGCTATAGATTGACCCTCTGAAATAGGATTAAATTGGATTCAATTATTTCATAATGTCAAGTTTAGTAGCAAACAGGATCATCGTGAGACTAACTATCTTTTTTATGGCGAACTTGCATATAATTAGTTTCGCTATTTGTTGAAATCATCACTGTATGTTACTGAAAAACTATAATCTGGTCCACTTCCATTCGGAGAAAAAGAATACCCACCAGACCATCCACTCTGTGAAAAGTATAATCCGATTCCATTTTGACAAGATAAAATACTGTAAAGAGAACTAGATGTAATATCCAAAGTTGCACTATTATCTACACTATAAATAGTGGTTAGAGTATTCATGAGGTAATTCTTATTCAAAACACCTGTGTTAAGGGATGACCAAGTAATATCTGCTGGAATGATGCAGATTCTTGGGCTATATGAACCATTATGGTAAAAATTTGCTGTCAAAGCTTTTACTTGATAAATATCCTTAAGATGTAAATCATCAAAATTGTACTTAATTAGTTCAAAATAATCATTTCCCAATATCCTAATAAGTGGAGTTAATATTGTTTTGCCTAGAACAAAATTATACTCTCTATTAACATTCTTATAGACAATTTGCTTACTAACATTTGTAAAATCGCTCGAAATAACCTCTATACGAATATAACCTGTCAAGGAGTTTAATTCGATTTGGTAGTTTCCAAATGCATCTGTAATATCTCCATATGTTTGATTCTGATTATTATTAGATGCCTGTACTTCAACTTTAATCCCTGGAATACCTGTGACTTGATCTGGATATAAAACTCTTCCGTAAATGATTGCCGTCTTAGGTTCTGTTAATGTCAATTTGTCACAATTCGAAAAAAACAGAATTATCAAAATTGAGATTAAAATTAGGCTTTTCATAATACATTAATTTTGTTAGGTATTAGAAATGGGTTCATATTTTACAAATATAAAAATATTATTAGATTAAGAATCTCAAGATTAAGTCATTCATTGAGGCCACTGAAAATGTAGTTATCATCTAAATAAGCTCGGATCTGATTACTCTCATGTTATTATCTGTTTTAAGAACAAAAGCCTTTCATACGTCATATATTCATACATGATAAGAATTATCTATTTAAACCCATTCATTAAAATTGATCTGTTCTAGAATTTAAACCCGTCATTTGTACAAAAAATTGAACCTTCTGATCAAGTCAACTCTTTCTTTAAGTATAGAATTAGGACGTCAGGGAGCGGAAATAGTTGTTTCAGGGGCACGACAAAACATTAGACTGATACCTGAGTATCACCAAGTATATTTAAGGCTACCGCTAAAACAACTTCTGATATCCTAGAACATCTGTGGAGTGCTAATGAATATAACCGATTCAACCAGGTCCCCTTTGAAGGGACCTAGTGAATGGCTAGTACTGATGATTTCCATGAGTTCTTGAGATTTTACAGTTAAGTTATTAATTGAGTTACATGCTTTTAGCCTATGTATTATGCAATGCAACATAAAGAGAGCATACCCGAACACCTATATATCTGGCTATAACTTAGGGATAAAATCAATTATTCTTTATGCACCTGATGCTTAAGGCGCTTTTGCTCTCATAGCTGCGATTGAACACTTTGTCTGAACTGGAAGAAATTTCCTGAGTATAAACAAAATAAATGCCGTAATAAGGCACATATTGACTGTATGTTGACCACCAGGTGCCAGCCCATGCAAGCCTATCGAAGGTACCTGTCACGCTGTTCCGGAGCCCACCGCCTGCGGCAGAAAAACCACTGGCATTATCGGACACTGAATTTGGGCCGAACCAATGAGCTGTCCCCGTCTCTTTCAATTTGCCTCCGGCAACATCAATGCCACCTAAAAATGATGTCAATGTTTTCCAATCATCATAACTTGGAACATGCCAGTTTGCAGGGCACAGTTTATCAATTGATATAGCATTATACAATGCACCATAGACATATTTATTAGTCTCATCATTATTGTACCAGCAATACGATTGTGTAGTTAACTGAGTCCATGCCTTATTGTCTGTTACATTAAGAATAACCTCCCCATCATTAAATTTTGTAGTTCTAAGGTTCTCAGCCATCCAGGTCTGAGTTCCTATTTCTATGGTCTTATAAGTATTTCCATCAACATCGCTAACAACACCATATGTCAGGTCTGAATTAAAAGTTATAGTACCGATTTGTGTGGTAAAATCAATCATATTCCCATATATTACCTCCCCACGATTGGTCGAGGTAGCATAAGCTCTCAGGTAATAAGTAGTATTTCCCGTTAAACCGGAAATAATGCCAATAAAAGGACCCGTTCCCGCATCTGCTGTTGTACTTGGGTGACCGATACCGGGATCTTGAATTTCCCATGCCCAGCAAAAACCCCTTGCTGTCACTGTATTACCATTTTCAATTGTATTAATTCCTCCTGCAACTGCAGATGTTGATGTAATTTCAGTCACAACTCTTGTTGAAATAGATTCTATTGGGTTCTCTTTATTACATGAATAAATTACAAGGCTCAAAAGTATTACTCCCAAATTTTTATATATATATTTCATATTATGTATCAAATTTTTTAAGCTTTTCTTAAAAAGTACCTTATCAAAGGTACCTTATAATTAAGCTATATACAACATTAAACACATATCTTCACAATAAAGATTAACTCACATGTATGGCACACTATTCATAAATAGTTTGCTCGATATCGATGACTAATAACTTTACCGTTCTTGACTTTTAAGAACCAATCTGATTCAAAACCCGGATCATCATAATCTAATTTTAAACGTTCACCAAATGGGATCCTTAACTCACCTGTGTACCAGGTCGCTTTTATCCTCCCAGTATTCTTAGGGAAGAAGTAAGCTAGCCCAACATCCCCATTTAAAGTGTTGAATATAATGTCAATTAGTATAAAACATTATCGGTTATCTCCCAGGTTGCAATGTATCCTCTCCAACATGAGGTCCTGAGTAATCTTATTTTTGATTTTGGGTTCCACATTGTCCAGTAAGTATCTAAAGGGAATATCCATAAACAATATCTGACTCCCTCAATTATTATCTTATCAAGATCTTGCATTGTCATAAAACTCTGAAATTAAATTTGGCTCGAGACTAACCTATTGTGCTCCGGAATTATGCATAGGGCATAAATTCGTCCAGCTTAAACTTCTCAAAATTATCACCACTGATTTTAGCGAATACTCCCTTATGAAGGTGTGATCAACAAGCCAGTAGTCTGGTTCATGTCTTTATAGATTCTTCCGTTTTTTCTTACGAACCTCTATCTTAATCCCTTTATGAGAATTTTTGTAATTCCTTTCTGCACCTATATTGACACTCAACAGTCCCCCGAATCGCTTAATGAGCTCATAAGCAACTACAAATATCCGGTCACACTCACCGAAAATTAATATCTCCTGCCCTGGGATACAACCAAATACTTCAATAAGTTGTTGTTTCTCATAATCAGTATAAGTAGGTTCCCTATGATATTCAAGCTCTATAGAAAACCAGCAAGTATCTTCAATTACATACTTCTGATACCTTCTAAAAGTCTCCCTGTATGATTCATCCAATCGTTCAGCCCTATATATACCAATACATGCACCAGCCATGACTGTAAATTTACATTTCTAATAATGTCTATCCTCGATTGTTAGAAACTTAAAAACCACCCAACCAGGTCCCCTATTGAGGGACCTGGGGAATGGTATTAGCACTGTTGATTTTCAGCGGTTCCTGAGATGATAAAACTGAGCTGAACCATCTCAAAATAACAATAAGGAAAATGCAGCATGACTCGGCTAATTTTCAGGAGTTCGTCTTTGTTCAGGTACCCAAAACACAAGGAGCCGCAAATAGTGCGGTTCTTTTGTTTTGTATTGTTACAGCCGGACGAGTAATTGATGATCCAAGGTCGGTTAAAAGATCAGATTCGGGGATTTTTGTCTCTATTGACCTGTAACCTGGATTATAACGAATTCTGACAATGCTGTATATTATTGTTATTAAGAACTACTAAGATGTTGGGTAACCGGTAATCGTAATGTTCAACTTAAGAATAACAGATTACTGCATTTTTCAAATTGGAATTTCGTTATCTTTGGTATACCTGGCCGTACTTAAAAATTAACTATTTATTTTATCTGATGAGCATCTCAGTTAAGTCAGCAAATAATATGCTGCAAAAATCAGCTGTAATCGTGATCCTGTTTTTCCTGATATCTGATTCTGTCCATGCTCAGGAATATGTTGTAAGTATTAGTCGTGTTAAAGATGCAAAGGCTGAAATCGTCTCCCCTGCAGATAATGGACAAATAATATCCAATAACATTATACTGCAAGTCTCTGGTTCTGAATCAATTCTTCAAAGTCGTCCGCCTCAGCTTACATTAGAACTCGGAGATATACTACCTGATGACAATTATTCCTCCTCACGGAAGATTTCACTTGAAGCCTTTGAAGTACTGGCTCCTGATGTAAAACTTGTTGCCGGAACAAAGGAGGGAGACAGAAATATTGATTTTCAGTTTGCAAATTATAAGGGGAAGATTAATAATGATGATTGGATTAACTTAAGTTTTTCTAAGTCCGGAACAATAGGCTGGATGAGAATAAACAACAGGACCTACCTGATTCAGCCTGGACAATCGGAGGCTAAGAATACTGGCAACGGGGAACACTTTATCCGTGAGATATCCGAGCAAAATCAGGATGGCGTCCGCTGCGGGTTGAATACAGGGTCATTGCCGCCTGAAATAAAGAAACTGATGGCTTCACTTGACAGCTATATTGCCAGGAAGGCGTCTGATATAAGGTTAACAGCCCACCTTGCCCTTGAAACCGATTATGAAACATATGTGGGTTTTGGTAATGATGCTAATCTTACCACCTCCTGGCTTTTATCTATTGCTGCTTCCGTTTCCCAGATATATGAGGAACAAGTGAATGTCGGGCTTCAGGTAGTTTATACTAGAGTATGGACAACTGCCGATGATCCTTATACTCAGAAAGGCTACTCATTATTGCCTGAATTTCAGAATTACTGGAATAACAACATGCAAAGTGTGGATCGTGATGTTGCTGTTCTTGTAATAAAGGATGGTACCCGTCTGTCAGGAGGAATAGCCTCCCTTGATGCTTTAGGCAATATTCAGTCCGCTTATGCCATATCGGGAGAAAATATTCTTACAGTTGCGCATGAACTTGGCCATGTATTTGGATCTCCTCACACTCACAACTGTTCATGGCCTGCAGGCCCCGACTGGACACTGGCGCCAATCGATAAGTGTGCTACGGTTGAGGGAGATTGTAATATCACTGAAATAATACCCCAGGTAGGAACAATTATGAGCTATTGCCCGACAAGTACTCAAACCTTCGGTCCTCTGGTAAGCAATCTGATCAGGGCCAGGTCTGAAGCTAAGCTCGGTACAGGAGACCAGCTGGTCAGCGCTGTTACAGGGAAAGTTACTCTTTCGGGTGCAGGTCTGTCGAATGTTGCAATAAAGGCTTACAGGGGCGACGGCACCAGTATTTCAACAACAACGGCTGCCAATGGTACATACTCCCTGAATCTAAATTATGACGATTATGATATCCATGCTGACCATGACAGTTATCTTATTAAACCTGTAGGTAAAAGTTCGGATTCATTTAATGTAACAGTTTCAGATATAAAAGTAACAGGATTGAATTTTGAAGCTACAATTCTAACATCGGATCAGTTTGAGCCGGATAACAACCCCGGCCAGGCTGTATCCATATCTGCAGATGGAACTGTCCAGCAGCGCACTCTTCACACCACTGCTGACGTCGATTATGTAAAATTTAATGCAGTGTCGGGTAAATCATACTATTTGGCCCTGCAATTGGGAAATATTATAGCGTCGCCAACCCTTTCGTTACTGGACAGAGATGGAATAACCTCTTTGCAGTCTGCATCCTATCCCCCATCGATGGTTTGGAAAGCCCCCCAGACCGGGACATATTATCTCAGGGTCTTCGGTACTAAAGGATTCTATGGGATCCTGGTTTCATTGACTGCATTTGTTAAGACAACCACAGATATCACTCCGCTGTTCTGGAGTGATGCAAACTGGGGTGATTATGACGCTGACGGAGACCTAGATCTGTTGGTGTCAGGAAGAGACGATAATTTTATTATGAAAATTGCATTATTCAGAAATGATAACGGAAAACTGAACCAAGCCGATGTCGGAATAGAACAATTATCAACTTCTTCAAATTTAGTCGTTAAATGGGTTGACTTTGATAATGATGGCGATTTAGATGCTTTTACAGGAGGAGGAAATTTCGCATATATTTATTTAAATGCCGGAGGTACCTTCCCTTCAAAAATAACAATTGATGACAAACTGGTAATATTACAATCAGCTGCCTTTGGTGATTATGATAATGATGGGGACCTGGATATCCTGATTCAATCTTGGTCCGATTGGGATGGCGAATATCCACTTCTTAAATTATACAGAAACGACAAAGGCACATTCGTAAAAACAAATCTTAATATAAAGGGAGTCGATTACGGGAAAGCGAATTGGGGGGATTATGATCGGGATGGAGACCTTGATATTCTGGTTGCAGGTTCCAGTAACAAGAATGGTGGTCCCGGATCTTCAGATATCAATCCATTTACTAAGATTTACAGAAATGAGAAAGGAAGTTTTATTGATGCAAATGCTAACTTAGACGCGGTAGCATCTTTCCCGGACTTTGCATTTGGTGATTATGATAATGATGGTGATCTGGATCTCGCAATTGCAGGTCAGGATCCAACGAAGCTTATGGCAAAAATATACAGGAATGACAATGGAACTTACACTGACATAGGTGCCATATTGACGGGTATTCACAATGTGAGCATGAAATGGGGTGATTATGACAATGACGGCGATCTTGACCTTGTAATTACAGGGCAGGAGAAACTTTCTGCCTCAGCCTCTCCTTTAACGAAGCTGTATGTAAATAACGGAGGCACTTTTGAAGAAGCATATTTCAATTCTATCTTTCCGGACATAGGTGTCGGGACAGTAAGCTGGTCGGATTATGACAATGACAGCGATCTTGACATGCTGCTTATTGGTGAAGCTTCGAATTCGAAAGGGCTAGGGAACCTTCTGAGCAATGAAACTGATTTAAAGAACATAGCTCCATCCGCACCTTCCGGTTTGAATGCTTTAGTCGAAGGAAGCAGTGTAACCCTTTCCTGGCTACACTCGCAGGATGACAGAACACCATATGAAGGACTGACCTATAATTTAAGTGTCGGAACCACTCCCGGAGGAACAGATATCCTGTCGCCGATGTCCAATCTGCAGACAGGGAAGCGGCTCATTGTTGAGTCAGGCAATGCCGGGTTATTAGTTCAGCATAAATTAAACAACCTTCCTCACAAAAAATACTACTGGACCGTTCAGGCTATTGACAATAGTTACGCAGGCGGATCTTTTGCCGCGGTCCAGAGCTTTGATATATCCATTTCAACTTCTGATCCTGAGCTTCCTGATAACAGGAAAACAATAAATGTTTATCCGAATCCGATATCTGATATTCTGACAATTGATTATGCAGGTAATAATGAAGAAACCGGATTTGAAATATTGAATTCAATTGGTCAGGTTATTTATAATGGAAGATTAACAGATAAAGCGACAGTTCAAACATCTGATTTTTCTGCAGGCATTTATCTGATAAAACTTGATACAGGAAAGACAATTGAATTTAAAAAAATAATAAAGAAATAATGCAAGGCTTATGCAATAACCCATAGGGTTTGGCCTTGCAATGCCCTGTAAAGTTTAACGAAACAGGGTTGTGTTATGAAACCTGCAAGTTCAGATTTCGCTGCTCTTTAATTCTTCATTCAAATAGTCTATATCCTTATCCATGAAATAAAAATATTTAAAGGCAGGATACATAATTGATGTCTTGAGTGTATGCTCGTTGAAAAAAGAATTATAAATTTAATGGACTGGTCAATATTATAAAACTGAAAATGAAAAAATTAACAGGATTACTGTTTTGCTGCCTGTCTCTGCTGATTTTAAAATGCTCCCATGCCGACAAGTTTCGCCTGACCGATCTACATATTCATCTTAGTGGCGTTGCCCTGGATGCTGCAATTGATAAATCTGTACGAGAAAAAATTGAGTACGGTATACTTGCCAGCAGCGGACTTGGATATAAAATACACTCCGACCGTCAGATTGATTCATTCCTCATCGTAATGAAGAAATACCCGATGTTCTATGTCGGAATACAGGCTGAAGGCAGAGAATGGGTCAATATGTTCTCCGGGGAATACCTCAAAAAGCTGGACTATGTCGTTACAGATGCCATGACTTTTACCGACGAAAAAGGGAGACGAAACAGAATATGGATAAACAATGAGACGTGGATTGATGATGAAGAAAAGTTTATGGATTACCTGGTAAATATAATAGTTGGTATTCTGAATAATGAGCCCATCAATATCTATGTCAATCCCACCTACCTGCCCGATCAGATGTCAGCCAGATATGACAAATTCTGGACAGACGAGAGGATGGATAAAGTAATTTCAGCTGCGGTAAAGAACAGGATAGCAATTGAGATAAATAACAGGTATAATATTCCTTCAGAAAGATTTATTAAAAGGGCAAAAGCAGCCGGTGCCAGGTTCACCGTTGGAACCAATAACTATACCTCTTCCTTCACAGGTGCTGCATATGCCAGGAAGATGATAAGAAAGTGCAGACTTTCCAAAACTGATTTTTATCTGCCAAATACTAAGAATGGTGCACCAAGATAAATTATGATATTATGAGAAGTAAAGGTCGCATACATTAAACCTGTGCATTCTGCAATGCAACATAAAGAGAGCATACCCGAACACCTTTTTACCTGGTTATATTGAGGAATTGTTAAAAAGCCCTTACTGCACGCACATAGCTTGTGAGGCCCTTATCGTGGCTGGCCTGACCGCCATTGGAGAAGTTCTGTTCCCATGCGTTGGTATTACTGGACTCAGTCGAACTCCAATAGAAGCTACTAGCAAAACCGCTAACCACATCTTTTTGCAGGTATAATAAATATAGCTCGTATTTTGAAGGTAGATACCAATCACCATATGCCCCGCCTCCAACTGTAACTGAATGACCGGCACCAACTCTTGCTGCAAAATTTCCTGTTTGGTTATCTGCCAATTGTGTAGCTACTATCATTGCGGTATTCATTGCACCCGCATACAAACCATCACCTATTGTACCTGTATATCTATACGTTCCATTGTACCATTGTATTCCTGTGCTTTGGTCGGCAGTAGCTGCTATTAAGCCATGATGTCCATTATCATCTACATAAAACACAATACCACCACCATAACTTTCGCCAATGTAGTGTGCAGGATTATTACCATTTAACTTTTGAATAGCTTGTAAGATATTGTCGGTAGCGGCAACTGTTCCTGCTCCACTGACATATCCCGTTAATACTTTCCCAATAACAGCAGCGTTGGTAACTACTGTAGCTCCCTGCGTACCTGTAACTTGCCCAGCCAGACTTCCTGTGAAAGAAGCTGATGAACCTGTGGTGTTTTGATTCAGTGTAGGAAAACCTGTTAATGATGCAGCACTTCCTGTTGGAGTTAGGTAATCTGTTCCTGCCGTTGATGCTGAAATAGTATTGCCATTGCTTTTTACAATACCATTTATTGCTTTCACCGTTGGGTCGGTTTCATTATAACTGGAAGTAGTTTTTGCATGCAATGCATAAGGGACACTTAATATTTGGCTTGTACCAGTTATGGTGTAGCTTGTACCACCTAAGGGGTCAGTTTCAGTTTTAAGAAAATATGGTCCCGATGCCCAGTTTATTGAGGTAAATGTTCCGGTTATGGCAGTTCCGCCTCCAATTTCGACAGTCAAAAGCCCATTGGCATTGGTCTGTGGATTAGGATTAAAAGTTTCCTGATAGACAACTGCACCAGTTGCAGTACCTTGCAAAATGCTGATCCTGATACCTACACCCTGGTTTAAAACTAAAACGCCACTGGCATTCCTGACAACGCACTGATAACTCATCTTTTGAGGTGCCTGAGCAAAAGCAATCAGGGTTATTAATGTAACCATCATGAGAGTAAATAATTTTTTCATAGGATCTTATTTTTTTACGATTTTAAATACTTTAACTTCAAGATTATCTTTTAATACCTTCAGGAAATAAACCGAAGATGAAAGGTTTTCAAGAGATATTTCCTCCTCCCTTTTTTCAACTGCTTTATCCTGGAGAAGCACTCCGTTTATGTCAAAAAGCCGATACCTCAGATTATCAAAATCTGGAGATTCAAAAACAAGTTTTGTTATTCCTCCTGTTGGGTTCGGGTAGACTAAGCATTTGAGACTGATATCTTCGGTGTTCCTGATGGCAGTTACAACCGAGATTTCAAAGGGCTGTTGTACTCCCTGGACTACAGTTCCATTTGATCCTGAAATGGTACTGCAAAGGGTCTGACCAACTGTATAACTGACAGATCCTCCGCTGCCGCTGGCATTTCCCCCTGCGGCTGGAATGGTTTGCTGACCTTGTACAATGGCAACACAGAAACCAAGAAGGAAAAAAATACTTAGTATTTTCCTTTGCTGTTTCATTTTATTTTGATTTAGAATTTGATAATCAGATTGTCACGACAATCGTATAAAAGCTAACCTTGTAGCGTTTTAAAAAGAACTCTGCCTTAATTTTGGTAGATAAGATAGATCAACTTGATTCAAGAACTTTTGTTTTTCCTTATAGAAATTATGTTGTTAAAGTTATGAAAGACAATAACAAAAGTCAAATAAAAATCAATCCAACTATATCTCTTCAGAAATGTTAGATGGAATCTTAAACTTTAATATTTCAGTGGTTCTTGAGTACTTAATGTCGAGGGAGCCACTGCTTCAGAAATATACCTCGGAGAATATATTCTCATCCGGGATACCTTTGTCTCTTAAAATATGGTAACCCTCGTAAATCATACTGTTATTACCACACATGTAAAATAACTTCTCCGGGTCGACAGGGTAACCCTGTAAAAAAGTTGTGACCCTTCCATTATGACCATTCGTTTTATCTTTTGAAGTACACAAAATATACCTGGGGGATTCATAATCACCTCTTTCGTATGCCTCATTATTATAACGGACTCCATGAATAAGGGTATAATTAATTCCTGGATAAGACTTTACAAAACTGTGAAACGGGGAAATTCCGGTGCCCGTTGCAATAAATACCAGTTTCCCGGAGAACATGTCAAACGGTTCCGGACCAAATGATCCAAAGGGTCCGTTTATAGGAAGTAACTGCCCTGGCTTACAGTGTTTTAGTTGTAATGATACATTGCCGTCCTGAACTTCCCTGACAAGTATTTCAAGGTAATCATCCTTTTCACCACTGTAAATTGAGTATTCGCGCTGATTTAATTCGCCTTCCAGACCTACAATAATATGCTGACCTGCTTTAAACTGCATATTTCCACGGTCGAACCTTAAAACAAATGTTGTTTCAGTTAAAAACCGAATATGCCTGATTTTATGGAAGTCTGTTGAAACATCCGGTCCTGATATTTTCTTTTCTGTATACACAATAAAATAATCCATTTCAAGTCTGACAAATTTAAACAAGGAGATTATCCGATTGTTCAAACCAATTAATTATATCCGGCTTTGGTGGTCCCCCTAACCGGTTATCATTATTATCATTCTTCTTCAGTTTAAAAAAGCTTTAATTACAATAATATGAACCTGAAGGTTCAAATTACTTAATTACATTAGTTACTTCATATGTAACACCAGGAAGTGACTAAAAATTAGTTTTTCAAAAAGAATTACAATAAATTGTAAGAATTAAATAAAAACAAAATGAAGAAATTAAGGGAATTTATAATTACTCCAATCCTTTTAATGACAGGATTGTTGTTCGGTTTATTTCCTGTTGTTAAATGCCAGGAAGTTGTGAAACCTGATTTTGTAAATCTCTCATCGGCAGGTGAATTAAAAATAGATGAGCCGATGGTCAATTCGAAAAGTATAGGTCTTTATGAAAAATTTGAAATAAGTTTTAACCTGGAGGGTGAATGGGATAATCCTTTTGATCCGGATCAGATTAAAGTGGATGCACATTTCTATGCACCTGATGGGAAACTAATAATTATTCCCGGTTTCTTCTATCAGGAGTATCATCAAAACATAAATAATAGTGTTGAAAAAACAGGAAATCCTATATGGAAGATCCGATTTACTCCGGAAATGACAGGCATATATAAATATGAATTAGTTGCAAATAACAAGGGTAAGGAAATCAAATCTCCTTCATATGACTTTACAGGCATATCTTATAATATCAATCATGGATTTATTAAGATCTCTGAAACAAATCCACTCTATTTTGAATTTGATGACGGTTCTCCTTTTTTTGCAGTTTCCATGGATAATGCTGTTAACCGTTATTTTAACTATCCTGGGATCTATGACAGGTTCGCCAGGGCAGGAGGTAATTATAACAGGTTGTTCCTGCAATCGGGCGATCTTGATCTTGGTGAAACTTTAAACCGTACATCCGCTCCCGACAGGGGATTTGGCAAGATAAACCTCGATGCCTCGTGGAAGCTCGATAAGGTTATCGAGCTTGGGGAATCGCTGGGGATCTATCATCAGCTTTGCCTGACAAACCAGTACAATTTCAACGTGGCATGGAAAAGCAATGTGTTCAATAAGGAAAATGGCGGAATTCTCGACTCTCCTGAAGAGTATTTCACCAGTGAACCTGCAATGAAAAACCTCGAGAATCGGTTTCGCTATATTGTGGCCCGCTGGGGATATTCAACATCCGTTTTTTCCTGGAACCTGTGGAACGAATACAGTGCCCAGCCCGGATTCACAATTCCGGCAGCTGTAGCCTGGCATCAGAGAATGGCCCGGTATATTTCATCGATCGATCGTTTCAGGCATGTTATCCATACCAACGACGGAAGACTCAACGGAGTAAATGAGATAAGTTCTATGCCGGAGATGGGAATAATTTCAACAAATACTTATGGCCTCAAAAATATAGCTGAAGTTGCCGAAATCTGGACAAAGAAATTTATCAGCCAGTTTAAGAAACCATATGTGCTCGCAGAATTTGGAATAGGTCATAGTAATTTACCTCCCGGGGGTTATGGCGGAGTTGATCCCGAACGCAGAATGATACATGACGCTCTCTGGAGCCCATTAATGAGCGGAAGTGCCGGTACAGGAATGGCCTGGGAATATAAATGGCTTGACGATCAGATATTTTATACCTTTATTAAAGCCGTGTCAAAAATTGTAAGAGATATTCCATTTAATAAACGCCAGTGGATGCCTGTAAAAATATCGTCATTCAGATTTAAGAATCCTCAACCTTCCCATTTTGCTGATGCAATAATCGAGGGATGGAATCCTACCGGGAATTATGGTATGCCAAAGGAAGCTGCAAATCACAAAACATTTCATATAGAGAGAAATGGTAAGGTGGAAGCAAACGAATACCTGAATGCAACACTTGCTGATACAACCGGAACTAAAAACACCCATGATACTCCTTCTGTAACATTTACCATGGAATATCCTGAAAAAGGTGAATTTATAGTTTTTGTAAGCGATGTACGCAACGTGAAACCGTCTGTTAAATTAAGAGTTACCATCGATGGGAAAGAGTCTTTGAACAAAGAGCTACTTCCTGTCCCGTTCCTTCAATACTTCCCATTGAGTGTAACTAAAGGATCCCACACTATTCTTATTGAGAATGCCGGAGGTGGCGAATTTCAGACTTCTTTTGAATTAAAGAATTTCATATTGAAAAACGGACCTGATCTTGAAGTAAGGGGACTTCAGTCAGTTGACTATATTCTCCTGTGGATAAAAAATCAGAAATATACTCTTCTTCATGAAATGTCCGGAATAGGATTTACATCTCAACCTGAAGGGATACTGGAATTGCAAAATGTACCTGAGGGCTTCTGGCTGGCTGAATGGGTAAATACAATTGATGGAGTAACTGTTAGAAAAGAATTAGTTAAAAGTGAAAACCAAAAACTTGTATTAAAAACCCCGGTGATAAAGGAAAGTGTTGCTATCCGGTTACAGAAAATTAAATGATTTGATTTAAGACCGGGGAAAATTATAAATACAGGAGAAGTCTTATAAACAATTTGTCTATTCAATCAATCTTATCATATCCGTTGGCATATTACGGTTCAGAATTGATATTCTCTGCTCACCGTTCAGGACAATACCTCTCTGTGAGAATGTCTGTTGCAATGTCTCAAGCGCTATCTCGGGGCTGTTATTGTTTTTGCTAAGATGGGCAAGACAAATATGACTGAGATTGTCACTTATAATATCAGCCAGGAAAGCAGAGGTCTGGTGATTTCCCAGATGACCATGGTCTGATTTTATTCTTGCTTTTAAATAGTATGGATATTGTCCATTCATCAGCATCTGCTCATCGTAATTTGACTCTATAACAAGCAGGTTAGCTGATTGTATATATGGAGCAGCAGTCTGGCAAATATGTCCAAGGTCGGTAACAATTGTTATTTTTTTATCTCCGGCACAAATATGAAATCCTATAGTTTCAGGAGCATCATGACAAACAGGAAATGCCTCGATATCAAAACCTGCAAGATGGAATTTCTGGAGTAATGGAATTTCGCGGATACAGTCTCTTGATATTTTGTTTTTTGGCGAGAGAACACTTTCCCATATTTTATCGGTAGTGAATGCAGGCAGGCTGTTTTTCCTGGTGAGTACTTCCAGTCCCCTGATATGATCATTATGATTGTGTGTTATCAGAACACCCATGATCGTCTGCATGGAAATATCCATATCCTTCAGGAACTTACGGATGGAAGTTGCTGAAATTCCGGCATCGATCAAAATTCCATGGAACTCATTTCCCAGGTAATAACAATTTCCGCTGCTCCCACTGCTAAGACTGCAAAAATTCAACTTCATTTATACTTTGTTCATCGGAGCCAAAGGTATATAAGTATAATTGAAAAGCCAGTGGCCCTTACAATAGTTATTGGGAACAAATTGACAACCCCGGAAGGAATTAAATGCCTGCTCTTTTCTCAAGGGTCAGAACCGCCTGCATCATGGCACGGGCATATGCCGTTGTGTAAACCCATCCTGCATACGATCCTCCTCCCGGATGTGCTTTATCATAATCCAGACTCCGCGGATGCTCAGGATAGAGGCCGAATTTATATTTTCTTTGAACGAGCTGCTCCATTACTGCAAACATATCCACAGTACCGTTATCCTGAAAAACCTCCACATATTTAGTCCTGGGCGTTTCAACTATGCAATTCCTGTAATGGACATGATTGATCCTGTCACGCGATATCAGATAATCAAGTACTTCCAATGGATCTTCGCCTAATTCATTTGAAACTCCGCAGTCATAGGTCATACCGTTCGACGGGCTGTCAACAATATTTACAAGTCTTTTCCAATCATTGAAAGTACCCATGATCTGATGTGAACCCCGGCTTACCGGAACAGGTGGATCATTTGGGTGAAGTGCCATGCGTACACCTGCTTTTTCAGCAACGGGAATCACTGCTTTCAGAAAATAGGTGATATTATCCCAAAGCTGTTCGTAAGAGTATTCACCTATCCCGGGTAATGGAGTAAGATCTTTCGGGGCTGTACTTGCTTCGTTAGCTGCACGGGCAGTGGGATATTCCCAGGTGGTATCTGTACGGTTATAATCATATGCAAGATATCCGGCGCCACCTCGACCGGCTACAGAATAGTAACCTTCAATGAGGCGATGTGCATAAAAGTTATATTCTACAATAGGAAGACCTGCCGCACCCGCTGCACGAAGAGAATCCTGCACCTGCTTGATCTCTTCATCACGTCCAGTCCGATTATAAATAATGTTTGACATCCCGGGGAGCATCATATTCAGGACGGTTAGTCCTTCTGCCCTGAAACGATCCATACAGGCACGCAGTCCGCTTTCAGTCCATGGGAGAGCAGGACCACCCGTCAACACATAGTCTGCCCCGATTTGTTTCAGCATGCGCATCTCTTCAGGTGTGGCATTCATACCACATGTCAGTATTATCTTTGGTGTATCAGGTCCTTCAGGAACGGGCCATTGAATTTTCTTCGGGGCAGTACCCAGTAATTTTCCTGAATCAGAATCTTTTTTCCCGGATCCTGTACATGAGCTTAAACCTGAAACTGAAATAGCAGCAGTAAGAGAGGCACTTTTCTTAATAAAATCCCTTCGGTTATTTTTCATAGTTATCTGATTTTGAGATTAACTAATTGATAAGTATTTGACAATATTTTTAACTAATAACTTCAAGATAAATGAATTACCTCTAATACTCAAGTGGCAACAAGTCTGCTATACGCTGATCTGCCAGCTTACCTCTCCAGGATATATCGGAGGGATCATAGTAGCCCTTGTGGTCAAAGTATATATCGTTTTGCAGAGTAATTTCCGTAATACAGGATCTGTCGAGTCTTCCCCAGGAATCATAAAAAGCTTCTTTCTCACGGAAAATAATATAGGTTGATGGGAAATTTCCATCATAAGAGCTATTTATTCTCATAAAGTGTTTCAGGAATTTTCCAGGATTTCCTTTATCAATAACCATATCGCTGTAATTCAAATCCTCATTCAGTGCGTTTTTTACTATAAACCCAGCCGAATCAAGCTTGTTCTCCCACAGCGATCTGAAAAAGTACATTCTCGACTTCAGATATGCATGTTCCCTGTTCTTAACAAATGACTTATTTGTAATTTCAATCTTCATATCCTCGTTAAAAATAATACTCCCCGAAATAAAGAAAGTTTCGTCTTTTTTGTTTAACACGAATTTGTCGAGGAAATATGATGCCTTATATCCTAATGCTTTGTTGCAGATGAGAACCGGATTTAAAGCAAATGCTTTCAGTGTGTCACTGTCATCTGATTCTAATACAATATCGTTTTCGTTACTAATTTCACAAATACGTGCATTTGGCGTAGCTCCCAGGAATGTTTTCCTGAATAGTTTTAAATTTTTCTCTCTTTCCTCCTGGTAGTTTGAATTGCCGGCAAATTCCTTTGATTCAAAAATCTTAGGCTTCAGAAATATCTGAACAGGTTTTTCAGGTGTAACAACATCAAACTTAACAGAGTAATAGCCGCCCGAACTTACAGTGACAGGCATTAAAGGATATTTTGAAATGTCCAAAGTAAAATGTCCGTTTTTATCAGAATTCGTCCCATAAAACGTTCCGTCAAAATAGACAATTGCATCACTTATTTTTCTTTTGGTTTTCTCATTGAGAATGTAACCCTGAATAGTCTGGGTAAAGGCAGCAATAGCAAAATTTGAAAATAATATAATCAGTAAAAACTTTCTCACAGGTGTTGTTCGTAATATCATCGTAATAATCAGCATCACTTTATTGAATATTCATATGGCAGCAGATCTGCAATACGTTGTTTTGCCATAGCTCCATCCCAGCTTACTGCAAAAGGATCAAAATATCCTCGTTTATCAAAAAAAACATATTCGCGTAAAAAGGTTATCCAGCTGGTTGTCAGATTAAAGTTATTATAGATCCCCAGCATTCCCCGATATTTAAGATATTTCTTAAGACTGTCCGGTTGAACGACAATATTGCTGTACTGAATTTCTTCTTGACCTATATTCTTGAATGAAAATCCCGCAGCTGCCAGATCATTTTCCCATAGTGCCCTGAAAAAGTGCATTCTTGATCCGAGATATGCCTGTTCCCTGCTTAACTTATAGTATTCACTATTTGACTTGTCAGCAATCAGATCTTCATTGAAGACCATATTCCCGCTGATAAGGAAAGCTTTTCTTTTTTCATAATACCAGAATTTATCAAGATAATATGTGGCTTTATAACCCAGTCCGCGATTGATTATCTGAATTGGCTTTGAAGCAAAAGCTTTAAGAGTATCATTCTCAAATGTTATGGTTATGTCCTTTTCATTTAATATCTTACAGCGTAAAGCGTTTGTTGTTGTACCAAGAAAGTTCTCCCTGAATATTCTTAATTTCCTCTCTTTTGCCTTAGCATTGATTACAACCTCTTTTAATTCAAATACCTTGGGAGCCAGGTAAATTTCGAGAGGTTTTCCTGTTGTAATATCGGTCAGTGTTACTGAATAATACCCTAATGCGCTTATTGTTAATGGTTTGTAGGCATTACCTGAGATGTCTAATTCAAAATATCCGTTTTTGTCGGAATGAGTTCCTACGAATGAACCATTAAAATACGCTGCTGCATAAACAATCTTCTCTTTTGTTTGCTTGTCCATTATAGTTCCACTGATGATCTGGTTATAAGCAGTCAGACCATAACTGACAATAAGAAAAACAAATATTATCCGCTTCATTTAAGTATTTTTAAATTTTTCATTACTAACTATTCTACTTTATACTCCAGCTTTCCTGTAACAGGAATACCGCCCGATGTGATTCCTTCAATCCTGATCGTCACATTTCCTTTATTATCAGCATTATAGTATTCAATGGTGCCATTATCAGTTACTGTTAAATCAGGTTTCCAGAACAGTGTTGATCTCATATCGGGCATATCTGATGCTGAGACCGAAGAATAATCCGGGGAATAAAATATCCTGGGAACATCAAATCCTTTTACAATCATGTTAACAGAATGAAACACGGGCATTTTCTCGTCCCTTCTCTCGTCGGGTTTTGTAATTATTGATATGACCCCGTTATTTTTAGGCTCCATCTCTGTACTTTTCTGACTAAAAGATGTAGCAATTCCTCCGGATTTCAGTATCTCAATCCTGTCGATCCATTTTATCGGGAAAGTTGCAACCATATCATATGGGACAGTTATACCGTCGAGCATAAATAGAGGTTCAAGACCCGATCCCCGTATTCTGATGCCTGATTCTGAAACATCATCTGTTGTTTCCACTCTTACACCGGAAACTCCCTTTCTGATAATGTCTCTGAAATTAGTGAATCTTTCATCACCGGGGGTAATATTAATTGTAATGTCTGGCATGCCTGCAGCTACCCTTTGTACTCCGTAAGCAAATTGTGTCACATAATTAACTGAAGATGCTCCTTTCCGCCCGGCCACAATTTTAACCTCTCCAAGTTGAATTGTATCGGAGAGCATGAGCTTCACACTTTTATTATTCTTTACAATGAATTCATGTTCAGTTCCGGACTGCTCCTCCTCTGTGATAAGATCCCTGATCAGCATGAACCTTGACCTGGATTTTTCAGGAACTGCAGTTTCCGGAGAATAAGCAGTGGTACCGATTATCAGATGTCCGGCAGGGCTATCCTTTTTGCTGAGTGCAGTCGCTATCATCCTTGCTTCTCCGGTGAAGTCAACTTCATCAAAACTGAATAATCCTGTTGAATCAGTCGCAGATGTGAGCATCAATTCATTCTTCTCCTTTTTCAAAATTGCGGTAATAACTGCATTCTGCATGGGATTTTCAGTAATCAGCTTTGTGACTCTCCCTGATATTGTGATCCCATACTCTGGGCGGAAAACCTGATTCCCGTATTTCCACTTAAAATCTCTCCATCCCTGTGTACAGAGCAGCAGATCGAGATTGTTGATCCTGTCAGGATTACCGGGATCAAAATAATATGCCGGATCCTCAACCGGTCCCCTGATATCAGATTCAAGAAGAAACCAAGAAGAAATAGTCGGATTTGACCAGCGGTTGTTGATCAAAAATGTGCTTTCAACTGCTGATATTGAAAGGAATGTATTGTCAATAATTACAGAATCGCTTATCAATGAAAGTTTTACGGATACTTTTTCGCGTTTTTTGTAACTAGGCTTATCTGTACTCACTTCCAGCTTCAAATTCTCTTTGCTGTGGAATATCAGTCGCTCGCAAAGCGGCAGACCATCCGAATTAATCAGAGTTAACTGAATAATTCCATCCGGCAGATCATCTAAAGGAAGTCTGAAGCTTGTTGATAAATAATTATTAAGACTGAATCCCTGTGTGCTGAATACCTTCTTATGAGCAGAAACATTTATAAAATGTACCTGATCAGGAAGAGATGTCAGCGTAGCCTGATTTGTACGGATTGTAACAAGAGGCCCGCTATCCTGATAATCAGAGACATTGAGTGTGAATCCATTCTTAAAGCTCTGAGGGAGATCTTTTCTGATAGTCTTTCCATCGGGTGTTTTGATCAAAGCATAGTAACTCAATCCATCTGCAGGTCTCATAAAAAACCTGCCCATACCTTTATGAGCAGTCTGGAAAGAAGTGATATGTTTTCCTGATAATGTAAAAACATCACCTGATACATTGCACCCCTTACCTGTTTCATCAGTTGCCTTGAATGAGATCCTGCATGTAACATTGTTAACCAGTGAACCTCCTTCAGGAAAAAATTTTACATCATAGCTTACTGAACGCTTTATAACGCTGTCAAATTTTACTGCACTCTTGCCCGATGAGCTGAATATCATCAACACTTTCTCAAAGATCTGCATATCAGCGAAATTTCGCATATAATTAGTATAAGCACGGATAATGTACAAGCCTGGAGACAGGGTATCAGAAAGTTTTATATCGCCTTTACCGAGTCCTCCTTCCATCTTTATGATTCGTGAGTCTATTATCTCAGACTGAGAAGAAATAAGTTCCACATGAAGGTTCATGCTGTTATAGGAAAGAAAAAGATCGGGATCCTCGACAAGGTATGCTTTGAACCAGATATTGTCACCTTGTGAATAGTAATCGCGGTCAGTTTGAAGATACACTTTCTCAATAACAAATGTGGAATCCTGTCCGGGCAGAAGCTTGAAATCAGACTGTTGGGCTAAACAAACTGAACTACTTAGTGCATATAGAATAAGCAATTTTAATTTTATCATCAGGGTATTCATAAAACCTGGAATCAATGCATCTCCTATTATATCTTAATAAAAGAAATTTATAAATCCTTCCTATCAGAATCCACAGGACTCATATTTTCCATAAAGCAAGTTGATATATTAAAATTACAATTAAACTTATTACGAGTCAAATAAAAATCTGTAGTTCGGGTCTGTCAGGCGGAAATTTGATGTCAGTATGGAGTTAATCCCTGGAGTGAAGCGACCAGGGAAGCCTGGCACAGAAATTTTCTTTAACTCAAAACCTAATCTTCCACTGTTTGTTAAATCAGAGTGACTATTTTTACAAATTATCAGAACTGAAACTATGAAAATAATATCATGGAACGTAAATGGAATCCGTGCGATAGCAAAAAAAACCTTTTTTACTGAACTGGAACAACTGGGGACAGATATCATATGCCTTCAGGAAATAAAAGCCCAGGATAATCATGTGGCCGAAACTCTTAAACCACTGAATGGCTATCATATCTATTCAAATTCTGCGGAGAGACCAGGTTACTCAGGAACAGCAATTATCTCAAAAATCAAGCCCCTTAGTGTCACAAAAGGTATTAATATGAAGGAGCATGATACTGAAGGCCGGGTTTTATGCATGGAGTTGGAAAACTTTTTCCTGGTAAATGTGTATGTACCGAATTCAGGAAGTGAGCTTAAGAGGTTAGGTTACAGGCAGGACTGGGATAAAGCTTTTTTTGATTATCTGAAAGATCTTGAACGGGTCAAGCCTGTAATTGTTTGCGGTGATCTTAATGTCGCTCATAAAGCAATAGATCTGGCACGCCCGAAAGCAAATTACAATAAAACAGCCGGTTATATGCAGGAGGAGATAGATGGAATGGACAGGCTTACCGGAAGTGGACTGGCAGATACATTTCGTCGGTTATATCCTGAAGAGACTAACAGATATTCATGGTGGAGCTACAGAGCAGGAGCAAGATCAAAGAACATTGGCTGGAGAATCGATTATTTCCTGGTCAGTGAGACCTTCCTTCCCTCGGTAAAAGATGCGTTTATTCTTGAAGACATAGCCGGCTCCGATCATTGTCCGGTAGGAATTGTGCTTTAGTTGTAAAGCTGTAAACCGCAATCTAAAATTAAGTACTCATTGGAGCAAACGATATTGAGACGTTACCTGGCAGGTATCGGATATTTAAGGAATAATGATGACTCTCAGGTCCCTTCTTTTCAGGGACCTGTATCCCAAACAGCTTATTTCTTCTTTTTATCTTTTGAAGGAGCATTATCTTCGGAAGCAGTCGCATCATCATACTTCTCCTGTGCAGCATCAAGGGCAGCCTTTGAAATCTTCAGTGAATCTTTTGCCTTCTTTTTAGCTGCTTTCCCTTTTGTGAGAGTATTGTTACCTGTTGTCAGTTTTTTTGTTGCATCCTTTAGTCGGGTCCCAAGGGTCCTGGAATCCGATTTATATTGTGCATCGAGAGCTTTAAGATCGGCCTTCGCTTTTGTAGCTTCGTCCCTATCTTTTGAAGTTGAAAGCTTTAAAAGGGGTTTCTTTGATACAGAATTGTCTTTGTCAAGTTTCTTGCGTTCTGATTCAATTGCCTTGGTTTCGGTCTTGGATTCTGCTATCAGCTGATTTCCCAGTGAGATCAGGGAATCTGCTACAGCCAGCTGCCGCTCATTCAGGGCAACCTTTGCTTTGGCCGTAGCAAGGCTGGTTTCAAGTTTCTTCAATTCGGCTGCCTTTTTATCCGTTTGAGCCTGTGTGAGAACCGGGACTAAAAGGAGAAATGACAACAGAACTGAAATCCGGAAATTCATTATAATACTCATACTTGTAAAATTTGGTTTATGATGTCTGCTTATTCTGGTTAACACTTTTATCGACAATGATTTCATAATTATTTCAATAAAAGTATGAAAAATAAATCAATTGGTATAATATGATATGCCTTATCCAGGTCCAACGCATTAAATCTTAATGGTAACAGGTATAATGCATATAAGCTCTTTTTTTCCTATTCGGGTGGAGAGATTACCTTTGGTTTTCGACCGCCATGGTCCCAAATGACTGTTTGGCAAAATATATTTTAACAAAGGAAGAACATCAAAAAACAAAGCCATTTAAAGAAGAGTATTTGGAAATGCTTGAAAAGAATAATATTGAATTTAAAGAGGAATATCTGTTTGATTTTTTTAGTGATATTTATGATTGGGAATAAATATTACGGTGTCCTGCACCTGTGAATGAGGCTCTAATGGATCTGTGCTACAAATATTCTGCAGCTCTGCTGCCTGGTATTTGCACAAAGGGTCAATTGCAGGGTTTCAGCTGCAAATGAATAAGTACAGAGTGCAACACAAGGGGCGGAGCGACATGATAATTGCAGATGAATAATTGCAGTGGGAAATAAAAGGTGAGGAGCACCATAATATTTGTAGATAATAATTTGTTGTAGAGGACAAAGGTGCAGCGCACCGTAATGTTATATTAAATAACTGAATCTTAATTTATTAGCAATAATGAGTTTGGAAATAATAAATGAAATCCATTTAGGACTAAACCTTGTGTGTTGCAATGCTGAAAACAGGAAAACTGGATTCCGCCCTCCGGAGACCGGACAGCCAGGTTTTCACTTACAGATAGTCAGGGCTGTGCTTTATGTTATATACCCTGACTTCTTTTGCCGAATACCAATCCAAAATTTATCCCAACTATAGTTAACTTATTATGCAGACTCTCATTGTGGAATGAGATAACATTATGAACCTCAAATTTGGGCTCAATATTTAAAGTGAGAGCTTCATTTATAGGAATATGTTTCCCCAATGCTGCCGACAACCCTATTCCTGATTGCTTGTCAATAGTTTGGTCTGATTCATCGTTAACCTGGAAATCAATGGATGGATATAGCCTCAGATACAGATTCCTGTTAAAATTATATACAGAATTTAATCTTACAGAAAGAAGATTCACTTTCTCTGTATGTCTTATCAGATCGCCTGAATTAAGGTTTGGAATAATCTCAACAGGACAGTGCTGATAGCTAAAACCAAATCCAAAATTTAATTTCTTTGCATTACAGAAGAGATAATCTATAGTTGTGCCAATTCCGACTTTTGACCTATGCTTTGGACCTCCTGAAACAAACCTGTAATAGTAAATATTATTAATCGTTGGGGTGATTGAAACCTCAATTTTTTGTCCATGAAGAAATGCAGGAATACAAGCTAAAATCAAAACAGGTATTATTTTTATCATGCTATTTAATTATGAAATTATACCATCGGTTTTCATTCAATATTATTAGAAGATGCTGACTTACTTTTTACCACTATAGCCAGGTAATTCTTTAAGAAAACCATACAAAATATTTCTTCTAAAAAGATCTATAATTTTTACAGAATTTACTCAAATATTCTAGTGCTTTACAATCAACTGCAAATTAGATGTCTTTCCCCCTTTCATAATCTGTATAATATAATTTCCATTCTTTAGATTACCTATTGATAATGTAAAACTCTCGCCTGATCTTGTTGTTTCATAGATTGGCATACCATAGAAATCGATTATGCGTATAGTACTAACTAAATTTGAATCCTCTAAATTAGATTCCCTAATACTCCCATCAGAAGAAGTTTTATATTCAGTTATTGTTACAGTTTCTGAAGCTGGATTTGGTGAGATTAAATAGTAGGAACATGTATGAATCCATACATAATTTGTAGTATAGTTGCCTGTTCCACAAGTATTTTGTGCTCTAACCTTAACCTGATAACCAGAAGCTGAATAAGGAGCATAAAATGTTATATAAGCATATACGCCTCCATTGGAAGTAGAAATATACCCATTATAAGGATAGATATCCCATGCATAATTTGATGCGCCAGAATAAAGACCTGTTGGTTGCGTCTGAAACATATACTGAACATTTGGACATCCTTCAGTTGGACCAGTTATTGTCATTACTGGTTTCCCTGACCAGACTATATAATCTGGTAGAGTAACAGAACCATTGTTAGTACTTATTGTTGCCCGGATCCAGCTACTTCCACTTCCTGAAGAAACAAAAGTACAAGGATTCGAACCTTGAGAAGAAGATCGAGTCAGGTAAGGTCCAGGGGTCCATGTAATTGATGCCGTTGAAGGCACATTGGGAATCGAGTATGATGAACCAGATGAACAAACTAATCTTGATCCTGAAATTGGACCGTAATTTATTGTAATGGTCTTTGAAATATAAGGTGAATAAATTTGACATCTGTTGTTGTATGCTCTAACTTGAACATTGGTAGAAAAATTTGATTTAAGAGTAACTGATGAACCATTTCCTGATATCGTTCCATATTGAGTTGACCATTCATAACTTGTCGCCCCAAAAGCTGCAGGTACTGATAATGTATATCCGTTAGAATTATAGGTAAAAGATTGTGCTGCTAATTGTGGCGTCTCTACTCCAGTTAAATGTACAGGTAAGACATTGAATATTGCGCTTTCCATTTGATTAAAAGGGCCATTACCACCTGGATCAAAATCACCTAATGAATAAAAATCATTATAGCTTCCACTCCATCCCCAGTTACAGTGAAAGTTTCCTTGTTCATTATAACCATCAACGACCCATGAATGACCTTCCAAAGAAATATTTCCTCCGCTATAAAGGATCGGTAACTGAAGGTCAATCTGATCTTCAAGCATTCCCTGCCACTGATTTAGATGCCAAATTCTCCATCTGACATCTGCGGAACTCTGCATACCAAAATCTTCAACGAATCCATCACGAGCTTTCCCTGGAGTTGAAGAATGATTTTCATTTGTTTCACAAGATAAGCAGCAATCACTGATTAATAAGGCATTATCCAAATCAGCACTATAGAGGTCCATATTAGCCCACATATAATTATTTAAATGCCCATCTACTCGACATGCCCAGTAATGCAAAATTTGAGCCATTGCTACTCCTGTGCATCCAATGGGATGCTGAGGTGTGGCATAATAAGCGTATCCTCCTCCTTGGGCCCAAGTAGGTTTAACCATCCAAGTACCAACAGAATAACTTTTTGCTGAGAGGAAGTCCGATGAAAGAATCTCGTCCCATCTCTTTTCTATTTCTTTTGAAGGAAGAACTTTTTCTTCATTTAATTTTGAAATGCCATATTTATACTTCTCTAAAAGATAAAGTAATCCTGGTGGCATTCTTTTTGTATCATAAACCTCATTTGAGGATTCTCCTAATATTGGAGGAACTGCGCGACTGCCAGAAACAAGAATAAATCCTTTCCCTGTAAAAGAAACTACATAAAATAATGTGTCATTTTTTAATCCGATCGGGACTATTGACGAAACTTGTACAGCTTTGCCTGAATTATGCTTTTGAGATATGGCAACAGCTATTTTCCCTGCCGAAGATGGATCTACCTTCTGACTAATACCTGAAGATACAAAAAAAATAAAAACAAAAGAAAATACAACGAGCTTTTTCATAAAATTCTATTTTAGTTTTTTAAAGAATTGTTTAATTTTTCCATCCAGAATTATTTTATTGATCGCTGAAGTGTCAATATTATCAGGAGTATTGCCAAATTTTCTGAGATTTTTTACATCTCTATAAAATTCTAGGTATGGATCTTTATCAATTATATGGGCGATTAAAGTGTCGTCAGGAAGTGTGGTTCTCCCACATTTTTTTTCTAATATAATATGCTCTTTATATGTTAAATTCAAAAACACATCATATCTTACATCAGCCTCATAATCTAGTACATATCCATTTACTAATCTTTGCCTTGCCTTATAAACAGTATCTGTATTTGAAATTGATATTTTCGAATTATCATTTGAAAATGATGACCTTCTAAAAATCCTGTCACCCTTGATACCAATATCCACGAGATCAAAATAATTACCTTTTGTTTTATAAATAGAAATACCAGGAATTATCACCTGATCTTTCTGAAGTTCACCATCCTTCCCTAGGGAAATAATAATGATGATTAATTGAATAATCTTTAACGGCATTGTGCTAATACTTATCAATTAATGAGGATTATTTTATGTAATCCAAAACATTATTTTTTAACCATTTTGTAAAAACTGACTATTTATCTTTTATGTATTATTGAAATTTCAAATAAGTACACTTCAGTAGTTAGTTTGCTTTTCCATTATGGTTAATTCAAATTATACAGAAATTAGTTTTTAAGGTTAAATATCACTAGCTCAATAATTGTTACCTCGATTTTTGAACTATTTTAAGTAATTGCATAATTTATAAAGATTCTAAATATTATCTTCTGAATTTCAACAGTATATAAATTTCTAATGCATTTGTGTATTTCAGGTTTTAAAATAAATTTAGTCTGCATTCTTCTAGAATAAGTCGTATTTCCTTTATTAAAACATTGAAGGGTCATACTAAATTCAAAATATAAATTTCGCTATAAGTATTCCTAAAAATCCTACAAATTAAAATTGGATAAAAAGGCTAACATTAAACTTGTACAAGAAAAAGACGAGATTTACCAAGTGCCAGATTAACAGAGCCCTGAAGGAGCATGAAGCTGGTAAGAATGTTCTTGATATTTATTGGGATCTTAGAATTAATCGTAACACCTTTTTTTAACCGGAAAAAGAAGCGTTCAGAAATGGATTCTTAGCTTTTACTGAAGTATAAGGAGCTTGAGAGGGAAAACTCTGCATTTAAGCGGAGGTATTCTGATATAAGTCTGTATCACAGAATATTAAAGAATGTTATTGAAAAATATTTAATCTCCCCTCAAAAGAATTACCTGGTGAAAGAGATAAAAAGGAGGATCCCAATACCGGAGAAGAAATCACTTTTACAGCCAACCATACCTAATCTAACCTGGAGTAATGATTTTATTAAGGATAAACCTTCTTCCCAATCACTAATAAAAAAATAAAATTAGTCCCTCTTTATACAAAGATTATGGCACTTCACCCATTTTAATGGACAACTTATAATAATATTTTGATCCCATAAATCTTAATAACTATTTATGGACATTTTTTTTAACTTTATTAGTGTTAAAATTAAACAAAAAACGGAAATTCTTTTGCAATCCTGTATCACTATAAGGACCTTACTACTCGGGTACAAAGATGAATTTCAAATTTCCTGTCGATTTTGTATTTATAGAAGTTATTTTACTTAGTATAAAGGTCATGAGAAGAAGAACACTCGTAATTTTGGTCATGCTGTTTATGCTTACACTTGTTAAGGCAGCATATTTTCAAAGGCTTCCATATTCAGTTACACAACCTGATGGAAAAACCATAAGTTGCTTTGTAACAGGAGATGAGTTTTATAATTGGATTCATGATGCAAATGGATTCACAATCATTCAGGCGCCGGATGGCTATTATTATTATGCTGAACAGAATGGCGAATTGGTTCAACCATCAAAGTATTTAGTAAATAGTGTTGATCCCGAGAAGGTAGGAATTAGCAAATGGATCAGGATTTCAAAGTCGGCTTATGATCAAAAAAGAGGTAAAATGCTTGACCTCCAGGCAGGAATTAAGGGGACAGGTAATGCTCCACAAACTGGCAATTTGAGTAACCTTGTCATTTATATCCGATTCTCTGACGATACTGAATTTACTACAAAAAGGCAAGATTATGATGAGAAATTCAACTCATTATCCGGTGCTTCACTTAAATCATATTTCAGGGAAGTTTCATATGATAATCTGACCATTAGCAGCATTCACGCTCCTGCTTGTGAATTAACTACCAATTTGTCTTATCAGGATTCTCATCCTCGTAATTACTTTCAACCATATAATGAGGTTACTAATCCTGTTGGTTATACCGGAGGTTCAAATGGTTCAGAGAGGTATGCAAGAGAGGACCAATTATACATTGACGCTATAAATTGGATTAATATAAATTTCCCGGTCGCAGCATCAGTAAATCTTGATGGTGATGGAAATGGAGATATAGATAATACTTGTATAATAATAAAAGGGAGCCCAGGAGGCTGGGCGGAATTATTATGGGGACATGGCTATTCTTTGAATTCAAAAAATGTATTTATCAATGGGAAAAAAGTGGCTGGCTGTACAGTTCAACCTGAAAATCAAGCTAACCTGAGAACATTATGTCATGAGATGTTCCATCTTTTAGGGGCTCCTGACCTTTACCACTATACAAATATGGGTGTTATTAATCCTGTCAGTAACTGGGATCTTATGGAATATGGCTCGGGACATATGCTTATGTATATGAAATGGAAATATTCAAATTATAAATGGATTAGCACAATACCTGAGATTACAACATCCGGAACTTATACTCTAAATCCTGTAACTTCCACCATAAACAATTGTTATAAAATAGCCTCACCTAATTCTGTATTTGAATATTTTGTTGTAGAATACAGAAACAAATCCGGTACATTTGAGACCAACATTCCGGGTTCCGGGTTAATTGTTTACAGAATAGATACCCGGCAAAGAGGCAATTACTATGAACTTGATGAAGTTTACGTTTACAGACCAGATGGAACTAAGACAGTAAATGGCTCCCCTCTAGATGCATTTTTTTCATCAACAGCAGGCAGGACTGCTATAAATGATAACACAAATCCAACCAGCTTTCTTCAGGATGGAAGTGCAGGAGGTTTAAATATATCAAATGTTACTTCAGCAGGTACTTCAATAAATTTTACTGTAACATTATCTTCAGGAGAAGGACCGGTCTTGTCTGCTGCTCCTTCAAGTATAATTGTAGCTTCAACATCAGGAGCAACCAGTAATATAAATATTACCTCAAATAAAAGCTGGACTGTAACATGCGATGCAGCCTGGCTCAGTTTATCATCAGCATCCGGAAATGAGAACGGGACTATTAAAGTCACAACAATGAGTACCAATACTTCAGCCCTTACGAGAAGCGCAAATGTAACTTTTTCAGCATCAGGAGTTAGCTCTGTTGTTGTAACTGTAACCCAAAATGGGACCGGTAATCTTCTTGCTCATTATCCGTTAATTTCCAATACAAGTGATGCCACAGGAAATTATCCAGATATGACTTTAATTAATACCCCATTTAGCAATGGAGGTATTTATTGTAATGGCATTTACGAAGGTCAGGGACTTTGTAATGCACATACTGCTGTGATAGATCAAATATCATACGAAAGGTTGACATTTTATGTTGAATTCATGGTTGAACATTATAATTCGTCATATCAGAATCCCGTACTTGTTGCAGGAGCTGGATCAGTCGACAGATGGCTCGGTTTTGCTGTTCTGCCAAACGGTAAATACTCTTTAAATGCGGATAACTTCAATGAAGTTGCAGTAAGCACAACCACTTGCACTCTGAATGTATGGCACACCGCTTCAATAACATATGATAATTCAACAAATAGCGGGAAATTATATATTGATGGCTCGATGGTTTGTGAAGCAACTTTTACCTTCAGCAGACAATATGCCCACAAATCAATTGGAATGGTAAACTATAGTAGCGGACTTGCGTTCACTGGCTTTTTAAGAAATATTAAGATATATAATGATATTGTAAGCGGTCTTACCACATATAATGCTGAGACCAAAAACTCAGGAATTAAAATTTTCCCTAATCCTGTTTCAGGGCTTCTCAATATTGAATATAAAGATGATATTTATAAGACTATTAATATCATAAATTCTCAGGGAATGAATCTTGAGAAAGAAAAGGTTGTATCACCTGTTCAGCAACTTGATTTTTCAAAATTTGAATATGGTCTTTATATACTCGAATTCGTTAAACCTTCAGGAAATACCACCCGTGTGAAAGTTTTAAAGAATTAAGTCGGAAAAGCGGAATATAATTGGTTTTTAAAGACAAGAAAAGGTTTTTCCTTTTAAGTTTAGGTTTTACGAAAATTACCGGTAAAAGTCAATAATTCAATTAACAATCTGACTAATTCTGTTATTCAGTATATAAAATGCAATTACCTGTGGATGATATAAATAGACCAATCTACCAAAGACTTTACTCAGATAGATTGAATATGTCTTTAGTTTAGAGAACATATCCGGGCACCATTTACCGGTTGATATGATTAAAAACTCCTTATGGCACGCACATAGCCCGGAAGGCTTTTACTTGCGCTGTTCTGTAAGCCGTCTGAGAAAACCTGGTACCATGTATCGTTGTTATTTGCCTCACTGGAACTCCAATAACCATAATTAGTAAAATTGCCTATAGCTGCTTTGTTTATGTAAAGCTTACTCAACTCATCTTTGCTTGGCAAATACCAGTCGCTATAGCCATTCATTATCAAATCAAAACATAGCTTTGCTGCGATTCCTGTTGTAGTACAGACATTCACTATGTCTATCGTATTTTGATTACCTGTTCCTATGGTTGTGCCATCTGCACCTGATATATTTGTACCATGACAACCCCATATTGCTGTTCCTAAGCTCTGGTCAGATATTGCAGCTATTATACCATGAAGTTCATTTTCTGAATAACCCGGATCTCCCGGTTGTAAAATATAGGCAATTATGCCACCTTCATAGCTATCACCGATGGCTGTTGCTATTGAATTATCAAGATTTCTCCAAACTTTACCATCGTAAAAATTTGGTCTTTTTGTTGTTGTGTTATAAACTATTAAGCCTTCAACAGGAGTTATAGCATCTCTTTGAGCTTGTGTCATACGTGGAGGTAAAAATCCTTGTGATGTGCTATTTATTTCAAGAGCTGCACTGGAATTTGGAGAAGACGTTCCTATTCCTTCCTGATTTACGTTAATAATCTTTTTATTCCCTGCATCTGTTCCTTCAGCAAGTACACTTTCAAGAGTTTGTATTTCGTTTGAATACAATGCATAAGGAACACTTAATAACTGACTTGTCCCCGCGATTGTATAGGTTGTGCCACCAGTGGGATCCGTTTCTGTTTTTAAAAAATAAGGCCCATTTGCCCAGTTAATGGCATTAAAACCAGTTCCCCCACCTATTTCAATACAGATTAAACCATTTGCATTGGTGGTTGTGGTTTGTGTTTCTGTGTAAACAACAGTTCCACTTGTTGAACCTTGTAACAATCTTATTCGTATTCCTACAGAATGACTTGTCAGAAGGTTATTCCCGGCATCACGAATTACTGCCTGATAGCTCATCCTCTGAGGCACTTGGGCAAAAATGCCAAAGCTTATTGAAATAACAACCAAGAATGTAATTAACTTTTTCATGATTATTAGTTTTGTTAAAGTTATGAAAGACAATAACACCAGTCAAATAAAAACTATCCACCTTGATTAACTGGATAAATGATAATAATACTGTTGGTTTTCAGTGGTTTTTTAGGTTTACCATATTTGGTTTTTATTTAAGTCCCTGACTCCTTTTGCCGGATATCAATCCAAAATTTAATTTCTTTGCATTACAGAAGAGATAATCTATTGTTGTGCCAAATCCGACTTTTGACCTATGCTTTGGACCTCCTGAAACAAACCTGTAATAGTAAATATTATTAATCGTTGGGGTGATTGAAACCTCAATTTTTTGTCCATGAAGAAATACAGGAATACAAGCTAAAATCAAAACAGGTATAATTTTTATCAAGCTTTTAATTACCATTTTACCAATATTAACTGGCAATCATTAAAAATTACATGCAATATTATAATCAATATGGTTCGTGATCAGAGACACTCCATAATTTCCGGATAATGTAAAACAGTTGGTTTTCCGGAAGGATTCTTACTTAAATTAACCATTGCTTTTGCCAGTTTATCCACAGGCATGCTGCGGTATTTTCTGGAATTTCCCATTAAAACCGGATCAATAACCTTCATCACACCTGATGCAATTTTCTCAACCCTCCTGAATTCTTTCCTGTCCCCCATTAAAAAACCCGGCCTGAAATGATAAACCGATCCGGGAAAGTATTTCTCAGTCCCATTTTCCATCTCAGCTTTGGTCTTTAAATAGAATCCCCCTTTTAGATTTGCTCCGGCACTCGAAACATTCACCATAATTTTAACTCCGTTTTCTGAGGCTGTTTTAGCAAAAGATATGGGCAAATCTCTGTCTATCCGTTGTTGCTCTTCCTTGCTTCCTGCCTGCTTTATTGTTGTTCCCAAAGCATTAAACAGGACATCCCCCTGAATTTCAGAACCCAGAGCAACTATATCTTTCATAGGACCCGGAAATTCTTTCAGTTTTGGATTAACAATTCCGGTAGGTTTCCTGACAAAAATCCTCACTTCCGAAAAATCGTTATCATTCAAAACTTCTTTCAAAATCAAATTACCCACCAGTCCGGTTGCTCCAATAATAATTGCTTTCATTTAGTTTTGTTTTTAAAATCACAAAATTACATTTTTTTGATGCTATGAATATTGCAAATTGAAATCCATTATATTGTTTTCCTGAAATCTGCTTTAAACGAAATGTCTTTCTGTAGAAAATGACGATAATTCAGACCTCCTTGAGACGACGTAAACTGACAATCCTTTCTTAGAATTAAGTGACTGTAATCAAATTATTTAGGATAATTTTATATGTCCGGCCAAATGTGTTTTGAACATTTGTATTTTGCACTAAACTCCGGAAAGTTCTTTCTTCCTCCTGAAGTGGCTTCTTAAAAACAATATACCAGACAGAACAAACGGGATATCCAGAATAAGAGTTATTATAAAACTTGTTCCTATTGAATGTGTCCTTTCATAATTCAATTTAAAGACAAAAATGAAAAGTATCAGGCTGATAATTACTAAAATTATACCCCCTGCTTTTTCCCATTTCCATGCAATGATAAGTACTGCAAGCAAAACAAATGATGGAATGAGATTCACCATTAATGTAGCCATATTTTGCCAGAAAGTACGGTAGGGTGAAAAAGAATCCCATGCAAATAAGCTTATGAAAAGAATAGCGATGATACAAAGAATCCTTGGTAACCAGCGAAGTACATTATCAGATGTTTTCAAATTGAACCGGATTAAGTTTTTGGCAAGGTACACTCTGTTTAAGTCAATGACAAATTTATTTTAACGTCTGACTTACAATAAATGTTGAGTATAAATCTCCTTGAAGAACTTTATAATTTATTTAGGGGGTTCAGGTTCTGGCAGGATAAAGCTGATAGGTACAACATACCAAACGTTAACAGGTTTCCCTCCCTGCATACCGGGTTCAAATCCCGATAACATAGATACCACTCTGACCGATTCCTCATCTAGTAGTGGATGAACGCCTTTTATTACCTGGACTTCTTCCGGATTACCCATTGTATTAATAATAAACCGAACAATAACCCTCCCTTTAATTTTTTCTGCTTTTGCACTTTCAGGATATTTTGTGTTGGTAGCGATAAATTTTAATAATTCACTATCTCCTCCGGGATACACAGGCATCTTTTCAACCATTGAATAGACATCATCGTACAATATTTTATCAGGTAATTCAAATTTCAGACTCAACATATTTGGGAAAGTTACTCTAGCCTCAGAATTTACAGCCGGGTCCCATTGTGGCGAGCTTTGAACTACTCTTATAACTTCATCAGCAATTAAGGGATCAGCTTTCCCGACTAATTTCACATTGTTTATAGAACCATCAGCTTCAATTGAATAACTTACTGCAACTCTACCTTGTATTCCTTTGGATGTTGCTTCCGAGGGATACTTCAATTGACTTAATGCCCAATTATTAAATGTTCTATAATTTTCACCTTTGAATTTGGGATAGTCATCCTCAGAGGATCTTCTGAAAGGGAATTTTAAGCCAAGTTCAGCAGCCTTTTTCTTGGAATATACTTCTACTACTCCATTCTTGCCAGCTTCTCCGTATTTATCTGTGGCCTCTTTACCCTTTATTGAAATAATCGTCCCAAATTCAGGTCCAAGTTTATCCATCAGAGCTGGAGGAGCCTCTTCTGTTACTACTCCATCAAGGACAACAAGAGGCCTAGGAGGAGAAGCTGCGTCAGCTAACTGTTTTTCAGACCACTGTTCTTTAAAATCAGGGTCCTTTGCCATCTTAATTACCATTTCTGATTTAAAATCAGCTTTTATAGTAAGTCTTTTATATCCGTGAAAATCGAAAATAAGATATGAATCAGAGGGCACAGAGCTCAGCGTAAACCTTCCGTCAGGGCCAGAAGTAACTGACATAATATTGCCTATATTTCCTGTATTTGCAACATTTACACCCTTAAGAGGCTTACCCTCTTCGCTTACAATAGTGCCCCTGATCTCTTTCTGGATTATTTCAGGGGCCTGGTTAATTGTCAGAGATTCAGTTGCCGGAGCAACATTATGATATTCCGGTGTTGCAAATGCATAAATTGCAAAAGCTGCGATTGGAAGAATTAATATATTCTTCAGAGCAGCATACTTAAGAGTCGGTTTTTTGTTGATCATAATGATTCTGTTTTTGATTAAACTATTGAAATTATGAGCCAGGGAAATATTTTTCAGTCCTCTTTTAAAATTGAGAAGCCGGTACTGGTATTCTTTGATGCTCGTGTTGCTTAAGGAAACATTATCAGCTAAATATTCGTGGTTAAGCATAATTGATCTCTTAATGAGCCACACAAAAGGATTAAACCATTGAAATGCAATAAAAAGTTCACTCAGGAGAAGATCAAAAGTATGCCCCTGCCTGATATGGGCAAACTCATGATCTAGTATATCAGCGTAATTACCGCTTTTATATTCTTCATCAGGAATTACAGCATATGGGAAAAAAGAAAATGGAGGTAGCTGATTACCCGTAAGGATGACTTTAGGGAATTGATTGTTCTTAACAACTCCATTTTTAATAATAATATACGTGCTTATCAGGCTTATAATTCCTTTCAACAATAATAACCCGGCAATTGTAAAGTATATACATATTAATAATCCGTTATAATCGTAAGAATCAGAATTAATTGTGTTTACCATTGTTGTTACAACCGGGGTCTCTGAAAATGTGATTTCGTTTATTCCATTTACTTTCACCGCAGGAACTATACTATTTATAAGAAATGGAATCTTAAGAGCTGGAATAATACTTGGCAGAAGTAAAGTAAGGACCAGAAAAATTCTGTTTCGCAGAAAGAATGTATCCTTTCTGAAAAATATAAGATAACAGAGGTAAAACAGAGTTATCCCTGCAGATACTTTGAGGAGATATAACAGTAAATTATCCATCTTTTGCCCCTTTCTCTATGATTTGGATTAGTTTTTTCAAGTCATCAGCATTTAACTTTTTCTCATCGACAAAAAATGAAACAACATTTTTGTACGATGATCCAAAATAATCAGTTACAACATCTTTCATAAATATTTTCCTGTACTCCTCTTTCTTTACAAGAGGAAAATATTCATGGTTCTTGCCATAAGCTTTGTGATCTATATAGCCTTTTTCTTCAAGTCCGCGGATAACCGAGGAAAAAGTAGTATAAAGTGGCTTCGGTTCAGGGTGGAGGTCAATCAGCTCCTTAATGAATCCCTTCCGGGCTTTCCAGAGGATCTTCATTGCCTCTTCTTCTTTTCTGGTAAGTCGTTTCATTGTCTATAACTGTTTTTTCAAAGATATAACTGAATTTTCAGATATACAACTATATTTTTAATTTATTTACTGAAATATACGTTGATAACAAATATATCTCCGGATAGAAAAAATTAAAATGCCGGACCCTCACGCCTATATAAATTAGAATCCATGCAAACCGTTTCTTAATTCTTAGTAATTTCATAATAAATTATAACCTGTTATTTGTTTAAAAAATCAAGAAATGAAACGCAGAGAAATATTAAAAAATTTAGCGGTACTTCCGATTGCAGGTGCAATGGGAAGTGTCATTCCTGAAAAAGCAGGAGAAAAGCAACAAAGCGAGTGGACTCCTGCAAAAGTCGCCATCCCCGGAACCTATCCAACCACCAGTCCATTATCATTATGCATACGATCAGGTCATCTGGTTTTTTTGAGCGGGATTGGAGGATGGTATGCCAACAGGCGGCCTGAACCGGGTGACATAAAAGTTCAGATTCACAGTGCGCTGACAGATATGAAAAACATGCTGGAGAAAGCAGGCACTTCCATGGCTAATGTTCTGAAAGTTCATATGACCGTGGCTGAACCGAATAAAAATATAGCTCCTCTTAATGAAGTTTATGCCGGTTTTTTCCCTGATCCTAAACCGGCCCGTTCGTACAGCGGGGCAGGTCTGGATCAAATGGGCCGTGACGGGATTCTGGTCCAGATTGATTGTATAGCCTATATTGATTAAGACCCATCCTGGACAGACTGGCTTAAAACAATATTATTCCATACTCAGCGCATACACAGCGAAACTGGCAAGCCAATGCTCACCACCATAATTACCACTTACCACATTTGGCAGGGCTTGCTGTAAAAAAACCTGAGCTGTTCTTTCGAAAAGGATTTTCGTTTTGTTATTGGCGGGCAGCACTTTTGCCACGCTCCTCATACACCATGCTCTGCTTAGAGTAAGCCCGTCGAGATGCACG
>JGI20214J51088_10000193_pt1 | contig 44137 bp, 29 predicted proteins | sample WetSurMetagenome_FD_51088 | JGI IMG/M metagenome (IMG submission 51088) | reverse complement strand
AAAAGATAAAAGGGAAAAGGGAAAGTGGATAAGTAATAAGTTAGTTCCCCGGGTCACATTTCTCCATTATTTTAACCATTTTTCTCCGTCTTTTGACAAGGTCGGTCAGTTCGATCTCCATATCCCCGTTCACCTCTTTAGCCATGGGAATCACCCATTTTTCTGTCTGGTCGAGATAATCTGTGATCTTCTGGTCGGAATGTGTATCACGGTGTAGATCAGTAAGATTACTTATTCTGTCAGCACACTTGAGAAGTTTTGCCCTGCGCGATCCGTTTTCAAGAATCCTTTTCANATAATCGGCTTTTGCCATATTGTGAGGTCTTGTAACTTCTTTGACAAGTTCCAGGACCTGGTCAGCCNGTCCGTCGATAATTCGTATCTCAAATTCATTTGTTTCAGTCATGAATTTCGGGTATTTGCAGAAAGCAGATTCACGAAAAAACATGTCAGGACTTATTTTATAAACATTCATGCTTTTATCTGACTTAAATGAAACTGATGAGATCTGAATATATACTCATATTGGCATTCTCTTTTTTAAATAATTAGTCATGACATCTTAAGAATGTGTATTTAAAGTCGTAAATTTGATACAGCACCTTATAACAAACCAATAGTAGAATTATTTAATCTTAAAGCATATATAATGGCAGTACGAATATTTGAGATTAACAGTTTCAAGATAAAGCTTGGCTACAGGATGTCGGCCACATTTGGTGTGACGACCTTAAAAGCTGTGGGGATTGTCTCATGTCATGGGCCTGACAATCAAAGAATAGTTGTCTATTTCCTACATGAGGAAAGTCAGGTACCTAATCCGGCTGTTACAGGCAGGGGAAAATGGGGTAATATCTTTCTGCCGAAAGAATTGCTTCCTGTCTGGATCGACATGCTCCGCAATGAAAAGCCCCTCTTTGGTTATATTAACACTGAGGTCCCGAAGCTGACCAATGTATCAACAGGTAAAGAGCCTGCAGGAGAGGAAGAAAGCTAAAAGGTTCAACAGGAATGAATCAGGTATTGTTATAGCAAAAGTTTTAAGCATTGATGGTGGCTCTCAAGCATTAATAAAGCAGCAAAAGCTTACCCACAGTAAAATGAAATCTGTCTATCAAAGAGGTTACAGACTTTCTGCGACTTGTTCCGGCAGGATATTTTTAAATCAGATAGTGGAAAGACAATAAACCGGCCTCATTTATATGAACTTAACAGATTATACAATCCATGAAAAGGGGGTCAGAATCCGGAAGTGTATTTCGGTTGTTTTCTTCTATTTTTCCCTGTTGCTGCTGATCGTGTCGTTCATTGCAGACGGTCTGGCATGGTACCATGCTTTCAGGGATGGAATGGTAATGGATAACCGAGGGGACTGGGATGGAAACCATGGTCCATGGCGCCACTATTACACCGGAAGAAGATTGATCTGGGATGCCATTTATCTGCAACACCTTAGTTTGATAAGTGCAATTGTCTCATTATTAATTGAAAGGACNCGCCGTGTCATCTGGCTCGTTATTATCACTTTCATGACTATCATAATTTTTACAGCGACACATTACTGGCTTGTGGATTGAACCAGGTTTAAGCTTCTGGTCAGTCGTGGCAGAATTTTTAATTTTTTCGTTATTAGTATTAAAGTCAAAATGAATACTGCTACACCCTGGAGAACTTTCTCAATCTTTATCAGCAGCACCTTTTCAGAAATGCAGGCTGAGAGAGACCACCTGAGGAATATTGTTTTTCCACATGTGGAGGAAGAACTGCGAAAAAAGAGGATAATGCTCGAGATCATTAACCTTTGTGAGGTGTTTACTCCACCTCTGTGAATGAAGATGACAGCGAAGCCGTAGTACTTTAAGTCTGTCTTGACAAATTCAGGCGATGCAAGCCTTTTTTCATCGGTCTGGCTGGTGACCATTACCACCGGATACCTCTGGAGAAAAGTAGAAAAGACACAATTGTTTTGACGGTAATTTAGAAATGGGAATGACTTAATTTCTGAATATTTTTAATTATTGAAATTCAAGGAATTAATATTAAATTTGGTAAGGAGTAATAAGCTCGATGATTATTAATCTGGGAAAGACATATTTAATTGTATGTTAATTAAAGTACCATACCATGGAAAAAGAAAATCAATTCGCAGCACCATCCAAACAGTCTGAACCTAAACTTTTCTCAGGAGCTGTTGACTTACCACATAGTCGTGTCGATCCCTGTTTCATGACCGGTAAAGGATGTGTTTACACAGAGATTATTGATCGCGCCATAAATGAAAGAAAACTAAATGGTGAGTCTATTGGCTTTTCTGTTATGCCATTTCGTGGAAATTTTAATGTATTTTATAAAAATTGTCTTGAGCTCTACTTTAGGAGTAACTTCAAGAATAAGGTTCACTTACAGCGGGCGGATGAAGTTCGTCGACCCGGAATTATCATTTGTGAAGGTGTTTGCAAACGGATACAGGAGTCTGATTTCGTTACAGTTGACGTATCACTGCCAAATCCAAACGTGTTTTACGAGTTAGGTTTAGCTTACGGGATTCATCAAAAAATTGTTGTAATATATCATCATTCAGCACTTTTTGGAAAGGAGATCACAGACGTTTTAAAGCATCTTGGATGTAATCCATTCCCTTACCAGGACCTTAATCCGATTCCTATTGAGGAGTTTAATCGTGATCGATATATATGGAGATTACCTTCTGAAGGTTCAAATTTGCCCTCTACATCGCCAAAAATACTATTCTATGAACATCAATCTGATGGAGAAAAACAAGTTGAATTTTCAGATGATATTACCCTAAGTTTTCAAACTCATGTAAGATCAGCAATTGGAATTGGAATTGCCAAAATAGTAGATGATCATACGGAGAAACGGAGTGATCAACCCATAATTAAGAGTTATTTGAAAACAATAAAGGGTTTTATGCAGGCAATAACTGTTAAAATTGATGCAAATCCGAGGGAGACTAAGGATCTGGTAGATTCGGCTTATTGTATTTTGATCCGCACCGGAACTAGATCCTGCCATCCTATGGCTTATTTTTGGTTAGGTTATGGCCATGCNCGTGGTATAAATGTTATTCCGATTACTGTGCTTAATGAACATAATGATACTGTAGAAGATCTTGCTTTTGATATACGNGCACAAAGGCACATGTTTTTTTATAGAAGCTCACCAGATAGTTTTGAGAATGAGCTTAGCTCCTCTTTAAATCAAATGATAATTAATGATTTTTCTGATTGGTCTCGCAAAAGATTCTGGAACCATATCCTAGGTAGCCGTGGCGAAGTTTCTATTTTTACCGGAGCTTTGCATAACAAGGATTTTGACAGAGAGATGATTGGTGATTGGGACCTAAGGTCCGCATCAGAACTAACATCTTATTTTGCCCGACAACAATACCGAGCAACAATTGAAAACCCGATGTATACCCCGGAATACCCCAAACGTAATCCAAATACACCTATTTCAGTTTATATTAATGTTCTTAAAAGTATGCTTATAGATAAGAACTGTATTTTAATTGCATCACCAGATGTTAATCCTCTGACGGAGATTGTTCTAGGGAAGATATATAATATTCCTGATGAACTTCTTTTCTCCGAACCAACGAAAAATCAAAACCAAAAAAATCCGGATGCAATGATTGTTGTTAAGGAAAAAATACCTGGTACTGATAATAAAAGCGGTACTGTGGCTAAAAGATATTTTTACCGTGAGATACATCCTCAGGACTCTTCCGTACGTAAAAGAGGCTTTGAATCACAACAATTGTTTAATGGGCACATTATGACGGAATTTATTAGCCAGGAAGATTCCCGGAAAGAACCATTCTATGTCTTNGGACAAATTCTAATAGTACCTAATCCATTTAGAAAAACTAGTTTGGGATCGAAAAGATTTATTATAATATTAAACGGTGTAAGTGGACCTGCCACCTTTGCTTTAACCCACGTTCTGACAGGTGGGGTGACGAGTGAGTTTGTTGACTATTCATCGGATTTTGATCCAGAGACTAAATCTGAAGAGATAGTACTTGGATTGCTTGATATGCTTGGTAGGTCAGGGATACAAGGATTGGACTGTATTGTTTCTGTTCGAATTGGGAAGGCTCATGAAGATCAGCAACCTGGCAGTGAAGATATCTCGGATTGGCGAAAAATTCTTGGTTGGGAACTAAATANTAACGCTCGACCAAACGCCATAAAACCACTTCAGTAATATTCTTTATGTTATAAAATATAGAANTTCAATAGTTTAAGTGGGAGAATACCATTGCATGAAATATTGAAAAACTAATTTTATTATCGTGAGGATGAGTCTGAATCAAGTCTATATAACCGTTCATATTCATTTTCATCTAAAGCCTCCATTATTTCATCAATCTCGTTCACAAGTATATTGGACAATTTTTTTGCTGAAACATCATTTCGGCTTATCAAAGATATTAATGAATATAAAACCTGAATATCTTCTGTTGACGTTTTAACTTTAAAGATTTCTTTAATTTTTTCATTTATCTTTTTTAAAAACCAATCTTCTTTAAAAAGTTGAATCGCATTCTTCTGCGGAAATCGATCTGTAAATATGCTTTTGGACCAAATGTCTATTTCTGCCTGAATAATATTGTTTAGTTCTGATAATACCCTTGCTGATGCTTTGGGACCAGTAAAATTATTAGGAATAATAACTTTNGATTTGAATGGAACATACTCTGGAATCTCGTTTACAGCCAATACCAGGACCCCATCAATTTTTGTAACAGGAAAATCATTACCTCCACCACTTATTACTTCATCTCCAAGATAAATAACGTTTGATCCATACTTTTCACCCTTTCGCTTATTCCCTTCAATTCCAAGATAGTCAATAAGAAATCCAATAGCATAGGATTTATCTAGTCTTGATTTAGTGATGTCAATACTTGTATTTCCTCCTGGACTTGCTGTATAACTGGTCAAACCTATTTCATCAAATTTCCTGTGAATTCTGTTGATAAGCTCGCATCTTTTATCATTGTTGAACTTTTTGTCCGGATGAAGTGCGTGTTTCCAGCTCAAAACAGGCTTTATAGTAATTTGAACTGTAGTTTGACCATGGGTTTCAATATCTATAAATCTTATGTCAACATGATTTGTATCATCCAGAGCCTTTCCCAAATCATATTGAAGAGTATTACAATTAGTTTTATTATTATCACCATTAATTATGTTATATTCCCTTTGGTAAGATTTGAGGTTCTTTTTCAAATCGAAAGTATAATGATCCCATTCATCCTTAAGTATTGTTTTAATTTTTTCAATATCTTTCTGGCTAATTTTGGTCTTCTCCAGGTAATCTCTGTTAATAAATCTTGCTATTATCTGTTCTGGATTTTTTTGATCAGACATTAATTTGGAAACAATCCCTTTTTTCGTTTGGTTTAGCTCTGCTTCACTAAAATGAAAATATACTCCACCTGAGTTACAGAAGAAATGGAATTTGCTTAGTACTTTTATGTCGGAATTATTCTTTATATATCGAATCAGATAATTTAAAAACCTGGAAGATATCTCTTTAATACTATTCCCGGTAACAACAGCAATGTTAACACCATTGGTTGCTAATTTCAATAATTCAGGCGCAAGATGTGTAAAGAACTCCTGCTTTTCATCATCACACCCCTTACTCAAAAATGTCTTATCTATGTCAGCAGCAATAAGACATGGCAGAGTTATGAAAGTTCTCGGATCGATTTTCATTTGCTGGTTTTAAATTGTATTGATTATATGGATAGCAAAGTAAAATGTTGTTCCATTGAAATCAATCAGAATAGTAAAAGTGAAATATAACAGTATGTAAACTGTAATTAATTATATGTTTGGCAATTATGAATTATTATCTTATATTTAAAATTAACTGTCTATTATAGTAAACAAAATCACTAACTCAAGAAAAATTTATCTTAAAAACGTCAATACTGAATTGTAGAAAACTTTGCTTACAGATTAATAACAATTGATAGCTTAAATCTTTAAAGATAATAAAATAAAATCGCTCTTTTTCGAGAGCAAGAAGATGTGGTTTCATAAATTAATGTCATAAAATTCTAATTTCTCGTTTTCATTCCATTGAATCAATCCACAACCTTCCTCAAAGGCAGTTCCATCTCCGGTACTTTCACCCCGATTGTAATTCCCTTTTTGTCTCTCAGAATTTTAAATTCAGCCTCCACGCCCTGATTCCTGATAAGAAGCCTGTACAGCTTGGGCGCAAAGTTCATCAAAACCCGGTCATCATGAATTAATCCTGAGAGGCTGTTATGGTTTCTTATTTTTTATCCTCCTCCGGATTGCACTTCTCAAGTATTTTCACAAGTTTCCTCCGTCTTCTGACCAGATCAGTCAGCTCGATCAACATATCGGAATTCACCTCCCGTGCCATAGGAATTACATACCTCTCCGTCTGGTCGAGATAATCTGTGATCTTCTGATCGGAATGTGTATCACGGTGTAGATCAGTAAGATTACTTATTCTGTCAGCACACTTAAGCAGTTTTGCCCTGCGTGATCCGTTTTCAAGAATCCTTTTCAGATAATCTGCTTTTGGCATATTGTCAGGTCTTGTAACTTCTTTGACAAGTTCCAGGACCTGGTCAGCCTGACCATCGATTATCCGGATTTCAAATTCATTTGTTTCAGGTACATCTTCGAGAAGATCATGGATCACGGAAGCTTTCAGAAGAACATAATCATCGAAANGCTTGTAGTCGAGCAGGATTGCCATTGTTGCCATTGCATGCCTGAACTGGTTGCCTCCGACGCCCCTTTCCTTGCCGATCAGCGCCGTGGCTTTTATTATATATGGAGCTAATACAAGGTTCTTTAGTTTTTCTTCAGCAGTCATAATTGAATCGTGTTTGTTAGACAAATTTAACTGGTTTCAGGTTCTAAATGCAAACTGGATGCCGCAATTCATAGATTGCTTTATATCAATAGATTAGGAAAAATGAAAAAAAAAGATCTCCGGATAATACGTGGATTTGCACGCAAATCCAGTGATAAAACAAGCAAATTGTTTTCAGTTATTTTTATAACGTCATGTAAATATGCATTTTATGAAAACGGCACAAAATGTGCCTGTCTGTTTGTGATCAAAACAGAAGTTATGGACTTCAAAACCGGACAAAAAGTGATATGCGTAAATGACCAGTTTAAAAGGTATTGTGCTTACCCCATAAAAAAGGGAGTGATCTATACAATCGACGGATTTTATAAATGTCCTTGCGGATCGGAGCAGGTTACACTTAGGGAGAAAAATGCATTCATAGATATGATCTGCAAATGTGACCGCCTTTCATACAGGAGACAATCATTCTACAGCTGGCGCTTTATCCCGCTGGAGATGCTTGATAACTTCATNAGTCTTTCGGAGAAGAAGAATGATCCGGAGCGAATTCCGGAACAGACCTCTGGACTTCAGGAAAGAGAAATCATTAACATTCCTGATAAAATACTGGATTGGAAGATCAATCTTCTACTATATAATTTGAAGTGATGTTTTAGGATATATTGATAAAGCCATGATAAACAACAAATTTGTGAGAGTGTCCGACGATATCCGTCAGATATTTGTGAATGAATTCGGTCCGAAAACGGAAATGGTCCGCCTTTGCAGGGACCATCCCGATCCTCTTCTATATGATGATAAGAAGCCTGTACTCAATATCACACAGGACGAATTTGTCGGCATTTTTAATGTCAATTCAAACCACTATTTCCTTCCGGCTGTTCAAGCCCTTCGTCTTGGAAAATATTGCAGCCTTCCTCTGCCAAACCTGATAGCTTTGATTATGAAGTCAGAATGGGAAAGCTATTTGTCAGGAATGTCAGGGTTCATAATCACATCAGGATCAGATTTGAACGGTCAGAATCAAATTGACCGATATATCTCAGGTTTTAAGCCGAATCCGGGGAGTATCTTAAATCTCTTCAGAAATGCTACCAATGGGGCATCCTGCAATATAACATACAGTGAGATTGAATTCATAATCAGTGATCTTTTGGAAAAAGAAAGGTTCCTGATAGCCAATGACCAGATAAGCAAACTCTACTCGAAGAAGGAGATCTCAGAAGAAATTCTTCTTCATAATATTTCCGAAATACAGAAAGAATCCTACCTAAAACTGAAGGAGCTATGGTTGATAAAATCCACTGAACTTGATGACCTGTTATTGTATCTGGAACGGAAAAAGAGATTAAACCTGGGTCTGGAAAATAAATATTTCAGGATATTTGGAAACCTTGAANCAGAGAAATCAAAATATTCATACCGTCTTGAGAAGTACATGATAATCATGGAGATAATGCATAAAAACCCGGGATTATCGTACAGAGAATTGATCATGTCAGCCGACGACAGATTAACTGATGCTAAAAGAGAACAGAATGATCTTAAAAATAAAATAACCAGAAGCCAGAATCATATAGAAAATATTATTAGTGATAGTTCACAGCCTGCGGTTTCAGATGAATTTAGAAATTTCTATATGCAGGAATGTAAAAAGCTCCTTAAGAAACTATTCTTTTTATTACATACTGATACCTGTCCGAATTACTCCGGATTATCAGGGCAAAAGAGAGCCGAGATCAACAAACTATGGCTGAAATTAATGAAGTCAACAAAAGATGAAATGTATTCATTTACGCCAGCAATGCTTTTGTACAGTCTGCCAGACTATGAACAGTTGAAATCGATCTATGAAAGAGCCTGCACAATCCTTGGACTGGATCCTGAGTGTTTTGAAACCGGCAACCGTCTTGAATTCATGATCAGAAAAGGGGCTTCAATAGANTCAATTTTGGNTTTCCTGAACATTGAGACNGAACAGATGGAGCTCCACCTTGCCCGTCTGGAGCTTATTCAGAATGAGTATACTAATGAAGATCAGACACGGATTTACAGGGATGCTATGGAAAACATAAATGGTCATACTGAAAGATTGAAATGCAATATTTCTGATCTGAAAAAACAAATCCGGGAGGTTAAAATACGAATCATTAATGAATATATAATTATTGTCAGATAATGATGAAGAATGACATTNTGAAAACCATAAACAGGAATAACTCAATCCCTGGAATATCTAAAAATGATATTGAAAGAGAGAGATTTGAACTCAGTCACACGATCAGATCTGATTTGGGTTTCAATGGTGTCCGGTCAGTTAATGTAACCTCCGATAACCGGTTTCTTATTATAACGTATGAGAAAACCGTTCCCCGCATCCGTATTGTTGATCTTGAAAAGCTTGAATTTCTCCCTTATGATTATAGTGGTCATACTGATTCAGTAAGAATGACACGTGTTACCAGGGACAATAAATCTTTTCATACAGCCTCCTGGGATGGTTCATCGCGAAGGTTTGAAATTGAATCAGGTAAATGCAATTTGATCTTAAGTGGTTTTGGAAGAAGTCCGAGTTGTTTTCTCGAGCCTGAGCAGAAATTACTGTTTACAGCCAGTTATGATGCCGATTGCGATCTGGATTCAAAAAACAGCGGCAGATGTTGGGATCTCATTTCCGGTAAGACGCTGGGCTTTTACCGGCACACTAATGAGAGGTTAAGTCCTGAGTCAATTGATATTGTGTATGAAAATGGCAGAGTATACACCGGAAGTGATGACGGTTGTGCTTATCAGTGGGATATCAGCGGTGAGAAAAAGCTGTTAAAATACTTTTCATTTAATGGTTGCGTAAGGAAAATTGCATTGTCACAAGCCTATTTTGCTGCAGCATGTACTGATGGGATTGTACGAGTTTGTTTTAAACATACAGGTGTTTTTTTCAGACATTTTTCCCATACTGACAAGGATGTAAGGGAAGTTCGTATATCTAAAGACGAGAAAAGAATATGGACAGCTACTGATGGCGGGACAGTATCATGTTTCAACCTTTTAACAGGCGAATTAATATATTGCCGGAAAGTACATCCATTATGGATCTGGAGCGTTTGTCTTATGAATGACGAAAAAATACTTGTTACAGGAAGCGGTGACGGCACAGTGGCATTTTTATCCGCTGAGTCGGGTCAGATACTGGCACAGATTTATAATCTGCCAGTGAATAATGAATTTCTGGTTACATGTCCGTCGGACCAGGCTTTCCCGACAGGTTTTTTCTATACCACCGACACCGATCTTATTCAGGTATTCAAGGAGAATAAAGAGTTGCCGACCATGGAATTACTGGATTTAGATAATCCGGAGCGCATGAAATATATAAATAAATATAACCTTAAGAACCTGATAATAACCAAATTGAAAAACAATGAAAATTACAATTCATTAACAGAGAATTATGTCCGGAATAGAAAAACAATTAATCAGATAAATAATAAAAGTATTCCTCAGATGCTCAAAGCTTAACTAAACATTTCTGTCAGGTTTTTAGTGTATTCCGGATAAGAGTAACTTGCATTACCTTTTTGTTCTCTTTGGTAAAAAATCCATTTGTCTGGTAAGGGAGTCAAATTATCAGTATATTGGCTATAGTATTTTGAGTATTCGTAACAATATTTAATATGAGTTTTATAATCCCGGAATTTACAACCAGTATAATAGATTACGGATTTACTCCTGAAGATGAAGACACCAAAAAACTTTACAGAGAAGTCGAAGAATTTGCTAAACATGGCCAGCCAGTTGTAATATTTGGTCCTGCAGGTTCAGGAAAAGAGTTTCTTGCCCGGCATTATTACAGCGCATTTGTAAAATCTGAAATTTACCGGCAATACAAAACTATCTGGAAATCAAAGTATAATGAAATCAGGAATCACTATTCTGATTTTTATTCAGGAAAAAGTCTGGAGGTATTTTTAAGCTCTATAAAACCAGGTGTTTTTCAATCAATTGATTCAACAACGATATATCCGAATTTAGCAGAAAGCATCCTGCTCGGGCATGAGGAAAACTCAACGCCAGGGGCATCGGTAAGGCCGGGGTTACTTGAATTGATAAAATGCGGAGTCCTGTTTATTGAGGATATCGGGGAGCTTCCCAGAGACCTGCAGGCAAAATTAATCAGGGTTTTCAATTCTGAGATATCAATGGGCTGTCGTATTGCAGGCAAAATTAATTATTCCCTTAAAGATGTAATTATTATTCCAGCAACCAATAAGCCGCAGGAGGAGATCAGAAAGACTTTTTTTTACAAAATTGGTATTCAGGTAAACCTGAAAGGTATTGATGAAAGGCCAAAAGATGTTCGCAAATCAATTCCTCACTTTATTAGTAAAGCNATCGACAAGCGAAAGGATAATTCAGTCATTAGCAGTTGGTTCGGGATATATTATTCCGAAAAGATTNCAACATTGTCAGAAACTAAGGAAATAAAGAAATTTGCAGAGGACCTGGGGAATTTGGTAGCCGATGAAATTCTAATACGAAGATGGCCAGGAAATTTCAGGGCACTACGTACAGCATTGGAGGCATCAATATTTAGAATCGAAAAACCGAAAGACGNTTCTTCCTTTTCTGAAGAATTCCATAAAAACCTTCAGCATTATATACCAGAATACAGTGATAATCCTGAAAAAACTTCAGTATTCGTGAGACAGTCTTTCCNTGATTCCGTTTATCCTTCACAATATCCGGATCTGGACAGGCGGATTCTTGAAGAACTTAATTGCAGAAAGAAACTAAATAACATTAGTGGTTTTGAAAAAAGAATCCTGGCCAACTTTTTAAGCTCAAAACATAAGACAGGCTTCATGCGCAGGGATCTTGAGGAATATTATAAAGAGCATACCAGCATCAGACATACTTCAGAAGCTCATATCAGGGGCAAAATTAATAAACTGGTTATTCTGAAGATCCTAAGTAAAACAGGAGAGGGTAAAAGTACACGATACAACCTGACGAATCCTTTTCTGAAACACGTAAAGAATGATGATTTGTTTTCGCTTCCGGAGGTCAGCAGTGACTGGACTGACAGGAGAAATGAAATTGATGATCTGGGCAGGAAAATTAATTCCATTCAACGCATATATATTCAGGCTCCTTCCGGATTCGGTAAAACAGCCTTCATAACCATGTTTTGCAACTCAAACCAGGAACGATACAAGTTTTACTACTATGCATTAGGCGAAGCCGGCATAAATAAATTGTTCAAAGACATAGTAAAGCTCCTGAGATCAAAAAAAATCATCCTGAATTCCGAAAAAATTTTGAAGGATGTTGTTAATAATGTTCAGCCATATTTAAAAGAGATATTCAAAAGTAAAACGGGAGACAAGCCTGTTCTGATCCTTGATAACGCACATTTCGTTTCTGATCCGGATGGGATTGCAATTATTGCTGACCTTGCAAAAAGGTGGCAGGAGGTTATTTTAATATTGTCAGGTGATAAAATGGACAATACATTTCAGAAGTATTTTCATGAAATTAAGCTGGGTCCCTGGGGGAAGCAGGCATAAATAATGAGTTATTTTATGTCGATGCAAGTTTAATGTCGGGCAATATAAAAATTTTAATTATTTATCTGTGCCAGAAGGTTTCTGATTAATGCCTTTCGCATGTCCTGAGCAAGCTTTTGTTTGACCACATGATAGAACGGGGAATAGGGGACAAGCATTTTTTGACACAATGCAAGTTCGTGAGCCAGGTAAGTGAGCCCATAAAAGTTCCTGCGGGCAACATGTACTGATAAAAGATATTGAATAAAGGGATGTTTCAGGTTTAATCCCAACAGGATTTTTGTATTCCGGGAAACCTTCAATTCCCGGTTTTCATTTTCATCTGTCTTTTGAAGGAAGTTTGAAATAAATTTCTCATTTAACGGCTTCCCGTTCTGATCAAACAATCCTGAAGATATTCTGCAACCGGTTTCTTCCACGGTAAAAAAAGCCGTTTCAATGCATTTCACCTTCATATGAAGATTTTTTTCGATGACATTCATAATCGCCGGATCGCCCAGCAGCANATCGATTTCTTTTAACAGGTTCTTCTCCTGCGGGTTGAGGTTCCTGATTCCGACTATCTTTGTTTTTGGCGATAATGACTCTTTGCTGATTATCTCCCGTTCTACGAGTTCCATTATCTTCTTAAGGTTTCCGCGGATAGTGTCGAGGTTAACTATATCATTAAATATAGTGGAAAACAGGCTCTCGAAAAAATGAGCAGCTCCTCCGTTTATCCTGCACATTTCCGGAATGACAATGTAATCGTGTTTAAAGGATCCTCCAAGCCAGCGGAGGTTTGTCTTTTCAGATGAGAAATAAAAAGGAAAATTATCCCGCTTCATTTTCTTCAATTCTTTCAAAGAATACTTTCCGATGCGACCATTAATCCTGAAAACCTGTATTGTTGCAAGTTTTTCAATAAGTTTGTTTTCATCGGAAGGATTACTTATAATACTTGCAGGGTTCGCAAGATATGTTTCAATTTCATTTCTGAATATAAATTGATTTGCTATTATAAGTTCACCACTCACCCCATTAATAATTTCCCTTAAAAGGTATGATTTAAGATGCTTTATCAGTATAGACCTGACCTCATAATATGCCCAATCGAGATAATATGAGTCCCTGGAAATAGTCACATGAAGTTTATCAGTATTCAGGATCATTTCGATTTCCGGAATATATGGGGTTTTGTTATTATAAAAGTCCTCAAGGTCGTAATGTGCATTATGACCGCCGGTCAGAAAATGATTCAGCGAAGTCTTCATTACCCGTTCGTATTTGCAAAGAATTGTAATATTGTCCAATTCCTTTCCGTTCCGGATAAGTCCGCGGCAGCCGTTTTCAGCATACATTTTAACATCCCGTTGTCCGGGTTTTTCCCAGCAGGAAATAAAAAGTGCGCCGTTTAGTTTCATCTTACATGGGTAATATGTAAGTGATTTATGGGCCGATACGAGACAATCATAAACACTGAATGAATCTTCGAATTGGACTTTTATCATTGTGCTGAAAGGAATCCGTTCCTGAAGAATGCATAGTGAAATCTCAGGACGTTTTCCCTGCTCCTTTACTCTGAAGGTCAACTGGACAGTTTGTCCTTCGCAACGTGTTCTGACAACAATCTCCTTTGTCCCAAGCTTCCTGTTGAACATCGACATAAATCCCATTCCAAACTGACCTATTTTATCAGGATCATTGAATTTATCGCTTCCTCCGAGAGTTATTAATAGTCTGAGTCTGTCAGTGCTCATTCCTTCACCATAGTCTTTTATAGATATCCAGTCGGGACCTGTACTGATTTCACCCATCCGTTCCTCCCAGGATGTGCCAATAGGATAGCTGTCTATAGCATTCTGAATCAGTTCGCTGAAAGCACGGCCTGGGTTGCCTCCAAACTGCCGTTCGGTCAGTTTCACAAATCCCTCATCGAGGTCAATCTCCAAACCATTTGGCATCAGGTATGTTTCAGGGATATTATTTAAAGTTTCCATGCATGTAAATTATTAAATAGTTTATTAAAGATCAGAACTTTCCGGAAGTACGGCTGATACAGTTCCTGACAAAATCCATAAAATTCCGGTCAGTATCCGAAGACATATCCTTGATCTGATCAGGCCTATGATCATGTCCAAGCCGGGTAATAGCGTCAATGATAAGGAGATCTTCCCGGGTTTCCTCACTGATGTGTGGAAGTATTTTATTATCAGCAAGACACATCGCCATAGTCCAGTGAGCTGCCAGATTTGGATTCAAGGTAGCCATCTGTATAAATTCCTTTATTTCGGAATGATAAAGGTTGAGTGTGATGGCATTATTCCTGAACATGAATTTTTTTCTCATACATGGTGTAACACCATCCCTCTCAACAAGGTAATTTACTTTCCAGGCTAAGTTGAGCAGATCCCGGTTTGCAGTTCCTGCTTCTTCACTTATTCCGGTATAATCACTGAGGTTCATCGCCGGCGATTTCGTGAAACCATTAATATCTGAATCCCGGTTTTCTGAGAGCCCAAACCTTCCGAAGTCAATCACCCCTGGTTTAAAAGCCAGATAACTTTCATAACGTTTCTGCTCTTTTGTTATTTTCAAATTTTCATTTAACGGCATTTCAATAACTGTATCCTCATTGCTGAGGTTGACAATGGCTTCAGGATAAAGAGATTCCAGCAGCTCTTTAGCTCCGGCAGGTTGTTCAAGCGACAGAACTGGCGCGTTGAAATGATTGAAGTCGATCCCTTCATTATTTTCAGCCTCGATATAAAGGCAGTTATTCTCCCTGATTTTTAAGTTTAGTTCGGTCATCGAAAGCCTTTCCCCTTCGACCATTCGGAAAACAGGATAATGCGACCAGGTATAGCCTGAATGCCCGAAATTAAGCAAGCCTATNGCCAGCTCATCGGTTTTCTCCAGTATCTGAGGAACTCCGGCACACATTTTAAAATCAAAATGGCCGGTCAGAAAATCAAAATAGGCAGGTACTATTTTTTCTCTTATCTCTTTAGTCAATCCGGTGAGAACCCCTTCATTGCAAAGGCAGTGCCGTCCGAATGGAAGCTCAAAGGCTTCACTGTCGACCCGGATCATAAGATTAGGGATCCAAGTGCTTTCGGTATTACCGTGCGAAAACAGATTATATTTTGAGGAGATGAAAACCCTGTTCTGGTAAATTTCATGTACTCCTTGCCCTATTCCAAGAACAATTTCACATGGGGTACCATTTAGTCTTATATTATACGAACGGCCNTAACATTCAGGAGGATAAGCCCATTCCTGCTTAGGTATTGAATTGCCAGAAGTCTCGGTGGGCCAGTTTTTATCATTTACAAAAAACCGGATACTGATTGGGAGAAATCTTATATAAGTGTAAANTATATCAGACAACTTTTGCGCAAGGTCAATTGCCGGCTGATCCTTTCTGAGGGTAATTTCAAAAAGAGTGCCCTGTGGTTGAATCTGACGAGTCTTTTTTATTATTATAGGGTGATCTTCAAGCAGGCTGTCAGTGTCAAATTCATGGCACTCTGACCCGGTTGAAGTGACTGTTCTGAAATGGATCAACCCGGGAAGGGCAGCGACACTTAGTTTTCCAATTCCGTGCCGGCCGATTGATTTTACAATCAGGTTATCCTTACGGGAGCGAAAGACAGTAAGAAAATCTTTCAGCCTTTCTAGATCCATTCCATTCCCATTATCATGAATGCCTATCTTAAGAAATGTTTCTTCCTCCGATACTTTGATCAGGCAAAAGGTTGCGGAAGCGTCATAGGCATTTACGACATATTCACGGATAAATTCGTAATAATCGGCAAATTGGGTGCACATGTTCCGTTTCAGGTGCTTGCGGTCAGCGAGGATCCCGTTACGTTCAATGTCTGAAAGTGTTTTTGCCAGTGACTGAGCAGGATTTTCTTCTGGATTCATTTTGGATTTGACAAATAAAGTTATTATTATCAAATTCCAATATCATGCCTGATTTCATAACTTATAGATATCCAGTTATTTGTGAAAAATATCCTGTTTTGGATTTATTATGACTGGCAGCTTTTAGGTGTTTATGCGCGCATTTTGAGTGAAAAAATTAACATTTTTATTAGTCTATTTTCAATCCCATTATTCTTAACTGGTTGTTAATTTGTTCCTTGCTACGATTCATGGATTTAAGCATGGCAATATAATTCTTAACTGTTGCCTGAAAATATGGATGCTGATGTCCNGTTTCAGCAGAAATTTTCAAAAAAGTACTTATTGCCCCTTTATACATTGTTTCTGCTTCTTCAAATCGACGAGTTGTTTGAAGCAAATGAGCAATATTGTGCAAGCGGATAGCTCTGTTCGGATGATCTTTTCCAAAACTGTCTTCATCAATTTTAAGNGCTCTGAAATAGAGGTTCTTGGCTTCATTGTATTGTCCGGTTTTTTCCAGAGCCTGCGCCAAATTGTTCAGTGCTATTGCTACATTCGGGTGATCTTTCCCAAAACTATCCTCATTAATTTTTAGAGCTCTTCTCATTATTGACTCTGCCTCTTCCGGCCTTTTTGTTTCAATTAAGACCGCTGACAGACTGCATAAACAGGCAGCTACATCATGATGGTCTTTTCCTAAACTTTCTTCCTCAATTCGGATAGCTTCCCTTAGCAACGGCTCAGATTCACTGATTCGTCCGGTAAGAATAAACAAATTTGCCAGGTTTACTAGTCCACGCGCTATATTTGGATGATTTTTACCAAAGCTGTTTTCATCAATTTTCAGAGCTCTTTTCAAAACGGGTTCCGCTTCTCCCAAACGATTGGTTGACTGAAGCAATCCAGCTAAGTTGTTGAGATCACGGGCTACATTTGGATGATCTTTCCCAAAGCTGACCTCATCAACGTCAAGAGCTCTTCTCATAAGCGGTTCTGCTTCACTTAACCGGTTTGAAGTGAAAAGCAATAATGCAAGGTTGTTAATATCGATGGCCACTTTGGGGTGGCTGTCTCCAAAACTCTCCTCATCAATTCTAAGAGCTTTCCTAATTAATTGTTCGGCTTCCCTGGTCCGATTTGTGGCCTGGAGTAATGCTCCAAGATTGTTATAATAAACAGCTAAATCCGGGTGGTCTTCACCAAGATTATCCTGTTCTATTTTTATGGCCATTCTTAACAATGGTTCAGCTTCCTGATATCGGTTTGTGTTTTGATAAAAGCACGCTAAATTACTTAGGTCTTTAGCCACTTTCGGATGATTTTTACCATATCGGTTTTGATCGATTTTAAGAGCTTTTTTAAGCATTGGCTCTACCTCTTCCAATCTGNTGGAGGCTTGTAGCATTATAGCACGGTTACTTAAATCTGTTGCTACTCTGGGATCACTTTTACCAAGCCGGTACTTATCAATTTTCAAAGAGATCTTATACAGAACATCACTCTCAGAATGAAAAGCTGAATTGCTAAGAAAATTACCCAGCTCCCTGGCTCCGTAAGAGATTCTCTTATTTGTATTAATTTTTTTCCATTTGGAAAAGGAGTTATTATACAATTGCCCCATATTCTTTTCTTCTCCTAAACCAACCCAATAACTTCTGATTTCATCTTCATCCCTTTCATTCATGGCCAGGAAACAGTCAATATCCAATAAACAGGTCCTGAGTCGGTCATTTGATTTGATGTACCAGAGAAGCCAGGGTAATTCATCGCAGGTTCTTATTGTTGGTGGCAAAGTTCCAAAATAATCGGCAAGCATTTTCCGATATCTATTTTTGATATCCTGGTCTGGCAAAAACTCTTTTTCGACAGATAAACGTAAGAAATCATGGACAAAATTGAGTATTCCTCCACGGTCAACAAGACTCTCATCCAGGGCTGCCCTTAACGGTGCCCATATTGCCATTGGAAGCTTGCTAAGGTTTGTTGGATGCAAAATGCCTAATATTTCTGCCTCCGAGAGCCCTCGGCGGGCCACCCATATCAAGCCCAGAACATCCTTCACAAGACCTTTATGACTATGTTCATAATCTCTTTGGTAACGGGCGAGCACTTTACTTAATAGGCCTGGGATGGCGTCAGATGAAAGATAGTCTTCGAGGCGCTCGTCAAACCTTTCATAGGTTCCCGTCACCCGCAGATCATCAAGTAGAATTTTTAGAAATAACGGATTAGATGAANCTGGAGTTGAGCATATCCTGTCCAATCTTGAATTATCAAGCTTTTTACCAAAGCGGGCAAGATAATTGATAACAAGATCGTGGCGTTCATGTAAAATAAGAGGCTCTATATGCAATTTTTGCCACGAACGGTTCTGTAGAACATCAAGGGTCTCTCCAGGAAGAGTTGAGACCATTAATTTAAGAGGACCATTAAATGAATGTTTTGGAAGCCAGCTGATTAAACGACCTTTATCCTGGTCTTCAAGCTGATTGAGAGCATCCAGTATGATAACAAAATTAACGCCGTTTCTTTCTGCTTTGATTCGGGCCTTGGCTAACCATAAGGGAAAATCCCTTCGAATCTCATCATTGGAGTGGGGTAACTCCGAATTGTCATCTGTCCAGCGCTTGATTTCTGCCATTAAGCGGTTCATTAATTTCCAATGCAGCGTGCTACCTGGTGTTCCCCCAATATAATGCTGAAAGACATAATCTTCGGGATGTGCTCTGCGCCAGTAGTCTATCCAATTTGCAAATAATGCTGATTTACCACATCCGGAGTCCCCAAGAATCAATAATGGAGGACTGTCTGTATTGCAGTATTTATCAAGGGCATTGAAATATTCCTGTCTGGGAATATATGTATGACGGCGTATTTCTGCAAAGGCTTCATGATCAAGAGCTTCACGGTCCAGATTATCAGGGATTTCTTCGACTGGATATGAGAGTTCAATAACGGCCTTCATCTGTTCCAACACTAATGAAGCCAGTATTTTTGGATTGGAGTAATTCTCTACAAGGATTATTTTCTTCTCGTTACAGACATTCCGGATATACTGTTTTAAGTCTTTTTGTTTAATGTAAGATTGTTCATTTTCAGAATGATAATCAGCTCCTCTTGAACTGGCATAATCAGGATCACGGAAGTAAAAAAAAGCATGTCCTGCCATATCAGGCTTATTTAGCACTCCATGTAATATTTCGAGTTCTGTAACACTTTTCCCAAGAAGGCCATTTAACCAGGGCTGCTCTTCCTTCAGATCCGCAGTAAAGGAGTCTTCTTCCGGTACCCAGCCATAGCGTTCACCAAGTAANCCGATGAAGTAAGGTCTGCATGACATGATTTCATCTAAACAGAGCTTAAGCGTTTCTTTACGAGTACTCTGTTCTTCCGAAATTCCCCAGCGAAGGTCAACTTCAATTAATTCAACGTGACGCTGGTTGCAGAACTTCCTTAGCTCAGGCCAAGTATGAGTCATAAGGGAATCACGTTCTTCCATCATATCACGAAACGTAGAAGAGACAAATACACGTATGCTCCTCTTTCCTCCAGAGGCTGGTTTCGGTAATTTTATTCGATTAGCCGGCTTTTCCTCCAAATAAATGGATTTCTGATCCTTTTGTCGTTTTTGGAAAAAGTGATTAAAGATTTTCATATATTTGATTTAAGAGAGAAAANAATCTTATGTTTCTATGGTATGGGGATTGTTTTTAGTTGAGTAAACAATCATTTTATGAATGTAATGAATAAGAGAACTCTTCATACATTAATTTTAAAAATATTTTTTAAATTTTTATAGATTTATATGGATAGAAAAAGATCTTTGAGGGACATTGTTGACAGGGAAACTGTTATTCTGACAGGAGTTACCTTCGTAGCAACATTTGTTATAACATTATTATCTGCAATTATTGTAACGTTACTATGGAGCTTGCTAATTGATAAGACAGGGGCAAATGTCGACTGGAAAATCTCCTTTACTCTGGCAATTGTTCTAGCAACAGTAATGGCAGTGATAAAAAATATGGATCAGTGACCAGTTTTATGCTTCAGTATTTTATGGCTAGTTCAGATTTATTCCGGAAAATCAGATTTCGATAGTCTCTGTTCGTTCCATTGTCTGAAATCGTTAAGTATTGTGATCCTGGCCGGATCATTTAATACTTTAATTAAAGCATTTAGAAACCTGAACGTATCNCTGGGAAGTTTCTGATGCAGATATATCAGCAAATAATGAATTTCCCAATTTGTCGCAATGTTTGAAAAGGTTTTTAACGGTGCACCTGTAAGGAGCTTTTTGAGATATCCAAGGTACTTTCCTCCGGAAACTGAACGCAATTCTGCAATGGACAATTGCAGATAAAGAACCCTTTGACTTGTTGCGTCCTGTTTATTCTGAAGAAGTTGCCATGCACGGTTAAGGACATCCGATGCTTCATCCAGATTATCTCTCATTATCAGAACGGTGCTAAGGTTCATGAGTCTGTGTGGGATTTTAGGATCGCTCATCTCTCTTTCATGCACGTCGATTTCCAGGGCATGACGAAGGCATTCCTCGGCTAACTCCAGAAGGCTGCAACGTCGAAGCTCAAGTGCGCAATTATTAAGGTCAACGGCATGCTGTTTCATAGAATCCGAATTGTTTCCCAGGCTTGCTTCAGCTAATTTAAGAACCGCATACCGCCGTTCCCAGATCATTCCGGTTGACTTCCATAATTCCGAGGCGGAGTTATAATCACCCTTATCGAATTTGATTTTTGCAAGATTGCCTATTGCTTCAAGTGTCCGGTTATCTTCGGGACCGAAACTCTTTGTACAACCCTCTACTATCTCTTTTAGCAGTGATTCTGCTTTCGCATAATCTTCTTTTTTTGTCTGAAGATTAACAAGCATTGAAATTGCTTCAAGAGTGTCCGGGTGATTATTGCCCAGATGTTTTCTCTTCTTTTCAAGGTTATTGTGAACCATTTTCTCCCCTTCTTCGGAGAAACCTTGCAAAAGGAGTACCCCCGACAATGCCATTTCAGCCATAAGAGTCCTCCAGTGAAACGGACCATTCACTTTAGTATGAGTGGATACAGCGTTCTCAAGGAGAGTTTTAGCTTCTTCAGGATTTTTATTGATTAAATGACTACCAAGATTATGCTGGGTTTCTGCTGTTTCTTCAGATACAAATCCGTGAATACGAATCCTTCCCTCAAGGGCTTCACGGAATAACTGTTCCTTTTCTTCAGTAGGGACCATCAGAGCGAGATCATTTTTTGCGAGAAAAATTTCCGGATTATCCGGGGACAAACGTTTTTGAACCTGTATCAGGACTTCACGCTGGATAGGCACTGCAACTGCATAATTATCCTGCCCCATATAGTAAAGAGCAAGCATTTTCATAAGTTCGACGTTCCAAAGCTCTTCTTCCAAAAGGTGCATTACTTGCCAGATAGTTTCTGCATGAGAAATAAGTAACCTCCAATCCATCCATGCTTCCGGTCGGTAAGAATCTTTTGGGGCAAACGAAACTAACAGATCAGCAGCAGCAACTATTGTGGGAGCTTTAGCTTCCGGAGGCATTCTATCTCTCATAATATTAAGCACAACCCGATGCAACCCGACACATGCCACACCCTGCTCATCTACTTTTCTAGTCATTGAGTATGAAATAAGCTCACTTAATGCTTGCTCCGGGTCAATCTCCCCGACAGTAAGATCAGAAGCTTTGACTGCGAGTCTGATAATTTCATTTACTCCCGGGTTTGATATCATTGACCGGGGAATAGGGTCAGGTGAGAACCACGACAATATTCGAAAGAGGGTCAATGCTGCCGGGCTTAGAGCATGAACGGTAGTTTCCCACGTAATAGCAACACTTCGGGGGTAATGCATCACTAACTCATCGCACCATGAACGAACCTGCTCCCTCCCTTCACGCCAACGTTTCAGATAATCTGCCAATGTGAGACCTCCATCACGGTTCTGGATATAGGCTCCAGCCTGCTCAAGAGCAAGAGCAAGACCTCCAAGTTCCCGGGCAAGATCTGATGCAACTATTTCATCATTAGGAGTCTTTATTCTTTCGTCTTTAGTGCGGTCAAGTAGAAACGTCTTTGCAGCTTCCGGAGGCAGAACGTCCAACTCATGCTTAACCACCGACTTGCTCCACCAACTGCTTCGTGAAGTGATGATTACGTGACCACCACGAAGGTTAGCCAGGAGATTCTGGATTGCATCCACACTCTCTTTATCGTCAGCATTATCAATTATTAAAAGCCAGCCCGGGTTTTCGGAAAACCACCTGATTACAGCTGCCAGACGTACTTCCTCTTCCGGATTTTTCCACTCATTGAGATTTATAATTGCCGGAGCAGCCAGTTCGGAGATACTTCGACGTAATTGCGAAGGAGTGTCTGCTACTGCAAACATTAAAGCAGAATAACCTTCCTGGTATCTCCAGGCATACTCAATAGCCAGTCTCGTCTTGCCAATTCCCCCCAGACCGAAAATAACCTGGCGTAAAACCGCATTATTGACCAAAGTTGAAGTATCATTTAGAAACCTGTTTCGAAGATCCGTTACCTCTTCCCCACGACCTTTAAAGAGTGGACCGATTGAATCCGGAATGCACCATGGTTTAACCGGTTTTTTTGAGGGTTTGCTGTCCCTCCCGGTTCTGTCAGACTTATACTTCCTATGCAGGCCAGGAATCTCTTCAAGCTTGGAAATAAGAAAAGGCAGGTCCCTGACTATATCAAACTCGATGCCCTGTTGATCTGCAAGCCGGGCTAGACGGTTTGGAAATGCTTTTGATGGGAGAGGCTTTTGTCCGTGAAGATAAAGGGGTATTATAACCACGCTTTTTTGTAATGCACTGAAAAGCTCATAAGCTAAAACATCATCATCCTGATCGATTCGCCGCTGGCCGAATTCATCATAAGTTGTCAGCCAGCGTGGACCAATTACTGCTAAAACTACTACTGCTTTTGATAATCCCGAATCGATATCTTCCCGCCAGCGATCACCTGGTTTTATCTGATGTCTGTCGAGAAAAACAGACTCACTTCCAAAACATTCGGTTAATTTATCGCCAAGTGACCATGCCAGGTCACCTGCATCCTCTTTGCGGTAACTTATAAATATCATTGGTTCGGGATATTTTCGGGCAAAATTCTTTTGTTACAGGCAAATGTAACAAAATTATGTCTGGATTTTTAGTCTTCGGATATCACTGCACCCTATCTTATGAGGTCCCAGTCTCTTTCTCCAAATGCCTTTTGATATTCCTTCATAGCTTGCAGCATTTCAGGGTGTTTCTGGCATTGTTTTTCAACCGGACATTCTTTGCAGGTCGTTTTTCCGGAGACACCAATGCGACCTACCCCGGCAAGTTCACCGGTTCCGGCAGCCTTTAAGACTGTTCCATAACCTTCTTTTGTGAGCCAGTAGCCAAAATGACAGTTCAGGGCTTCGACTTCTATCCAGTCACCGGCATTCAGAATTTCCTTTTTCCATACCAGAGCTCCTCTTTCGTACATGGGTTTATGCCAAAGAACAAATTGTCCTTCCATTACACCGTAAATTTCAACTGCTGGTTCTCCGTGAAGATGGATATCCTGTTTGTCCTTTGGCGTAAAGAAGCTCCAGGTGAATCCGAGTCCCTGCCTCTGGTAAGCAAGATATGGATCTGCAACACGGAGATTGAATGCACGATTCCCGGAGCAAAGGATTTCGGTAACTGTCTTTTTCTCAAGTTTCCTTACACCCTCATTATTCTGTTTTGCCCACATATTGGCAAGCGCATCCATGGTAGGCTCCTTTTTAACCGGCCCAAGAATGACCTGATTACCCGGTTTTATATCATTTGATATTATATCCTGCAAATTCCTGACAATAGCCAGAATATTAGGTTCATTTGTCTTGCGAGGGATTTCATCAAGAGTATACCAGAAGAAGCTTTTGTTGCTTTCAAGAGTTTCCAGGCCTTTTTTGGTGAAAGAAATTTCAACGGGGTAGAGGTAGTAATCCTTTTCGAGTCCCGGGTAGGAACGGCTCATCGTGCGGTTTTTGAGCATTGGAAGTTCTGTTTCAGGGAAGAAAGAGTGTCCTTCCAGTTCAAGATCACTTGTGATTATTCTGCCAAGCGCGGTATAAAGATCTTCGTCAGGACGGAACTTTGTAGCCGGGAAGCATGGGTCATTTCTTCCTTTAAGCATGAGCAAATATTCGATTTCGGATGTTTCCGGATTAATTCTTCTGATGATACAGAAGAGAACTACCGATGAGGCGTTATCCTTCATATACTTGCGATTTGAATCGTGAAAAAAAAATTATGCATAAAATGGAAAAAATAGTAAAAAACAGGAGACTGACCAAGATGAACGATGCAGATATTCCTTCTTTTTTCACTAGAAATGTAAGCGCACCTAATAAGTTAAATATTCCAGCTATAAACGAGGTAATTCTTATTTTTTTTTCGATTTTGTTTGATCCTGAAAAAACCGGGATTATAAATAACTCAGCTAAACCCATAAAAACAGTTACTGCCATAACAGTAACCGAGGTACTTATTTTCTCAAACAATGAGTAAATATGATCCAAATAGGTTTCCTCACTTTGAGCATAGATGCTGAAGGCTCTTAATTCAAACTGGCTGATATAACTTAAAGTACGTAAAACAGCTGATAAGATAATTGAACTCAAAGCTATCCCAGACAAAATTCTAGTTGAACGTGAAGCGTAATCATGGAAACAGTTAAATATGATAAGGATCAAAGGAGTCAACAGAAAGAATACAAAACCACAAAAGTCATATAAAAAACCACCTGAAGTTTCTATTCGGTAATAAGAGGTTATGGCAGGTCTCCATTCTGTTTCCTGATTTAAAAATAATTGCAGGAAGAGAAGGATTATANAAAGAGTTGTCAGAATAAGAATTCCCCATGCTGAGAAATATCCAAGTTTTTGTGTGTATTTATTCATTGACCTTAATCATTCAATTGTCCCCTTTGTTTTCCTGATTTGTCTATGTTTCTCTATAAAAGTACTTATTGCTTCTTCCTGTAATATTGTAAAAATGATACACTTTAAGTCCACACCATTTNTCCGGTTNCATCCTATTTCAGGTCCCGTGAAAAGTTATTCGATCCCGGCTTGTTCATTTTCNTCAATTCTTCGGAAATCACGTCTAGTATTTCATCCAATTCTTCCCCNGGAATTATTTCAGGAATTAGCTGCCAGCCATATTTCTCTCATAGGAGTGAACAAAGTATNGTTTGGGTGAGATCTTCTGGCATCTGGCGATTTCATTAGAACAGATTTGAAGAGTTTTTTGATTCAGTTGCGATTCTTCATACACTCCCCACCTCAGGTCGACAGCCTGAAAACGGGCTCCTTTTTCTTCACATAACTTTTCAAGCCTTGGAAAGGCATCTCTCTGTAGCATGCTTCTTCCAGTCTGCATATCGGCAAAGGTGGAGCTTAAAAAGANTCTGAATATTTTAGTCTGTTGTGGCATTTGACCGGAATAATAAGCGTATAATAATATTGGTTTTTTTAATTAAGAAATATACAAATATTTCCGTATTTTTACTAAACTGACTTTGTTCAGTGGTTATCTCCGATATGGCCTGAATGTTAATTACTCTTTGAAGATGGCTGAATCCAATGCTGTCTGCTATATTCTCGGACTCCGACGGAATTAAACGTTAATCCTGAAAATGATTTTGTTAGTAAACAGAATTAATAAATTAATTGCATCAATCTCTTAAATCCCTAAAAATCAAAAAAATGGCAGAACAAAAAAAAGAAAGAAAAATTCCCATTGAAGATCAGGTCAGATTTATTGAGGAATATAAGATCAGAAAAGAAGATTTTGACGAAATGGCTGTTTTGTTAGAAAGGATCCTTAAGAATGCAATAAGTGAACTCAAACTAATGGGATTCGCAACAGCACGGGCAAAAACCGTGGAGAGTTTTTCCAACAAAATCATCCTCAAAGACAAATACAGAGAACCGATAAAAGAAATGACTGATCTTTGCGGGGCCAGGATCGTTGTTCATTTCAAGAGCCAGGTTGACAGGGTCTGTAAATTCATTACACAGAATTTCAAGATTGATGAGCCTAACAGCCTTGATCAGCGATCGAAACTGATGGTTAGTGAATTTGGTTACCGTTCAATTCACTTCATAGTTACACCCGAAAAGGATTCAATTCTCGGTGAGAAGATTGACAAAAAATTCAACCAGATGAAAGCTGAGATTCAGGTCAGGACCCTTGCGGAACATATCTGGGCGGATATATCACACGATCGCATATACAAGACTGAGCTTAAAATACCGGATGACTGGAAGCGGGAGGCAGCCCAACTTTCGGCAATACTTGAAAATGCTGATAAAAAGTTTGCAGGAATGGCATCCGAGATCGATTCCCTTGCCACCGTTTATGAACTTCAGTGCGAGAAAGACAAGGCAGAGATTGATGTTTTAAAACTGCAAACCGTTATCTCTGCTCTTTGTGATGATAATGATGATTGTGTCAGAAATTGTCTGAGATTGTCTGCTGTTTACCGTTCAATGGATAACTTCGGTGAAGCGTTGATTCTGCTGGCACCAATGTTAACCAGACCTTTAAAAAACAAGTTTCTGAAGCTTAAACTCAGGTTTGAATATGGATTGCTTCTTGTAAAGTCAGGCGGAAATGACTTTGAAAGTGAAGACTATGCNAATGGCACCAGGATCATTGACGAGGTACTGAAGGAATTTGATCAGCTTGATGACCAGGCAAGGAAAGGGAATGAAGAAGGTTTTAGCTATTTGTGCTACAGGGCAGGAAAACTGTTTCAGAGAAACTCCGGTGAAAAAAGCCGCGTTAAGGACCTCCTTATAAAAGCTTATAACATAATGCCGGAAAACCCTCTCTATCTGGTTGCTCTTGTTGAAAGCCATGTCCTGGACAATCTCAATTCAGCCGAGTATAATATAAGCCTCTTCAGGACAAACCTTATATGTGCCATCCCGAAGCACAAACAACTGATCGGGATAGGCATAAACCGTCTGCCGGCATTTTTTGCACTTGGTCATTCTTATCTTTTTCTGAATGATGAGGCTCAATGCATCAATTCATACGCAAATGCTGCGGAGACTATCTTATGCGGGAAATATGTAATCAGTCCTTCCTCTGTTGATGCTGAACTTGCATTCCTGACGAGGCTTAAAAATATTAATCCCTTGCTGGCAGAAGAAGCAAAACTNTACCTGAACCTGGCAATGCATCTTTATTCAGGTATTGACAAGGANTCAAAGTATAAAAAAAGCATCTGCAAATACAGGATAAACAAGGGTAAGAAATTCCAGCCGCAGATAGTGATTATTGCCGGGGGTGCTTCGGAGATGGACAAATTAAAAGTGAATCAGTATAAAAGGTATATCGAAGAAATCATGCACGGCTTTAAGGGGACCATAATCAGTGGTGGTACCGATGTGGGGATTCCGGGACTTGCAGGGGACGTAAAGGCAAGCATGGGTGATACCATCAGTTTTGAACTGAATGCCTATCTCCCCAAGGAGCCCCCCTTAGAGGATAGGAAGTCGAGACATTATGACAATTTTTTCGAAACACCATCAAAGGGATTTACGGCTTTTGATGTTCTCGTATGCTGGGCTGACCTTGTGTGTAATGGCGTCAACCCCAGCGATGTGATACTTATTGGTATCGATGGTGGCAGAATAGCAGCAATGGAATACAAGATTGCTCTCTCTCTTGGAGCAAAGACAGCCCTTGTGGCTTACAGCGGAAGAGCTGTATCGGAGTTTGTAANGGATGAAACCTGGAAAAAACACCGGAATCTTCTAATTCTACCAAATGATCCTTTCACACTCTGGGCCCTCGTTAACCAGGCAGCTGAAACAACACTAAAGAAGGAAGGAAAAGCGGTAATTCTTGCTCCGATAGTACATGATTATTACAGAAAAATGCAATTGAAAAAGTTCAAATCCGATAATGAGGATATTAACAAGTATAAGGTGCTGATGCCNTGGGAAAACCTTAACCCTATGCTTCAGGCATCCAATATTAAACAGGTGGAATTTTTTGAGCTTATCCTTAACAGGGTAGGATTAAAAATCCGTAAGAGTGAAAATCCGGTTTTATTCGACATTGAAGCAAGCTTGTCAGGAACTTTCAAGTACTATACAGAAGAAAAAAGTAACAATTCAGAATTGAAAGAAGAGGAAACAAAGGTGTCAGATTTTCAGATGCTTGCAATACTGGAGCATGCCCGCTGGAATGCTGAGCGCCTCCTGGATGGGTGGAAATACGGAAGTGAAAAAGATATAACCCTCAGGTTGAATCCCTGCATTAAGTCATGGAGAGATCTGGACGATGAAACCAAAGAATATGATTACGATCCGGTAAGGAATATACCAATGCTTCTTGCGAAAATTGGGTACGAGGTGTACTAAGTTACCTGAAGAGATATGAATGGTCCTGATTTCAATTAAAGCAGGCAGGACTACAGAGTATTTCTCACTACCTTGCCAACTGCCACCGGCTTGCTAAAAACCAACGAATCAGAATATTCTTTATCCGGAAAAACAGTTTTATACAGACNATCACCAACTTCATAATAAAAAACAAGCTTTTCGTTTTTGTTCTCCCAATACAAATAATTTCTGTAGTATCCCAGATTTGCATCTGCAATAAACTCAAGTGTGGGACACGTGAGTATATCGACAGTTGCTTCCCTGTAATCGACCATCAGAAAATATTTGCTGTCATCACTGAAATATATGTGATTTGATCCATCAAAATAATAATCATTAACTCCTTCGCAGTCCCCTGTAAATATGTTATAAATCCGTGCAATGTTATGGTTATCCAGAAACGCAACATATTTCCCGGAAGGGTCAATCTCCATCTGCCGCAGAAAGGGATATTCAGGATAAGTACTGAGAGAAACATGAAATTCATTGATGGTTTTTGCTGTCCTTTTATCAATAATCCTTACAATTGTGTCATATTCAATTCTATAAAGGCTGTCAGGTGTAAATCCAAAATATAATTCCTGTGAATTTCCCCAATCGGAATAAAGGTCTGCCTGGCTTGTTTTATCTTTTGAGAATAATTCTCTTTTAAGAATTGTTATTAAAAATCCGGCAATTATGATTACCAATATAGTTGCTATGAAAAGCCGCGTCTTTTTCATAAAAAATTCTCAACCTTATTGAATTTCAAGATTATAAAAGCTTCCATCACCCCTTTCAATACAGTCGCAGAATGTTATTGAAGTATCCGGATCGTTTTCAAAGGGAGTGTAGTGTTCAACGGTTTTAACGGGTGTATGACCGACAATCTGATGGTACCCTCTAAGGGGATTCTCAATAAGCCGGCTTTTATCAATCCAGAACGGACCACCGGTCATTTTTTCATCCCATCCGCCCCGTTCATATCCTACTTCGAAAAGTACACGATACTCCTCGTTATATAATCTTTCAAGTGTCGCAGATAATGATTCATCGGTTTCTTTGATAACGGGAACAATATTCCGGTTATAATAATCTGAATGAATCCCGGCATGGGTCCACAGATAATTCCTGTATTGCCAGGCGACCTGAAAAAGATTTAAATTGGTTTTTAAGATTTTCAATATCTGTTCAGCAACTTCATACCTGTATCCGGTTGCACGGTACTGGCGGAATAAATAGCTGTTCTCATGGTTCCCGATCAGCAGTTTCACTTTATCAGGATATGCGGCCCTGAATGAGACAATGGCTTCCAGATTATCCAGCATCCTTTTGCTATCAACATTGAATGAATCGATATAGTCGCCTGAAAAGACAATAACATCATTGTCTGCAGGATTCACTTTTTTCCAGTCGGAGAGCCCGTGAATATCGCCAATGGTCAGTATTTTCATCCGATAGAATTCTTAATGATTATTACCTGCATGCTGTGATCAAAGATCCAAACCTTANATTGCATTAAGATGTAAATTTATTTAAAACTCTTTTAACGCATTGACAAAAACGGACATTGCATTGTTAACTATTTATCCGTCCTGATTTAATTGTTCTTACCCTGCATTGATACAGCAAGGGTTGCCAGAACCTTATGGTTTTCAGCTGTTAACCTCGATTTAAAAATGTCTAGCAATGGTTGTATATGCCATTCCATGANTATATCAGGATTCTGCAGCTCCTTCTTCATCCTCGCCATCCATAATGAAGGATCCTTCTTTTTCGTCATCAACAAAAGTATTCTTAGAAAGATTATTCTGGGTACAACGTATCTCAAAGCCATGTTCCTTATTTTCCATGCCTTCGTTATCGATTTTTCAGCCTCTTTTTCCCGCCCCGATAAAAGTTGTACCCTGGCCAGATGACAAAGTGTCCCGGGAAGTTCGAAATTGAGTTCAATCATCTCATGATAGATATTTTCGGCCTCGGCATATTTCTTATTTTCAATCAACTCCAACGCTCTTGACCTGAGAATGTGAGGATTTGCCCCGAAATCCCCGGTCATGTTCAAAAGGCGCCAGCTGTTTTTTGTTTGTACATCAAGCANAATTTCGTGATCGGAAACCAGTTTCTTTGCTTTAGTATAAAAACTCTTCGCTTCAGCCGGATACAATCTTTCATTCAACATTATCATTGTGATCAGCAGCTTTATGCATNCGGCAGGATTATTTTTGACTTTTTCAAGCTCATTTGCAAGGATCGATTCTGCTTCCTTTACCCGGTCCAAGCTGACAGCAATGCTGATCTTATTGACCAGGATGGCAATAAGGGCTTTATTCATCGGATCTGTCAGAGGATATCCTTCAGCCCAGCGTTTGGTAACGTCAGCCGGAGTAGGCATATTCCTGGAATTAATCCGGTATAAAAATGAATCCAATGGACTATCATCCATACAGATATCAATCTTTTCACTAAAAGGTTCAGTTAATAAGTGGAAATCATCAAAATCCATAGATAGGAATATTTATTTTTTTCTCAATTGCTGCTGCATATAAAGGGGAAGGAGTTCAAGATACTTATCAGCTTTCTGTCCAAGAGCTTTTTCTGCTTCGGGAGGGAATGTCAATCCGTCATTATCTTTGGCCCTAACAATAAACCTTTGTCTCATTTCAGCGATCTGTTCAACAGGAAAGTAGCTTAATGGAAGCTGATCGATACTAATATTTCTTTTCCTCGCTTCAAAGTGCAGCTTGTTTGAAACTCTGAAATTTCGGGGAGCCACAACTACAATCCTTCCTTTTGCAAAAGGTATGGCAAACNGGATCATAGCTGTTTTCCAGTCTNTTTCTGATATCTCCATATTATGTTCCTTCCTGTAGTAATCGGTCAATGTGTCTATTGAGGTATCTNCCAGTACCGGACAGGCTTTGAAGTTGTTATCTTCCAGCCACTGTGCGCCTTGCTTCGCATTAATACAGGGATTACCAAATGCCGTAATGCCATCAAGAATGCTGTATGAAACAACAAGTCCTGCAGTTTCAGAAGGTACCGGTTGATAACGGATCCGGCTTATACTTGACACAAAATATCCACCGTATTTGCTAACAATTTTATCAAAACCTGTCTTGTCGTTTAAATGGCTTCTGAGGTTGGTTCCGGCAATCAGCAGCGACCATTTCGACTTTGTTTCCGGTGACGGATCGTCAAAAATAAAAACAGTTGGTTCAGGCTTTTTGCCGTCGGGATAAAATGTTTTTCTTGTAGAAGAAGGTTTCCTGATATAAATCTTTTTTTCACCGGTAGTTGCAGAGCGGATTGTTGTCTTGATGTCAAGACCGTTATACAGCGAACCTTCGAATACAGCAGAAACGTGTTCATTTGAACGGGTGACAGCCATTTTTGATGCCTCATAGGCAGCTCCGAATAGTAATGCCTCACATGGAGGCCACACCCAGTCAAAACAACCTCCAGTTCCTCGGGGAACATCNGGTTCATCTTCCCATTTCCAGAATCGTAATAGATATTCCGGAACAGGGATTGCATTACGATAATCTATGGTGAAAGGCCCGGATCTTTTTTTGACTGTCGGCTTCGGATGCATTAAATCCTTTGCACTCTCCGTAAGATTAAAGAAATCAACCGTAACTTTATTTTCTTTTTGCTCAGAATTGTCAGGCAATCTGGAGACCATGGGAAGATCCGGAAATTGCCCCGATGATGCCCAGGGACGGTCTATGTCCATCAGCTGAGTTGAAAGCAGATCGCAGAATTCCGGAGTCATCATCGATCTTGCACAATCAATCAAATCAGCCAAGGATGGCGCAAAATGCTGCTTTACGATCTGCATATTTGACACAAGCCTCTCAAAATCAGGTATTCTCTGGATATTATAATTCGTTTTTTTTTCTTTAGAACAAGTTTTGTATTCTATAAAATATCTACTGCAAACCTTTTCAAGAATATTATGGCATATACGGCCTGCTTCAGGAATGCTCAACCGATCTTTGGAGTTATTGAGTGGATTTTGCCGGTTTCGCTCGTAGAGGGTTGTCAGGACAGGATAAATGTCCATGAATGTTACTGCTATTCTTGGGTGTATAATAACCCTAGTAAAATTATAGGATCCTTCAGGGATAAGGATTTCAGCAGGTCTGATGGCAGGATCTTTGATTAGTTTCTGTAACATCTCCCAGTGTGCAAGGCCGCAGGTAAAAAGGATTCTTTTATGTTGGCCTGCAAGTGATTTGAGTCTTGCTGCCATGGTATATTCCCTGCGGCCATCAACATAAGGATCTCTGCACATTGCTGCAATTCCGCTATATTTGAACACATATTGGGGAAGGCCAAAATCCCTCCCATTAGGTTCTTCAACAAGAACTCTTTTTCCCTGCCTCGCGGAAAACTCATCCATATCGATCCCATAAACAGGGATGTTAAGTTCAATGGAGCATCTGATAGCTTCGAAAATGGAATCTGTTGACGACAGTCCTGCAAGATACTTGTCCGAATAATTCAGGAACTGTCTTCTGAGTTCAGGAGAAATCTCATTAAGTGGCTTACCGGAATGTGCCTGTAGTACCAGGGCTGTTTCCTGGTACTCGGGATGAATAAGTCTGTTATTATAAAGTAATCCAAGCATACATGGAAGTTCAGTCTCTTTCAGCGGGCTGACACCCAGCTCCTTCATCCATGTTACGATTGCGCTTGTCAGGTGAGGNCCAAGTTCTACGGCAACTGCTTCCGGCCTGGTTTCATAGCAAAAACAAAGCTTATTGACTTCCCTTGCAAATTCCAATCTGTAATGAACAGCAGGTACCGCTTCTATCGTGCTTCCGTTTATTTTAATCGCAGGAAACATATTTAATCTTTAATTGCAGGACGGTCAGTGAATAATTTTTGAAAAGCCTGTTTCAGGTGTTCAGGTCTTATGCCGGTAAATGAATGTCCTTCCGTTAGCTGGTAAGGTTTTTCAAGGCTAGATTCCATAAGGGTTTTTGGTCCTCCGGTAGTTTCAAATGAGCTGAGTTTGGATGCCCAGCCGAAAAGATAGATTGCATCGCGGGGAGCTATTGCACCGATTTTCCCTCCATGGTCTGTCCAGAGCATCCAGAACAGGTCAATAAGTTTCTCGACCTCTTTTTTGATTCCTTTGCATTGCTCCCTTAAAATGTCATCAATCTCTTCCCTTGGAGGATAACCAATATTTATCTGGGGACGCATCCTTGAAATTATGAACTCTGGAAGAAGGTTTAAATCAGCGGTATTGGTTGCAGCCACAAACCTGAATCCGGGATGCGCATGGATCCTCTCACCCAGAAGAGTGGAATCAATATAGCGCCTTTCATCCAGGACACTTACCAGCAGTGCAAGAGCTCGCGGTCGGATCTTACCTATCTCATCGATAAAACAGATTCCACCATTGTACATGGCGGTCACAAGAGGGGAAATCATATAATCCATAACTGACCCAGTCTGATCACTGAACCTTACGGTACAGGCAAGATCCTCCGATGTTACATCTTCATGTCCCTGGAAAATATAAAGCTGCCGGCCGGTTTTCTGGGCTAGCTCATATATGAGCCTGTTCTTTCCAACTCCGGGCTCTCCGATGAGAAGAGGACTCATGGGCAGTGATGAATCACCTGCGATCCAGGCAGCCGTGACAAACCTCAGTTCACTTTCCCTTCCCGTAAATTTGTTAAAATATTCTGCCCTGGGTGAAAATGGTTCACTCTGGTAGACTTTTTTATTGCGCATTGATATTTTAGAGTCATTTTCTGCCATATCTTTATTAAATTTATTTCTGTAAAACTAACCCCTGAATTGTGCCAGCTTAGTAATCCATATATCATGCCATTTAAGATATATAACAGATAATGAGCATCTTGAAATAAATAATAGTTGAGATAGAACAGTTGACTTATTTTTGATCTGATCGGACTATAAAGTCTAACCATAAAAAGCAACCCAAAAAATGCAGCTCCTTCTATATTCGAAGAGTACTTCCAATCTCCTGGAACCGATAAGTTTCAATATCAATTCCGGCCGAAGAGGTCAAATTCCAGATGATTTCGCCGGGAAAGGAAATATTTGTCTGATTTCTCAATCGGACTTTGAGTCATCAAAAAATGCTTTTACAGGAAAAGGTTTCATTGATTGCGGGATCAAGGGGAAAAAGATTGACCTTAAACGGGCGCTGAAGCTGGATGAAAAGAAAAACAGGGAGTCTCCAAGGCTGGTTCTGTTTGAGACCTCGAATACAGGGGCTTTTAAAAGGGGATTCAATGCATTCTATACTAAGAATTTTACCGCTTTTGATCCTTTCTGTCTGGTTATACTTCCCGATAAGATTTTCAGCATCATAAATGCAAGTTTGGTGACCAGGTCTGAGCAGGAGAAATCAATGGCCGGATTTTATGAACCTGATCCCCTTCTGAAGCTGATGAATATTCCGGATTCTGATCCTAAAATCAGGAGGATTGCAGAGTCTTTCATCGGCAGCTCTTTAAAGATAAGAAATGTGAGGGCTCTTATCTACAAGGCCTCTATGACTGATTCGCCTGTACTTATACTTGGTGAATCGGGTACCGGGAAAGATGTAATTGCAAGCCAGATATTCTATAATTCAGTAACCTATAAAGAAGATTTTTTCAGGATCAATTGTTCAGCTCTTCCCGAAACGCTTCTGGAAGGGGAACTATTTGGCTACAAAAAAGGAATATTTACCGGTGCTTCCTATGATAAAGAAGGCCTTTTTTCTGCAGCTGAAAATGGTACTATATTCCTTGATGAGATAGGCGATCTGTCGCTTCAGAGCCAGGTAAAAATTCTTCATGCAGTTGAAAAGAAAGAGATAAGGCAGATAGGTTCATCAAGAACGAAACCGGTAAATGTAAGAATCGTGGCTGCTACAAATCGCAACATTGATGCCATGATGATGCAGGGTACATTCAGGGAGGACCTATATTACCGCATAAGCACGTTCAGAATCAACTCCCCTGCATTGCGGGAGCATCCGGAAGATATACCACTGATTGCGGAATCATACTGGAGACGCAGGCAGCGAAAAAGCAGGCTTAGTTCGGAATTCCTGGATTCACTAAAGAATTACAGTTGGCCGGGGAATGTCAGAGAACTCAATTCATTGCTGAACAGTATTGTCGATTATTTCGGGGATATTTCTCCAACCCAGGCCCATGTCGATGCAATAAGGAAATCGAGACAGGAAATGGTGTTACAGCAGGCTTCAGGGGGCAGAACCGATCTATCGCAGGACTTGAATATCAGAAGTCAGAACACGCTATTGAATGTTCAGAATATTATCCGGTCAGTTAAGATTGAGATCACTAATTACATCGGCGAAAATGCCGGTATAAGGCTTAATAAAGAGAGGGGTGATAACCTGAGAAGATTTATACTGAGCCAGGCCAGGATACTCAGCGAGCTATGCCTTGAACCTGCCAATTTCAATCAGTGGCAGATTTTTGAGGCGGCATTGAGTTATCGCCAGCTACTTGAGGATATAATTGAGAAATGGCCTTTATCTGGCAGCCAATTGAGAGCGCTCTGGAAAACAGAGCTAAAGATCCTTGATGAAAGGATAAATAAAAGCATAATGGATATAATCTGGGGGAAGATTGATATGTAAGCTAATTAATCTGATTACAACAGGTGTTGTTGAAGATTTTGTGAATTTGTTTTTGGAACACAAGTAATTTTCTAATTCCACATAAAATGACTGACAATTTTGGTTCTTTAATAGCACATGTAACTGGTGGACGCCGTTATTGTTTTGTAATGATGTCTTATCATCATGATTATTCTTTCTTTGAGAAATTACGTAAAATCGTATCTGAAGCCACTGGATTTGAATGCATCCGTGCAGATGATCTGCCTGCTTCAGGAACTGATATTCTTACAAAAGTCCACAATGCAATCGAAAATTCAGTTTTTGTTATAGTAGATTTGTCAGAGCCACGACCTAATATTTACTATGAATTTGGATTTGCTGCTGCTCGCGGCAAGCCTGTTCTTCTGATTGCCAAAGAGGGTTCAAAAATAGAAACCGATCTTCAAGGTCTTGAATTAATTACATATACTGATAACAGGGAGGGTTGGCAGCGCTTTGAGCCATCTCTAAAAAAGCACCTTGAAATACATAATGATAGCAGTATTCCAGTTTTAAGGGCTATGGTTCTTCCAATAGAACCTGATCCTTCTTTTATTGTTATCAATCCAAAAGTACTCCAGGCNGATTCTCGGTTTAAGCATCACCCAAAAGAATATAAGACATATGGAGATTATCTCGGGCTCTCAGGAATAATGGGTGCTTTTGCATCAGTATACGGAGAACATGTAATTCCTGAAATAGTCAATGCATCCTATTCTGATGAAGGCATAGCACAAAGAGATGCCAACCTGTTTCTTATAGGATCTCCTAAGGTCAATAAATTCACTGCACAATTTCTGCAGCAATTACAGAATGGGAAATCTCCTAACTGGCATTTTGAAGAATGCCCTGATAAAGAAAAATACAGTGATTATGAAATGCGACTTGTTGGTGATCATTTCCGGACAAAATGCCTCGGGATTTATAATATTAGCAAACCGGAAAGCTTCGAGGATTATGGATTAATAATTCGCGGCCGACATCCAACAAATAAGAATCGCGATGTGCTGATTCTTGCCGGTCCTCACAGTATAGGGACAGGATCAGCCTGCCTTGCGGCCACTAAAACCCATTTAATAAAGAATATCAGCAAGGCTTTATCAGGTAAAGCTGAATTGACTNACCGGAATAAAACTATCTGGGTTTTGGTAAAAGGCATATCAGATGATACCGGACATCTTGATGTATCCGGTGTAACTATAGAAGAGGCTGGTGTGATATAAAAATGTTTTTTTATGCCATTTGATCTTTTTGTTTCATATTCACGAAGTGATGATCATCAAGGTCGGATAACCCAGCTTATCGAGCGAATTAAGACCGATTTTAAAATGTTTGCCGGTCGTCCATTAGGTGTATTTTTTGATGTGGAAGAAATTCACGGAATGGAGGATTGGAGGCATCGTATTCTTCAGGGCTTACATGAATCTCGATTGTTATTGGCATGCCTATCACCATCTTATGTCCAGAGCGATTACTGCGAGTGGGAATTTAATGAATATTTAAAAAATGAGATTGATAAAGCATATTTTGGTGATGGCGTTGCTCCAATTTACTTCATTGAAGTGCCGGGTTGGGAAGATAAGGATTTNGAGAAGAAAAGCACTGCCTGGCTGATTGAGCTTCGCCGGCGTCAACATTTCGACTTACGTCCCTGGTTCAATAAGGGAGAAGAAAGTTTACGCGATGTCACAATAAAGGAGCGAATAGCCAAACTGAATATTCAGATTAAAGAGCGCATTGTGCGATTTGAACGAACAGAATTTAAGCTTGGTAATATTGACGCTCACAATCCTCATTTTATAGGACGCACATCAGAATTACGGCGATTACGGGAGATTGTAGCTTTTGGGAAAGTAGGAGTCCTTACTGCAATCCATGGGCTGGGGGGAATTGGAAAGACAGCACTTGCAATTGAATATGCCCATGTTTTTTCTCATGAATATGGAGGAGGATGCTGGCAGGTACACTGTGAAGGCAAAGCAGATCTGCTTGATGCTATTGCCGGTTTGGCTGCACCGCTAGCACTTGAATTCAATGAGGAAGAAAGTAAGAGCATAGACCTGCAGTTCCAGCGTGTATTAGCTGAGCTTCACAACCTTGCATGTAAACATGCACCTAACAGGTGTCTGTTACTGCTCGACAATGTTGATAATCCCAAAATACTTGAACCTATCCAGACAAAACATCTGCCGNCATCAGATTGGTTACATATTCTCGTCACCACACGACTGGGTGAACCAGATTTATATGGCACACATATAGATAGGGCTTTTATTCCGGTAGATGAAATGCCTGAAAATGATGCACTTGAGTTGATAAAAAGTTACCAGTTAGGGGGTGTATTTTCCAGTGCTAGCGAACAGGATGCAGCTTTTGAAATCATTAAAATCTTAGATCGTTTTACACTTGCTGTTGAAATGACAGCGGTTTATCTTGGACAATATGCCAAAGAAGTAACATGTTCAGGTTTCCTCACACGGTTGAAGAGTGAAGGTTTTGCCGGAATTGATCGTGCTGCAAAGCAGACCACTGAAAGACTGCGTCATGGAGANAAATGTCTTGTAGCCACGCTTAATTCAACGTTGGAGCACCTTAAAGACCCTGAAAGATTGGCACTTATTTATGCTGCCTTACTCCCTGCTGACCAAATTGCTCTACCTTGGATACGGACTCTTGTTACGGAAACGTATCCTGAGTTTGGCAAGGACAGTGAACCAGGATATCCTGATTTATGGGAAACCCTTTTACGGCATCTTTTGAGTTTTAGATTGTTACAGGTTACCAACTTAATAGCAGGGTCCGGTCATCCAGTGAATGTGAAGATGCATCGGATTGTTGGGCAAACAATGCTGACTTTAGCATCAAATGATACTATTAGTTACTTAACGATAATATTAAAACTAGGCGGACTAATTTATGAGCGTTCTTTTGAATTAAGTTTAAGACCCGTAGACAAAAATTATATATGGGAACTGGATTGTCTTTTTAGGTCAATCCAAAACTGGATTATTAATAACCGATATCTCGCACAAGCTTCTGGGATTCTCTGCTGTAGTACTCTTCGTGATTATGGCAGATATAGAGTTTCTCAGGAACTTGCCGAAATGTTAATCGAAACGATAAATAAGGGTAATACAGAGCCAGGTATTTCTATTATTTGGTGCCATAATATGGCTGGGATCGCAGCACTGGATATGGATGATTCTGTGATGGCTGAATATCATTTCTTCTTTGCTAAGAAACTCATTGAAAACTCAAGTATAGATGATTTGGATCGACTGGATACTCTAACAAACATTAGTTGTCTATACAGGAGGAAAAACAGGCCAGACCTTGCCATTGACCATTCAAAAGTTGCCTTAAAAATCTCTGAAGTTAAATTTGGCAAGGACTCTCCAGAAACTAGTATCCGCTGCGTAAATCTGGGGTTAGTACTCCAGGATCTTTGTAATCTGAAAGAGGCAATATATTTATTCCATAGGGCGGTTAATATCGACATGAATCATCCTGATCTATCTCAGAATACGTGTATGGACTTAAGTACTTTAGCTGAGGCTTTAAGAAATAATGAGCAAATAGAAGAAGCTGAAAAGACTATCAGGAAAGCATTTGAAATCGCCTCTGAGAAGGGATATAACCAGCACCCTTTGATGATGAATATAATGATAAATTATGCATTTATATTAGCGGAACAAAATAATTTTTATGAAGCGGAAAGGCTTTTATTTTCAGCTTGTGAGATTGCATCTCAATTTTTTGGAAAAACCTCATCCAACTATTCTTTATGTTTAAATAATATTGGCGTTCTATCAATGCTAAAGGGGGATTTACATAATGCTCTAGATAAATTTCAAGATTCGCTCAGGATTGAAATTGATCAGAAAAATCCAGATAAACAAAAACTAGCTTATCGCGAATTGAATATTGGAATAGCATATCTTCTGGATGGTAATCCTGTTGAATCTCTCTCTCATTTGCATTCAGGTTGGAACCATAAAGTACGATTAGGTCGACATGATCTGCTCACTGCACGTTTACTTTTAACACGTTTGGCTGCATCTTTTTTGTTAAAAGAAAGCAATGATCTTTTTGTTGGACAGCTCAAGACATTGAACGATGAGGATATACTTATGGCATCAGGAATTAATATTAAATGGAGCATGGCCGAAGCAATAAAAAGTATAATTAATACACTTCCAGCCGAACAAATCCATCTATGGAATTCGAGTTGTAAGTTTGAGAACTTAAAAATAGAAATAGATTCTTCTTTTGAATTAAAAGATGCAGTCCAGATTAAGAAGTTGAACTTAAATGAAGAATGGCCAAAGCCATATTTATTCTATTAGATCTGTAAAATATTTCAATTTGTTTCCGTAAGATACTTCTTCATGCTGATAACTCAAATATACAAAACAAAGGTTAATAAATCACCAGCTATCTTGACCACATAAGTATAATATGGAAGTTATTATTGGTGGTCGTGCAATGTTTAAATTTTAAATGAAAATTTTTCAATGCCAANTAAAATTTGTCCTGGGACTTGTAACAGGACTCGAAGCTTTACCGGAATCATGAAATGCTGCTTCATGACGTTTCTTTTCGATTTCTGATTTAAGAACTTTTGCTATAGGCCTCAGAAAGTCAGCCAAATTCTCAATTGGAATTCCTAATGATGTTAAAGGATTAACTGCATCCTTCAATAATTTGTTTTCTTTATGAAGTATATCAATTTCTTTTTGCCGGAATCTTAGTAAACTAAATATTGATTTCATGATTTGCTCAGATATTATTCAGCTGTATAAATATCAAAATAATTGTCATGTAACTATGCCATGTTAATTCATAGGAAAGAAATAAACATTCTTTACACCAAGTTAAACAAATATTCGCAGATCTTAAAATAATCTCTTTTGCTTTTCATTTATTAAGATCCAAACAATAACCGATAACATTTCATAATTTAGTAGAGGTAAATTCCAAATTCTAAATTATCATGAACAACGATTCATCAGACCATGGAAGACAATTTATTATTCCTATCATCCTTACTGTATTAACGATTATTCTGGGGTTTGTTAGCTTCCAGTCTGTCTTTCCTGATTATCCCTTCTCCAGGAAAATGTATTACACTTTGCAGCTGTTCACACTGGAGTCAGGCGACCGTTTTTATGAGAAAGGTATGCAGCCCTTGTGGGTAACATTGACATTTAACCTTGCCAGATTTCTTGCTGTAGCCACCCTGGTTGTCACAATAGTGCTGGCAATCCTGTCAGTCCTTAAGTACAAATTCTTCATGCTGAAGGTCAGGTGGATGAAAGGGCATACTATACTTTGCGGCCTGGGAGGTATCGGAGATGCATTTGCAGAAAGCTTCACAAATAAAAGCAAACTCGTTATTATTGAGATGGATACAACAAATGAGAATATTTCCAGGCTGAAAAAAGAAGGTGCTGTAATAATTGAAGCCAATGCCCTGGATACTGAGATACTTAGAAAAGTAGATATCCCAAAAGCTGATTGCCTGCTTGCGTTAACCGGAAATGATTTCGATAACCTCACCATAATCAATAATTCCCTTGAACTGATTAAAGAATATAAAAAGAAGATCGGTGAGGGCAAAAATCCTCCCAGAGTCTCCCTTATAGCCAACATCGACAGCAGGAATCTAAAGGCCGCTATAACAGAAGAGTGGCAGAACAGACCAGATTGCCTTGAATGTGACCTGAAAACTTCGCTTCATAATTTCTATGCCGCGGCTATCGTACTCCTCGAAAAAAGAAAATCAAGTGTTGCTGATGCTGATCTGGAAACCAGATTTGGTACGTTAAAAAGTATTTTGCTAAATTATGATCCAGTAAGGGTTAACTGCGGTATTGACATAAAAAACATACAGTTATTCAATATAAATCAGCTTGCAGGAAGGTACATCTTTCTGAATTATCCACCGGACAGGTTCAGTAGGATCAATCAGCCCTCCGATAAGGCAATGAAGATCCTTTTTCTTGGCTTCAGCAATATAGGCGAAGAACTTCTCAAACAATGCATTCAGAATTGTTATTACATCAATAAGAAGAATACGAAAATCACACTGATAAGTTTCGATGGTAATACAATAAAAGAAAGGATCAGGTCAAAATATAAAAACATAAGCAAACTGATTGACCTGAATATCATAAACCATAATCCTCACCATCTGACCTTTAATCTTCTTGATGAATATGATATCAGGAATCCTGAGGTTATTTATATTTCCAGCGGCGAGGATCGTTACCAGGCTTCATATTCTTCCAAAGCAAGAGAATTGTTTGGAGACGCTGTCCCTGTCATTCGTCCTTTTTATCGGAAGAATATCCTGTGCAACACTGAAATCTGTGGCAAAACATTCTCCTTCAATATTTTCACCAAAGTTTCCGGGAGAGACTATATAGTTGATGAGATACTCGACAAGAGAGCTGCCACGGTGCACAATCGTTGGATAAAGCAAGCAGTTATGGACTATGTTAATAAGGTAAATCTATGTCTTTCAGACAATAAAAAGATTCCTGAACCTAAACACACACTTGCTCCATGGCACCTCCTTGATGAAGAGGTCCGTGAGGACAACCGATCNGTTGTTGACCACATAAACATTAAACTCAGATCAGTTTTCCCGGAAAAGGTTCTCGGCTTTTTTGTCGATCCCGGGGCTGTGAAAATTGATTTTGGATTTTTGGATGACGATTCAANAGTGGATCAACTGGCTGAAATTGAACATCGCCGATGGATGGCAAACAAGTTCATTTGCGGATGGGTTTATGATGAGAATAGAGATGACTCTCAGAAAAAACATGATTGTCTTAAGGATTATAATGAGCTCCCCGAAGAAACGAAAGAATATGATCGCCAGCAGGTAAAGGAAACGCCTGATATTATTTCACTTATGTGATCCTGCCGGATTCTATTTCGGGTGCTTTTAATAAATTATTTCTGAGATTCCCAGTACATTTTGAGTGCAATATCGTTCCGGAACGCTATATCGAAATCATTCAGATCCTCAGGCCCTATCCATGCATAATCTGAAGATTCGTAATTCAGATTTAGTGAGCCTTCTGCAATGCATTCATATATCAGATTAACATAATGAAGATCAGATTCTTCGGAGGGAAGATTTTCTACAAGAAAAAGAAAAAAGAAATCAGTACAGGTAAAAGAGACTTCCTGTTTTATTTCCATTTTTACAGCTTCCTGCACACTTTGGCCATATTCAACATTCCCTCCCGGAAGGCACCATTTGCCATTTCCATGTTTCGTGCCCGCACGCTTTAAGATCAGCACCCTGCCTGAATCATTCGAGATTATAGCCCGGACTGCAAGATAAGGCCTGTTGCTTTTTCTTATTTCCATATATACCAATTTATTTCTATTTCCTCAGTATCTCAATCATCTCCATCACAGCCTCCGCATCGGCAACCTCTCTGACAGGCGATAATCCNGAAAGTGCTCTTGCAGCATTNAGATCATCATCGGAAACATAATCCTTCCCAAAGATAATTATATAAAGGATCGCCGATTTAAGAGTGTTGGCCTTNATTCTGAAGGAATGAGGGCTCGCCCGGGCAGGGAAAATGTGTACATACCTGGTTTCGTGGTCATGGTATTTCAGCATCCATTGCGAACTGTCTGATAAAGA
>JGI20214J51088_10000192_pt1 | contig 44168 bp, 38 predicted proteins | sample WetSurMetagenome_FD_51088 | JGI IMG/M metagenome (IMG submission 51088) | reverse complement strand
TAAAGTCATATTTTTCAAAAGGCCATGAGAGAAGTATAAAAGCCAAGAAGAATATTTTAGCTTCTTTTCTGATTAAGGTCTTAAGTATCGGAATAAGCTTATTGCTTGTACCTCTTACTATAAATTATGTAAACTCCTCCAGGTACGGGATATGGCTTACTCTAAGTTCAATAGTTGCCTGGCTTAGCTTTTTTGATATTGGTTTGACCCAGGGTTTGCGAAATAGATTTGCTGAGGCAAAAGCCAGAAATGATGATTCTATAGCCCAGGTTTATGTTAGTACAACCTATGCTCTGCTTGCGATTATTTTCGTTGTAATCTGGATAGTGTTTCTTTTCCTGAATAATTTTTTAAGCTGGCCAAGAATTCTTAATGTGGCATCTGACATGCAGACCGAGATTTCTTTTTTGGCCGTTATTGTTTTCACATATTTTTGTTTGTCATTTGTTCTCAAGATTATAACTACTATCCTTCTGGCTGATCAGCAACCCGCAAAATCTTCACTGATCGATCTTATGGGACAAATCATCTCTCTGATATTCATAGTAATCCTTGTTAAAACTACGGAGGGTTCTTTGATTAATTTAGGAATTGCTCTTTGCGTCTCACCACTTTTAGTTCTGATTTCCGCTAACTTAATATTTTTTACTGGAACATATAGGAAATACCGGCCAGTTGTTTCGAAAGTGCACTTTGTACATGCAAAAGACCTTTTCAACCTGGGCTTGATTTTCTTTATAATTCAGTTTGCCGGGATTATTCAGTTTCAGACAGCTAATATTATAATTGCGAGGAATTTCGGAACAGAAGATGTTACTGCATATAATATTGTTTTTAAGTATTTTAGTGTTCTGAATATGATTTTTACAATTTTTATCACTCCCTTTTGGTCCGCCTCAACAGAAGCCTACCAGAAGAATGATATTGAATGGATAAGAAATGGCATAAAGAAGTATACTATTGTAAATATTCTATTAGTAATTGCTGGTACGATAATGCTCGTTTTTTCTGATACTGTTTACAGATTATGGTTGGGAGAGGGCAAGGTTGAAATTACATTTGCCCTGTCGCTTTGGGGCTTTATGTATTTTAATGTTCTGATGTTCGGAGGGAAATATGTCAATTTCCTGAATGGTATAAGTGCTTTAAGGATACAGTTTATTTCCAGCATCCTGAGTCCCTTTATTTACGTAGGTGTTGCAATACTTCTGATCAGGCATTTTCAACTTGGGGTTTATTCTCTTTTTATAGCCTCAATTATTGCTAATTTTAATGCATTTATTCTGGCTCCAATACAGTACAACAGGATAATCAGAAAGAGATCCGGAGCGGCTATTTGGTATAAATAGGAATTTAACGGATGACAAAAATAGTTCATATTCAGAAGTCCGTTCTGTCGACCGGAAGGGCTCCCCTCAGGCTCCATAATGCTTTTTTGGAAGAGAACTTTGATTCTTCAATTTTAACGATGGAATTCGATGTAAATCATACAGAGAGAATTAGTGACACCGGTAGGAATTCCAGAGTAATTGCCAGGATTGATCAGTTTCTCCAGTCTTTTATCACAAGGAAAATTAACAGGCAGTATGGATTATATTCTTACCCGATATTCGGTACCGATATTTCAAAGAATGACTTAGTTAAAAAAGCCGATATAATATATCTTCATTGGGTTCAGGGAGGATTTCTAAATATTGGTGACTACAGGCGTCTGGCTAAACTGGGGAAACCCATAATAGTCTTTATGCATGACATGTGGTCAATTACAGGTGGATGTCACCATAGTTTCTCTTGCGAAAAGTACACAACAAACTGTTTCAAGTGCCAGATGTTTCCAAAGAAACAACTGGTTGACTGGCCGAAAATTGAGTTTCTGAAGAAAAGGAGAATGTTCTCAAGCTGTGATAATTTATATTTTATCTCTCCAAGCAAATGGCTTCATTCATGCTCAAAACAATCAGCTCTTACAAAAGATAAAACCCTGTTTCATATCCCTAATATAATTGACAATAAGCTTTATAAGCCTGTGGGGAAGAGATTTGCAAGACAGATTCTTAACCTAGAAGAGAATGAAATCATATTATCATTCGGAGCGTTCCTGATTTCCAGTGCTTATAAGGGTTGGGCTGAATTATTAAAAGCTTTAAATATCCTGGTTAAGGAATATTCCAGAAATGAAATTACNCTGTTGATTTTTGGGGATGGTTATAATAAAGCAATTGCAGACGCAGCACCATTCAGAACACGGTTTATGGGGTTTCTTAAAGATGAATTATCAACAGTTCTGGTTTATAATGCGACTGATGTATTTGTTACACCCTCACTTGCAGATAACTTCCCTACTACAGTTCTGGAGTGTCAGGCTTGCGGAACTCCTGTTGTCGGATTTGATGTAGGAGGCATTCCTGATATGATAAAACATAAAGATAACGGCTATCTTGCAAAGTACAAAGATGCTGATGACNTNGCAAATGGTATAAAATTTTGCCTTGAAACCAAAATTAAAGGAAGATTGTTGCCAGAATTTGAAAAAAACACCTTATTAAAAAAGCATGGTGATATGATGCAAGCAGTTCTAAACAATTAGGTTACCAGAATAATATATGATAAAATACTGGGAAAAAACAATAGATGAACCCTCAGACAAATCCATGATCCTTACACAGAATTTGTTCTGGATTGGGTTTGTTATATATATTGCAAGCTATGTGATCTCGACATCAAATCAGGTAAACTACGTAATCTGCAACTTATTACAGGTTTTAGGACTCGTGATTTTTCTACCTTCTGCTGTTATCCTTATTCAATATAAATTTGATAACAGTTATCTTAAGGTAGTTTTTCCTGTATATTGTTTGTGGTTAATAACTGTCATGCTCAGGGGCGTAGAGTTTGATTATCAGACAATTAAACAGTTGCTTTTTGATCCTGCCTCTGGCATGTTCCTTTACCTTGTTCCCTTTGTCCTTCTTATTCCAGTTACTCCGGCATTTCTTAAGAAACTGTTTTTTGTAATTGTTATACTGGGCATGCTCTACCTGTTATATGATTTAATTTTTATTAAACAATTGCTTTATCCTACAGAAAATATCCGTAGTCAGGCAATAACCGAGTATTTTACGCAGCACTTGAGTCTCCCCGCAGGGTTTGTTTTGTTGACTTTCATATATCACAAAAGAAAAACAAACCTACTCTTACTGTTTACGTTAATTATTGCATTTTTATTAGCCGTCATAAGAGCACGAAGAGGATTGATGTTCATGTCTTTCAGTATTCTTGCCTTTTCTCTTCTTTTCTATCAGGTTTCAAATAAAACCAAAATAGGAATTATTATTATCTCATACTTTTTCATAATTATTGCAGGATTCATTGCAATTAAAGTATATGAAAATAACAGAAAAGATACTTTTAGCCTGATTACACAGCGAATAGGTCAGCGTACCAGAACTGAAGTTGAACAGTACTTTTACAGAGATCTTCGACCTCAGGATTGGATTTTCGGAAAAGGATTGAATGGGCAATACTATTGCCCGGGGGTAAATGAAGGTAGTGGAACCATTACAATTTACAGAAAAGTAATTGAAACAGGATACCTTCAGGTGGTATTAAACGGTGGCCTGATAAGCCTCATTCTTCTATTGATTATTGCGGTGCCTGCAGTCATTAAAGGGGTCTTTTATTCTAAAAATATGCTTTCAAGAGCTTCGGGCATATGGGTCTTCCTGTTTTTATTATTTATGTATCCCGGAACCCTTACTATTTTTTCGTTAAATTATATACTGGTTTGGATTTCTATCGGGATCTGCTATAGTAAGGAATTCAGAAAATTATCGGATGAGAAAATTTCTGAAATGTTTGCTATTGAATCTATTAAAGGAAAATTAAGCTGATTCTCTAAATAGCAGAATAACTGATGCCATCACAAAAAGTCCTTATTTTTGGTCAACCTTTTAATAATTTCTCTGGAGGCGGAATCACGCTGACTAATCTCTTTAAGGGCTGGCCTAAGGATAAAATAGCTGTTACATATCTGGGCCATGGATTGGTTAATGTCACTACAGATGTATGTGACACTTATTATCAGCTGGGGAACGAGGAGCATAGATGGAAATTTCCGTTTAATTTATTTCAGAGAGAATTTTCTTCAGGTGTTAAATCTTTTAATGTTAAAAAGGATACTCCTGTCAATTCCTCACAGAAAGGGTTCCGTCACAGGGTTGTCAACAATTATTTCTATCCATTTTTACGGTGGGCGGGCTTGTTTCATTTTACGACCACACTTTCAATCTCTGAAAGATTCGAAAACTGGCTCGCGGATTTTAACCCTGAAATCTTATACCTTCAGGTAGCTGCGCGTGATGAGATAGTTTTTGCAAAAGAATTGATCGATCATCTGAAGGTACCGTCGGTAATTCACTTTATGGATGACTGGCCGGCTACAATCAGCAGCCGTGGCCTTTTTAAAGGTTACTGGTCGAATAAGATCGATACGGAATTAAAAAGACTGCTTGAAAAGGTCGATCTGCATCTAAGCATAAGCGATGCAATGTCGGAAGAATACGAGAAAAGATATAAAAGACGGTTTCTGCCTTTTCATAACCCGATTGAAGAAGGATTATGGGAGCCATATATAAAGAGAGAATTTAAGATAGATAAGAAGTATGTCACCATTCTTTATTCAGGCAGAATCGGTGATAATGGCATTGCAGATTCGGTGGTCGAAGTTGCCGCGGCAATTGATTCCATGACCGGGGGGGAGGCAAACATAAAACTGCATATCCAGACACCTACCAGGGACACGAGAATTATTGACAGGCTTAACAGATACAAATGCGTCGTTTTTAATCCGTTTGCAGAATACAGCCAGATCCCAAAGATCTTTTCGAGTGCTGATATATTGTTACTTGCCAATGATTTCAGTTCCATAGGCTTAAAATACCTGCGATATTCAATGCCAACTAAAGCATCAGAATATATGATATCGGGAACTCCGGTTCTTGTATATACTCCTGAGGTTGCAGCGGTTTCGCAGTTCTTCAGCAAAAATGAATGCGGATATTGCATTACTGTGCGAAGCAGGGAGAAAATTGTAAAAGCCATAAATTATCTTATAGAAAATGAGGATTATCGAAAAAAGATAAGCCTTAATGCGGTCACCATTGCAAAAGAAAGATTTGAAGCAGAAAAGGTTCGGAATGAATTCCAGCAACATTTATATAACCTAGTTAATAAAGATAATCATGTTCACTGACAAGGTCCTGTTAATTACAGGAGGTACAGGTTCATTTGGCAACGCTGTCCTCCGACGGTTCTTAAATTCTGATATCAGAGAAATCCGCATATTCAGCCGCGATGAAAAGAAACAGGATGATATGCGTCAGTTTTACAGCAATGACAAAATAAAGTATTATATCGGAGATGTAAGGAATTATGAGAGTATTAAGAGTGCTATGAAGGGTGTCGATTTTGTTTTTCAGGCAGCAGCATTAAAGCAGGTGCCATCCTGCGAATTTTTTCCCACTGAAGCTGTAAGAACAAATGTTCTGGGCTGTGAAAATGTCCTGAATGCGGCTCTTGAAAACAATGTCAGCAGAGTTATTGTACTTAGCACTGACAAAGCTGTATATCCCATTAATGCAATGGGCATGTCTAAAGCTCTGAGTGAAAAGGTAATGATTGCAAAATCGCGTAGTCTGGTAAATACCAATCAGGTTTTCTGCGGTACAAGATATGGCAACGTAATGGCTTCGAGGGGTTCTGTAATACCACTCTTCGTCGACCAGATCAAAAAAGGAGGCCCCCTTACCATTACAGATCCCCAGATGACCAGGTTTATGATGACTCTCGATGGGGCAGTGGATCTTGTGATTTTTGCTTTTCAGAACGGGATGCCGGGTGATATTTTTGTACAGAAAGCCCCGGCATCAACAATTGAAGTACTGGCAAAGGCCCTGTTGAGGCTCTATAATGCAAATAATCCAATCAAAATTATTGGAACAAGGCATGGAGAGAAGCTTTATGAGACTCTTGTAAATAGGGAGGAGCTTGCTAAAGCTGTGGACCTTGGCAATTACTACAGGATTCCGGCTGATACCCGCGATTTAAATTATAACCGGTACTTTGTTGAGGGTGAAACACAGATCGCACAAATAGAAGAATATACTTCGCATAATACACACAGAATGAATCTTGAGGAGACACAGAATCTCCTGTTGCAGCTTGATTCAGTCAGGAGTGATATTGAAAAACTTAAGTAAAATAATTCCATAATCCTTAACTTGGAAGAAAAACAAAGAGTAGAGCGGCAGGAATATGTTTTAATAACATCCTCAAACTTTCCCGCTGGATCTGCCTCAGCAAATTACCTGAATCTTTTTTGCAGGGGAATTATAAAGTCGGGTTCCGGGATAGAAGTTTATATTCTTAAAGGTTATTTCCTTAAAGGCCGTAAGACAAACGATGCCAAAATAAATAAAACTGAATACGGGGTCAATTATAAATATCTTGCATTCGTAAATAGATCTTCAAACGGATTAATGAAGATTATTGGCGATATCTATGGTTTATTCTCACTGACTTTACTTCTCTTTTCATTGTTTAAGAAAAGGGAAAAAACCACAGTTTTTTGTTATAATAATGAAATTCAACATAGTCTTCTGCTGAATCTGTATTGCAGACTGACAGGAATAAAAATTATAACATTTGTTCCGGAGTATTACGATATATCTGAATTTTCAGGGAATATATTACGTAAATTGAGATGGTACGGATTCCTGCTGAATTTTCATTACATAAACCGACTTTCGGATAAATTAATAGTATTCAGTAAATACATTAAGTCAAGATATCTTGAAAAGGGGTATCCGGAAAAAGATATTCTTGTTCAACCTAATCTGACAGATTTTGAATTCTGGAAAAAGGATAATGAAGATCAGGTTTATACTATAGGATATAGCGGAACGCCATACAAAAAAGACGGAATCGAAGATCTTTTGTCAGCAGTCGGATTACTTGCGAAAAAAAATATTGAAGTAAGTGTCGTCATCGTGGGCGATGTAGTCAATGAAAACTCGATNATTCCTTCATTGTCTAAATTTTGCGAAACCATCGGAATCAGTAGACTAGTTACATTTTCCGGGCATGTACCAATTGAAGAAGTAAGAGCCAGATTGAATAAATGCAGTATTCTTGCTATAACACGGCCGAATATTGTTCAGACAGTTGCGGGATTTCCTACAAAGATCGGTGAATATTTTGCCTGTGGAAAAACAGTCCTGTCAACCCGGATCGGAGACGTTAGCAATTATTTCACACACAGGCAGGATATTGTATTTGCTGAATCTGATGATCCCCAGTCGATCGCTGAAAATATTGAATGGATATTGAGGAATAGGGAGGAATGTAGAATAATTGCAGCGAACGGGTTGTTGAAAGCCAAGGAATTACTTGATTACAGAATCAAGGTGCCGGCTATAGTCGAGTTTGTTGAAAGGGACTAATAATTCTGTTGAATACTCAGATTTAAACCGAGTAGTGAGAAAAAGAATATTGAGTGTTGGTCATATGGAATTTCCTCTTGGAAAAGCGCAGGTTCAGCGGCAACTATTATTAGCCAGAGCGATAATCCATGAAGGATTTGATGTTACAGTACTTTGCAGATATGGTATTCATAACGAATCGGACGGTATTGATAAGGAAGGAATCTTTGAAGAAGTTAATTACATCTACTGCTCAGGTACATCGGTCAGACCTGAAGGGATTTTAAAAAGAAATTTTCTTAAGATAAAAGGGCTGTTTAATGAGATTTATTATTACTGGCAATTTTCTAAAAGGAAGCAGCTGGCCGGAGTTTTAGTCAGTACAAATAATTTTTACAATATTCCTTTTTATTTCTTATTGGGAAAGCTATTCAAATCAATAACAGTAATTGATAATGTAGAGTATTGGACTGCAATAACGGATCATAAGGGATTTGACAGATTTGATAAATATTTATATGACAAATTATATTTTTATTTTTCCGATAGAATAATCTGCATAAGTGATTTTCTGAAACTAAAGGTTCCTGCAGCAATCAGGGACAAGGTCATTAAGATCCCGGCAATAACCGATTTTGAAAAATTCAGTATTAAAATTGAAAATCCCAAATTAGTTGAAGGAGAGTATTTTCTTTATTGTGGTTCGGAGAATTACTTTGAGGTAATTGATTTTGTCATTTCAGCCTTTGAAGCACAGGCTGAATATACTGATACATCTCTTGCATTAGTAACAAAACACACCGGAGAATTACAAAATCGTATTGAAAGGAGCAATACTAGAGATCGTATATTTATTTTCTCAGGCATTCCATATTCTGAACTTGTAAATTTGTACAGAAACAGCCAGGCTCTAATAATTCCGATGAGGAACAGTGACCAGGATAAAGCAAGATTTCCGCATAAGATAAGTGAGTATTGTGCATCAAAAAGACCAATTATAACGAACAGTGTGGGTGAGATTAATAATTACTTCACAAAGNCAAATTCCTTCTTNTGTGATGCCTATGATATCCAGGATTATTCAAAAGCCATGATGCTGGCCACTACTGATCAGAATTTATCAGAGACGATTGCTACTGAGAGTTACTATACCGGGATTCGGAATTTTAATTATCTGTCATATTCCAGAAGCCTGATAGATCTTTACCAAAGAAAATGAAGATAATTCAAATTATATACTCGTTAGTGCCTGGTGGAGCTGAGCGCTTTGTTGTCGATCTTTCAAATGAAATGGCACAACACAACGAAGTAATATTATATACCTTAAGAGATGATTCACTTGAAGACAACAGTTATTATATACCTTACCTCAGCCCAAAGGTAAGGTATAACAATCTAAAGATTAGTCCCGGTTTCAAACCTGGCCTTATACCGAGATTTCTAAAAATACTTCTGGAAGAGAAACCTGATGTTGTGCATTGTCACTTAAATCTGGTAAATTANTTATTCTTTTCATCCTTGATTCTGAAGAATAAAATTCGATTTATTTATACTTTACATAATTCAGCGGAAACTGAAGTAAATTCNGAGACTGAAAGAAAAATTAGAAGATTCTTTTTTAAGCACAAATTCTTTATTCCAATAGCTATCTCCGGGGAAACTAAAAAATCATATCAAAGCTATTATAAACTTATCGATGTAGACGTAATATACAACGGGAGAAAATTTGAAGGGAAATCACCACTTTTTAATGAAGTTAAGAAAGAGATTGTTTCTTATAAACCTGATAATGAGACTCTGGTTTTTTGTCATGTTTCGAGATATGATGCTATCCAAAAAAACCAGGAAATGCTTGTCAGTGCATTTAACAAATTAAAAGGGGAAGGTTATAACATCATTTTGCTTATTATTGGAAGTGGCTTTGAAAAAGTAAACTCACTGTTGAATATGGCAAAGGACCATATTCATTTTCTTGGGGTTAAGTCTAATGTAAATGATTACCTCTATTCATCCGACGCTTTTTGTCTGAGTTCTCATTTTGAGGGTATGCCAATTTCTCTTATTGAAGCATTTGCCTGTGGCTGCATTCCGGTTTGTACCCCGGTTGGCGGAATTGTGGACCTGATAGATAACGGGATAACTGGCTTCATTTCCAGTTCGACAAGGGAAGAAGATTATATTGATGCATTAAAGCAATTCATAAGGGATAAAGAGTTGATAAACAGAGGAAAACTGGTAGATGTTTATGAGGAGGGTTTTAGTATCGAAAAATGTACAGAACGATATATGAAATTTTACAGGGGAAAAAATTCATAATCTAATTCTTAAAGTCCTTCAATTGTGTTGATCTGCAAATTGCATATTTAGAATTATTCTTAGTCACTTCAAAATGAAAATTCTTATTTCTAACAAATACTATTATCCGCGTGGGGGAGGAGAAATATATTCAATTGAGCTTGAAAAGCTTCTGATTAAGAATGGTCATGAAGTAGCTGTATTTGCAATGGAACATTCAAACAACTTTGAAAGCAGGTATTCAAGGATGTTTCCTTCTGAAATTGATATTAACAAGAAGGACTTTAAGAACCTTATTCTCTCTATTATCAGACCTTTTGGGTCCATAGGGGTCAGAATCAATTTTAGAAGGCTCATAAAAAGCTTTAAGCCTGATATTGTTCATTTGAATAATATTCATTCCCAATTGTCTCCTGTACTGGCTATTATTGCTCGCAGGGAAAAAATTCCTGTTATCTGGACACTACATGACCACAAGCTTCTTTGCCCAAGGTATGACTGCATGCGCAACGAAAATCCTTGCGAACTTTGCTTTCAGAATAAAATCAATGTGATAAGATACAGATGCATCAAAGGAAGTCTCCCGGCCAGTCTGATAGGTTATTTTGAATCCATCGTATGGAACAGGAGGAAGCTTAGTAAATCGACTAATCTCTTTCTCAGCCCAAGTACTTTCCTTAAAGACAATATGATTAAAGGAGGGTTTAACCAGAAGAAGTTAAAAGTACTTCATAATTTTATTATGGAAGATAAGCTGGCAGAACATATATCTGTAAAAGAAGGTTACTATTGCTACGTGGGAAGATTATCAAAAGAAAAGGGAATTGAAACATTATTAAAGGCTGCGGTTGAATTGCCACAATATAATTTGAAAATAATAGGAACAGGTCCGTTGGAGAAGGATCTGAAAGACAGGTATAGTAAACCTCATATCGATTTCCTCGGATTCAAAGAATGGGAACAACTTAAAGAAATTCTGAAAGGGGCAAAATGTATGGTAATTCCGTCAGAATGTTATGAGAATAATCCTTTAAGCATAATTGAATCTTTGTGTCTTGGGACACCTGTTATTGGAGCTAAGATAGGGGGTATACCGGAACTTATCGAAACAGGTGTGAATGGCTATACTTTTGGTAATGGTGATGTAAGGGATTTACATTCCAAGATCATTAAGGTTTATGAAGGTGATGACAAGTTCAATTATATCGGAATAGCTGAAAAAGCACGGGCTAAATTCAATTCTGGTTATTATTACAGGCAAATCTTCAAAATATATTCTGATCTGATTAAAAAGTAGACTTCTATCAGAGGTAACTGTTTAAAAAGAAAGGGATTTTAATCTGGTCTTTAAAACGGATATTTATTTCTCGGTAGTACTTTATTAGTAAATAATATATGGATAAAATCATACTTATCGCTTATGATCTAAATCCTGAGCTTGGTTCAGAATGCGGGACAGGTCATAGTTATCTGCANATGTACCTTAAGCACTTTATTGTCAAAGTATTTACAAATGAAGCTCATCGGAATGATATCCAGAAGTTTAATTATGGAGATAATGTTACTTTCAATTTTATTAAATTCAATTATTTTGAAAAAACTCTGGCCCGTATAAAACTGGATGTAATAAGTAATTGGTTCTTTTGTAAGAAAGCATGTGATATATTATTGTCTGATAGTAATCTACATGAATTTAAATTCATGCATATTGTGACCCCGGAAGGATTCTTTGCATATAATAATTTACACAAACTAGGTATTAATTACATTATAGGACCAATAAATGGAGGGCTCAAAACTCCTGAGCACTTTAGAAAAGTCTTTAATAGAAATATAATTACTGATTTTCTTCGGGATTCATTGTATAAGTCGGTCATTAAATTACCTGGCTGGAATAAATATTATAACAGGGCAGAAAAGATAATTATTTCTGATAAAAACCTTCTCAAGTCCATCCCTGGCAAGTACCACAATAAAACCTTTCAGATTTTTGATGTTCTTGTCGATCCTGTTGAATTTTCACCTGGTATCGTACAATCAGATGCATCAACTACGACAATTCTGTTTACTGGAAGATTAATTCCGAAGAAGGGTATTTTATTGCTTCTTAAAGCGTACTTGAAATGTCTGGTTGATTTTAAGATCGATAATCTCAAATTATCAATAGTGGGGAATGGGCCTTTGTTAAAAAATGTCCTGAGTTTTATAGAAAATAATTATTTGCAAGATAAAATCTCTGTATATAACAATATTTCACGAAACACCCTTATCGATAAGTATCAGACAGCCGATATTTTTTGTCTGCCGACGTTGCGTGAGCCCGGTGGGCTTGCAATCCTTGAAGCCATGTCATGCGGGCTTCCTATTATTACTTCAAATTATGGAGGACCTTCATATTCTGTTACTAATGAATGTGGAATTAAAATTGAGATGGGAAACTATGATCAGTATATTGATGATATGGCAAGTGCAATTGCCAGGTTGTATTATGAACCGTTATTAAGAAAAAAGATGGGGGTTGCATCACGCGAAAGGATCATCGAAGAATTTTCAACTGACAGTGTTGAGAGAAAACTTATTAATTTATGGGAAAGTATTTACAAATGATCTGATTATTAAACATTAATAGATCTATCTCGATCCTAATTCTGGTAAGGAGCTTGTTTCTAACCTAAACTTGTTGAGGATCAAAAAGGAACTTAATGAATTCAATATTATAAAATAAATTCGCATTCAAACTATGGATAAAAGACAAACGGTTCAATTGCCAACAGATGTATCAATTATAACAACATACCGTTGCCAGATGCGCTGCAAAATGTGCAGTATCTGGAAATTTCCAACTGATGAGAAAAAGGAAATTATGCCAAAGGATTTAGAAAAGCTTCCCGCACTAAAGTTCGCTAATGTAACCGGCGGAGAGCCTTTTCAGCGTCGTGACCTTGAAGACATTGTTGCGGTATTATTTACAAAGGCGCCAAGAGTTGTTATTTCAACTTCAGGTTGGCATTATGAAAAGATAATCAAACTGGCCGCGAAATATCCCAATATNGGAATACGTGTAAGTATAGAAGGCCTTTCACAGCGTAATGATGATCTTAGAGGCCGTCAGGGAGGGTTCGATAATGGATTGAAGGTTCTTTTGAAACTTAGATCTATGGGTGTGAAAGATATTGGATTCGGTATCACCGTATCGAATCAGAATTCTGAAGACATGCTTTGGCTTTACCGCCTGGCTAAAGAGCTGAAGTTGGANTTTGCAACTGCTACATTCCATAATTCTTTTTATTTCCATAAGGATGATAATCAAGTAACTAATAAGGATACAGTAATTAAGCACTTTGAGGAGCTTATAAATGAACTACTTAAGGAGAAAAGTCCTAAAAGCTGGGCAAGGGCATTTTTTAATTTGGGGCTAATTAATTATATCCGTGGAGGAAAGCGTATGCTTCCCTGTGAAGCAGGTCTTGCAAACTTCTTTATTGAACCATATGGAGATGTATATCCGTGTAACGGACTTGAAGATAGGATTTGGAAAGAGAGCATGGGAAACCTTCATGATTATTCGACTTTTGAAGAATTGTGGTACAGCGTACAGGCACAGAGAGTTAGAGATCTGGTTAAGATTTGCCCCAAGAACTGCTGGATGGTAGGAACAGCTGCTCCCGTAATGAAAAAATATATTAAACACCCCACTGGTTGGATTTTTGAAAATAAACTTAGATCAATGATGGGTAAAGAAGTTTGTATTGACAAAATTCCTTATTACAATGTCGGTCAGGATCCTTTACAAGGTGATCTTGATTATTCACGTATGAAACCTTTCACGGATACAAAAGGAGTCAAGCCTGATCCGGATCTGCCTCTNGTTGAGGAATAAGTTGCCTTGCCGNATTGGCTAACNAATTATAGACTTAGGCATTATTTTTTAGCAGATGAATTTGCACAGGGTCCAGGGTATCAGGAATTTAAGCGATTCAACCTTTATCTTATGTTTCGAAAAGAATGATATAAAATTCGTACCGGGTCAACATATCAATGTCGGCCTGCCTGGTGAAGATGACAGACCCTATTCCATCTATAATGGAGTTAAAGATGATCACCTTGAAATTCTTATTAAAGAAATTCCAAATGGTTATGTTTCCAGAAAACTAAAACTAATGGAACCTGGAAAATTTGTATGCGTGGATCAACCTAATGGGGATTTTACTATAGAGAGGGAGATTATGGATGAACTTCCCTTCTGGCTAATTTGTACTGGAACCGGAATTTCTCCATTTCATAGTTTTGTAGCTTCTTACCCCGGCTTAAAGTACAGGATTATTCATGGCATCCGTTACAGCAATGAATCATATGAGCATAAAAAATACAGTGATGGTACTTACTTATCCTGTACATCCGGTGATAAAACAGGCGATTTTAATGGAAGGGTAACCGAGTACCTTGCAAATACAGATATCGAGAAACAAGCATACTATTATGTTTGTGGGAGCTATGAAATGATAGATCAGGTTTATGATCTGTTAATTTACAAAGGAATAAGCAAAGCACAAATTAAAACTGAAGGATATTTCTGATATGAGGGTTATCGTAATAGGTACAAGAGGCATTCCTAATATTCAGGGAGGTGTCGAAACTCACTGCGAGGAGCTATATCCCCGTATGGTCAAGTTAAATTACAGGGTTCATTTAATAAGGAGGACTTGTTATGTTCCTGTAGAAGATCATCTTACTGAGTTCAAGGGGGTGGAGCTTAGTAATCTTTTCACNGTTCGGAGAATTACTATCGAGACTATCCTCCACACTTTCCTTGCCGTTCTATATGCACGGAAAAAAGGGACCGACATACTTCATGTCCACGCCATTGGCCCGGCGATATTTATTCCAATGGCAAGAATGCTGGGTATGAAAGTAGTATTTACACACCATGGACCTGATTATAACAGGGCAAAATGGGGTCCTGTGGCAAAACTTGTTCTCAAGTTTGGAGAAAGATGGGGCACTGCTTGGGCTAACGAAGTCATTGTTATTTCCGAAGTAATAAAAGAGCTATTAAAAGAGAAATACAAAAGAACCGACACTCACCTTATTTTTAANGGTGTNTCACCGGCAATCCTTTCAAACAAAACAGATTTTATTGAATCTCTTGGACTTGAACCGCGAAAGTATGTTTTTACATTGGGCCGGTTTGTTGAGGAAAAAGGGTTTGACTACCTGATAAAAGCGTTTAAAAAAATAGATCAGTTAGGTTTTAGGCTTGTAATAGCAGGTGATGCTGATCATGAAATTCCTTATACTAAGCACCTTAAAAAACTGGCGGGGATGAATAATGTCGTACTGCCTGGTTTTGTCAAGGGAGAAGAACTTCATCAGCTTTTCACACATGCACGACTGTTTGTTCTTCCTTCATTCCACGAAGGTTTGCCAATCTCTTTGCTTGAAGCAATGAGCTATAAGTTGCCAGTTCTTGTAAGTGATATTCCAGCAAATAAACAAGTAGCTTTACCCGGAAATACATTTTTTGTAACAGGTGATGAGACTTCATTAATAAAAAGCCTTGAGAATATACTTCAGAAGGATTTTACTCCAATTGATTATGATATGTCTCTTTATGACTGGGATAAAATAGCTTTGCAGACAGATGCCATTTATCAGAAGGTTCTGAAATCGAAACGGAAATAATCTTAAGCTGCTGATTTTTCAATCCAGAAATATTGCAGAAATCCAGAAGAAAAAGAACGTACTGCCCTATGATTATCAATGAAAAGCTGAAAATTGGAATAATACTTGATGATTATATTATACAAGCCTGGAAATATGACATTATTAAAGAGCTGGTATTATCTGAATCTGCTATTCTGTCACTTATTATAAAAAAATCAGGTACAGATCCATCTGATAGAGATGAAGCGACATTAGGAACTTCAGTTTACAAATTACATAGAAAAGCNGACAGACTGTTATTCAAAAANAAGAGTAGTTATTCTCAAAACTGTGATTCGGCACATTTACTTAAGAATATTCCGTTAATTCAGGTCAAACCTCAAAAGAGTGGAGAATCTGAAGAATTTGGAAATGAAAAAATTGATGAAATCAGGAGATTTAATCTCGACATTATATTAAAATTGGGCTTTGGACANCTCAAAGGAAATATCCTGGAAATCCCTGAATACGGGGTCTGGGCNTTCAGTATGGATAGAATGGGAATTGGCAATGATGGAATCTCAGGTTACTATGAAGTGGTTCAAAGAAATCCCGTAACCATCTCGGACCTTCTAATTCTGAATAAAGATGGTATAAACCACGAGGTCATTTCAAGGGCTTACGAATCAACTTGTACCTATTCAATAGAACTCAATAGGGATAAATTATTCCGAAGAGCCAGATTTTTCCCAATAAGAGTGATCATTGGAATACATCAGCATGGCAAAGGATATCTTGAAAGCTTGAAGAGGAAATATAAANATTATGACAGATCGGATATTGTCAAACAGTCAATTCCCGGTTTTAAAAGTTCAGTTAAATACTTTGGGATNGCATCTGTGACACTGGTTCAAAAGTCATTAAAAAAAATTTTCTATTCTGATCCGTTTTCATGGATACTTCTCTTCAATCTGGACAAAACCCAGGGCTTCCCTGACTATTCATTTGACGAATTCAAGAAAATAATGCCATCAAAAGACAAATTTTGGGCTGATCCGTTTGTTGTAAACAAGAATGGGAAAAATTACGTATTTGTTGAAGAATTTATTTATAAAAAAAACAAAGGTCATATATCTGTGCTTGAACTTGGGGAAAAAGGAACATTAGAAAAGGTAAATAGAGTTTTAGAAGAACCTTATCACATGTCCTATCCATTTATCTTCGAATCGGATGGAGATTATTATATGATACCTGAAACCAGCGAGAATAAAAGCATTGAACTTTATAAATGTAAGGAATTCCCTCACAACTGGATACATTTAAAGAGTATTATGAACAATCTGAATGCTGTCGATTCCACTTTATTTAGATACAAAGGCAAATGGTGGCTTTTTACTGTTATTGATGATAAGGACAGTTCTTTAAATGGTAGTCCGGAATTGTTCCTATTTTATACAGACGATATACTTTCGGACAATTGGACCAGCCATTGTTGTAATCCTGTGGTCTCTGACATTAGGACAGCAAGACCTGCCGGTAAAATGTTTATTGACAGAGGGAAAATCTACCGGCCTTCTCAGGATTGTTCAGAGAGGTATGGCCAGGCTTTCAATATTAATGAGGTTTTAGTTTTATCTGAAAATGAATACGAGGAAATTATTGTTAAAAAGGTGGAACCTTATTGGGATAGAACTTTAAAGGGAGCTCATACTTTCAATAAAGATGGTGATATGACTATTATCGATGCCTATTCTATGAGAACCCGAACTTTTATTAATTGAAACTGACCTTGAAAAATTCCTTTAGTGCGGATAAAACACCTTTGATAAAATTAACTGGAAAGCCAGATTCCCTGACAAACGGATTTAGCGCGATGAGGAAAGCGGTTTAGAAGTAATGACTGATAATGGATAGCATAACAAAAGCAGACCTTTACAGGTACGAAAAATTATCAGGTACAAAAGGTTTCATCAAAGGTTGGTTCATACCTGGATTCAGATATACCTATTTATTAAGGAAAGTCATTAAACATAAGAAATGGAGTTTAAAAGGAGGTTGGTACCGTTTGATATTTAGAGTGTTTGCATATAAAGAGTATCAAATTAATCCTGATGCTCAGATTGGTGAAGGATTTCAGCTTTATCACCGTGGTACGGTAGTAGTTGGGCCAATTAAAATTGGAAAAAACTGTTGCATCTCACACAATGTAACTATTGGTAGGTCGTTTAAAGGAGGCCAGGTAGGCCGGCCTTCAATTGGCGATTATGTTTGGATTGGAACCGGAGCTGTAATTGTTGGTAAAATAGTGATAGGAAGTTATGTATTAATTGCTCCAAACTCGTTTGTTAATTTCGATGTCCCGGATAATTCCTTAGTTATCGGAAACCCTGGGAAAATAATAAGGAAAGATAATCCCACCAGGAATTATATANACAATGTAATTAATGATTGAAAACAAGAATACACTAATTATAATTTTGGAAAACAGACTCTTAATATTTGATGGACAGAATTACTAAAGCAGACCTGTTTCGCTATAGCGGGCTAACCGGAACAAAAGGATTTATTAAAGGCTGGTCTTTTCCAGGATTCCGGTATACATTCCTGTTAAGAAAGGTAATCAAGCATAATAGGTTTACCTTAAAGGGGCTCTTTTATAGGGTTCTCAAAAGACTTTTTGCATATAAGGAGTACATTATAAGCCCTGATGCGGAGATAGGGGAAGGTTTTTACCTTTATCATCGCGGTACTGTGTATATCGGACCTGTAAAAATCGGAAAGAACTGCTGTGTATCACATAATGTAACAATAGGCAGAGCTTATAAGAATGGTCAGATTGGCCGTCCGACAATCGGGGATAATGTGTGGATAGGTCCGGGGGCAGTTGTGGTTGGCAAAATAAACATCGGAAATAACGTTTTTATAGCCCCTAACTCGGTTGTTAATACTGATGTGCCTGATAATGCAATGGTTGCCGGTTTCCCTGCCAGATACATTATTAAGGAAGATCCTAACAGGGACTGGGTAAATGATATCCTGGATTAAATTCTTACTGACTGGTAAAAAATGAGTAAACGGCTGATTATTACGGGAGCTGCAGGATTTATTGGATCATCACTTTCAGATAGTCTGTTGAAAAATGGTTTAACAGTACTTGGGATTGATAATTTTGACACTTTTTATCACAGGAGCATAAAAGAAAGGAACNTTGAAACAGCACTGAAGAGCTCAAGCTTTAAGTTCATGGAAGGTGATATAAGGGATCAGGATTTTCTTGACAGGTGCTTTTCAGATTTCAGGCCGGATGTGATTGTACATCTTGCAGCTAAAGCCGGTGTAAGGCCATCACTGATTGATCCGAAATTATATTTGGATGTAAATGTGATGGGGACGATNAACATCCTTGAAATGATGAAAAAGAACAATATCAGGAAAATGATATTTGCCTCTTCCTCATCAGTTTATGGGAATAACAGGAAAATCCCGTTTTCAGAGAATGACTGTGTTGATTATCCAGTATCACCTTATGCAGCCTCAAAGAAAGCAGGGGAGCTTCTGTGCCATACTTACAACCATCTTTTTAACCTGGACATATTCTGCCTGCGTTTTTTTACAGTATATGGACCCAGGCAGCGTCCCGACCTTGCCATTCATAAATTTGTAAATGCGTTGTTAAATGATGAGGTGATTACGTTATACGGGGATGGTACTTCATCGAGGGATTACACTTATATTGATGATATTGTGAGGGGTATTTCGGCTGCAATTGAAAGGGTGAAAGGATACCAAATCTTTAACCTGGGAAATTCCAGACCCGTCGAGCTGACCAGTCTGGTGAAATTACTGGAGCAATCAGCAGGCCGGTCGGCTCATATTAAATATTTGCCGATGCAGGATGGAGATGTTGAAAGAACATTTGCAGATATTTCCAAAGCAGCGAGCGGGCTGGGTTTTAATCCTGAAATCAGCTTTGAGACCGGTATCAAGAATTATCTAAAATGGTTCAAAGAGATGAAGTCAGATGTCGGAGGTCCTGATTTAACTATTGAATAATCTGATTATCAATGTCTTTTCAGGGTATTTTTATAATTAAATAAAACATGTTAATTTAGCACGTGTTTAGTAGCTGTCTGTAAGGGGAAAGTCAGGTTTCGTTATTTTATTAAGTTAGGTAACATTAAATGATGCATATAGCGATCATTTGTAAAACATTTCTGAAGGGAGGAGCTGAAAAACAAGCACTNATCCTTACTAAATTGCTTGTTGACAAAGGAATAGATGTAATTCTCATAAACTGGTACGGGGAAAAGGTAGATCAGCGGAATCTCAAATTCATCAGTGATAATTCAATCCGGTATTATCCTATGAGTGGAAGCTACCTGAAAAAACTGAAGAAGTTCCAGAAAATAATACAGGTTGATGAGATATCAATAATTATTTCTTACCTGACTCTGGCAAATTTCGTTTCAGGGGTCAGCAAGATACTGAACAGAAATATTATAACAATAGGTGGGATAAGGAATGAAAGGCTTCCTTTTTATAAATTCCTGTTTGAAAAGCTGATTCACAATTATCTTAACGATGCAACGGTTTTCAATAATTATTCAGCTAAAGAAAAATTTGAAAGGAGAGGATTTAATCCTAATAAAATATTTGTCATCCAGAATGCCATTGAATTAAAAAATCCGCAGTCGGTTTCAAAGATATCCAATGGTGAAATTAAGATTATTACGGTAGGGAGGTTTGTCAGGCAGAAAGACTATGAAACAGCTCTGAAATCTTTCGGTAATCTTGTCGAAAGAAACAGGGAGGCGAAATTCAGGTATTACATCGTCGGCTATGGTCCTCTTGAAAATGAAGTCAGATCGATTGCTGAACATCTGAAGATTGACGATAAAATAAAAGTATTTATCAATCCTCCTGATGTTCCTTCCATTCTTAAAAGCAGTGATATTTTTCTCAGCACCTCACTTTTTGAGGGCGTTTCAAATTCAATAATGGAAGCCCTGGTTGCCGGATTGCCTGTAGTTGCGACTGATGTCGGCGATAACAGTTATCTGGTAAAAAACGGAAAGAACGGATTTCTTGTGCCTTGCAGGGACATTGGTACAATTGTAGAAAAGCTTGAGTATTTGTCAGGTTCAGCCGATATAAGAAATGAATTCGGAAAGAACAGCATTAAGGTTGTTGAAGCCGAGTTTTCCAAAAAGAAATTACTGGACAGTTATTTAAGTCTTTTTTCAAAATTACAGTAAATTATACCCCACCTGTATTTCTTCTTCAGGGATTATCAAAACATGATCAGTATTTTTCGAAGATTGCTGAAATCTTGATTTTTAAATTCATCACCACATCAAAACCTAAATACCGGAAGGTCATTAAGCTATTATGAAAGTCGGAGTAATTGGCACGAGGGGATTTCCTGAAATACAGGGAGGGCTGGAAACACACTGTCTGGAATTATATACCCGTTTGGCAAAAAAATTTAATATCCAGGTTACTGTTTACAGAAGAACACCTTATCTGAATGAAAAAAATTGGGATTCAGCTTATTTGAATATCAGGTTTATTGATTATCCTGTTCCAAAAAGCAAGAATATCGAGACTTTTATTCATTCATTTCTGGCCACAGTACATGCTCTCTTTCAAAGGTATGACATTGTTCATTTCCACAATACCGGTCCCGGTTTCTTTATCCCGCTTTTAAGATTATCCCGTGCAAAAATTGTATTTACATATCATAACGTTAGCTACACCCATAAAAAATGGGGGGCATTTGCCAGAAACTTCCTCACAGTTTCGGAAAGAATCAGTGTAAAAAATTCAGACTATGTAATTTTCATTTCTGAGTTTTTAAAATCTGAAATTGNAAAGAAGTATCCCCTGGGAAACCATAAAGTGATTTCAAATGGAGTNAATCTGGCCGTAAGAGCTCTGAAATCAGATTATATNGAATCTCTAGGCCTTGTAAGAAACAGATATATTATTGGAGTAGGAAGGTTTCTTGAAGAAAAGGGATTTGATTACCTGATAAGGGCATTCGGAAAAACCGGAATTAATGATTATAAACTAGTCCTGGTTGGAGATACTGATTATCCCACAGATTATTCAAGAAAACTACGGGCTCTTGCACTTAAAAACAATATTGTACTTACAGGATTTATTAAAGGTGATAAGCTGCAACAGGTTTTTTCATTTGCCAGGCTGTTTATAATTGCATCATATTCTGAGGGCCATCCTATTGCATTGCTTGAGGCAATGAGCTATGAAACTGATGTACTTGCCAGTGACATCCCTGCTAATTTGCAGGTCGGACTTAGACCTGGCGATTATTTTAAAGTTGGAAATGAGGACGACCTAAAAGAAAAGATATTGACAAAATTATCAGGGCNAGGAGAGCGTGATTACAAGTATTTGTTATCATCAAGATATAATTGGGACACCATAGCGGGTGAAACCTATGAAATTTATAATAATCTTAAATCTTAAATATGAAACTTAAAGGAGGCATTATCGGGCTTGGTAAAATGGGTATTTCCCATGCGGCGATTGTTAGTCCTCATCCATCCGTCGACATGGTAGCAGTTTGTGACACATCAGCAATTGTGCTGGATGTGTTCAAAAAATTCAGTAGAGTGAAGCTTTACCATGACTATGTAAAAATGATTGAAAAAGAGGACCTTGATTTCGTGGTTATTGCCACGCCTACGAGGCTTCATTACCCTATGGTAAANCATGCTCTGGAAAAAGGATTAAATGTCTTCTGTGAGAAGCCTTTCTGTATGAACGTAAAAGAAGGCATGGAACTTGAGGAATTAGCCCAGAAGAAAGGACTTATCAACCAGGTAAGNTATCACAATCAGTTTGTGGGTACTTTCCGGGAGCTGAAACGACTTCTGAAAACCGGTGTGATTGGTGAGCTGGTCCATTTTACAGGGGAAGCTTACGGGAACGTCATTACAAGCGACAAGGGAGGAACCTGGCGGTCTGATCCCCAGGAGGGGGGAGGATGTCTGCTCGATTATGCCTCGCATGTTATTAACCTTATTCAGGAGATAATAGGCAGACCGGTTAAGGCTGACGGTTCTGTCAGGAAAAATATTTTTTCGTTTACTGTTGAGGATGCAGTCTATTCAATGCTGATTCTTGAAAACGGACTGAGCGGTGTATTGTCAGTCAACTGGTGCGATGAAACGTACCGTAAGATGTCGACAACTCTGAATGTACAGGGGAAAAAAGGAAAAATTATATGTGATGCAACAGAGATCAGAATTTACCTGAATGAGTCAAATGCAAAAGAAAAACTTGATAAAGGGTGGACAATAAAATATATTACTGAACTGGCAATCCCTGTCGACTTTTACTTAAGGGGTGAAGAATACAGTGCTCAGATTGACCATTTCATCAGGTGTGTCATTGATAAGAAACAGACAGAGATAAATTCATTCGAGCAGGCTTTATATACCGATAAGGTGATAGAATTAATAATTGAAGATTCAAAAAAGTGAAAATGATGGATAAAGTATTATTCGGTGATAATCAGTTTTTCGCCGTTAGTCATATGTCTGATGAGAAATCGAGGGAACAGTCAATCCGGTTTAAGGATGATGCCTCAATAATCCGTGTTCTTGATCAGGCAATGGAGGTAGGAATAAATACATTTATGTGCACTACCCACGACAGGATATCAAATGTATGTGATCATTTCCGGAGTCATCCTGAAAAATACAGTGGATTTAAGTTTTACCCCTGTATGCCTTATGCTCACAAATATGCAAATGCAGTTACAGAACATGGTTATTTAGGGACAATTAAGAAATATGTTCCGGGTAATCTGTTTGGAACTTTTGCCAAAGGAGGTCTGGCTTATGTGACAAAGGATTTCATAAGCCTTATGGAGCTGCTGGTAGATGCTGAAATGAAAATGTTCAAAGGAGTCGAAACACCTGTAATATTTATCCAGAATGTGCTGGTCGATCTTATACTAGGTCTGAAAATGTTTGAAGTGTTCAGGGAATATGATCTGTACATCAGAAGAAAATACAACGCTGAACCAGGATATATTACAATGAACCTGCCTGCCATGTATGATGCCCTGGAGTCGGTTGGAATTAAGAATCCGATAATCTGCAGCTCAATAAACAAAATCGGATTTCGGATGTCAGGTGGGAAAGAGCTTTATGAGAAATATCTGACTGAAAAAACTTTCCGTCCGATTGCAATGCAGGTACTTGCAGCAGGAGCGCTCCGGCCGAAAGAAGCCATTGAATACCTCAGCCGGTTCCATAAAATTGAATCTGTGCTTTTTGGCGCCTCATCCAAAACACATATACTGGAGACAAAGGAGCTTATTGAGTCCCTGATGAGCAATAACTGACAATGTGTTGAGAATACCGAAAGCCTTTAGATAAGGCGTCGATCAGCTTGCTACATTTCAGAACCTGATAATTCCTAAGGGATTATCAGGTTTTTTATTTAATTTTGAACCACAGCAATTTGTTTTCAGCAGATTGTATTTTGTTAATTAGCAGAACACATTCTATAAGGGACCTTTCATTATGAATTATCTTAAAAGAGTCTGGGAAAGCATATATAAAATTCTTATGCTCAAAGCCAGCGATGAGAAAAGAATAAAATATCTGAGAAAGCTCGGAGTAAAGATCGGCAAGCGATGCAGGATCAGAACCATGTCATTTTCAACTGAACCTTACCTCATCGAGATAGGTGATCATACAGCAGTTGCCGCGGGAACCCAGTTCATAACTCATGACGGCGCAACCTGGGTATTTGAGGATGATGTAGACGGTGGAGGTATTTTTGGAAAGATTGTGATCGGCAATAATGTTTTTATTGGTATAAATTGTATCATTCTTTCAAACACAACGATCGGTGACAATTGTATTGTTGGTGCCGGAAGCGTAGTAAGGGGAAATTTTCCTGAAAATTCGGTTATTGCAGGTAACCCTGCTCAGATAGTGTCGAAAACAGCCATACAAAGGATGCTCTCAAAACAAAATCCGGGGCTCCTTAAGACGCGTAATTTTACAATGTCTCAGAAAGACAAGCTTGTCAGGGAACATTTCGGTATCAAGCCCCGGAATTAAAATTTGTTAATAAATATTTTTCTTTTGATTAACGGTCAGTTTATTGTTATAAACAGCCCGAATTCATTGACGTACATGCAAAATCCGGGGATAAATGCATTTCTTGCGGTGGCATGCTTCATATAAAAATGATTCCGCCAGTTGACTTAAAGGCTATTTAGTCATATTTTTACCCGGATAGAATTCAACTCTAAATGAGATCTCTGCTTGTAAATAGTATGCTAGTCCTTATTCTCCTGATTTCAGGAGTTACATCTGCTGAAGCTCAGGGAACCAGGGTTGATTTCAGTACAATTCCTAAAAGTGGTACTATACTTATCTATTCGCATATGGATGACGATCTGATATGGATGCTACCTTTCTGGAGAATATCAGAGAAATTTATTGGCGGAGCAATGCCGGCAACACCCTCATTCAGGACTATAGTCAGCCAGCAGCAGAGTTTCATGAATAGCAATGGATATAATATTGAATATCAGGCGAACTGGTATACCCCATGGGATGATATAAGTGACAAGGAATACACAGACTATTACTGGGGTGCCAATACATCTTATAATTATCTCCTGAACGACCACCTGGAAACCCGCCTGTATAACAATGCAACCGAGCTTTCGCGGTACGAGATCAATAAAATAAAGGCAAAGCTCGAACAATATTTTGCCGATCCGTCAATGAGAAGGGTTATTTCCCATAACAACTGGGGAGAATACGGGCACCAGCATCACATAGCTGTCAATAAGGCTGTCAGAGAACTGGCCGTAAAATATCGGAAGGATGTATGGATGCTTGGCTGTGATAACGGAAGCTTCGTTGACGTTAACGTGCCTAACGGTATCACTTATACATACGGAAGTTTCAACACACCATCGCTCTACACTGGAATCAGGACAATATATACTAACAATGGACGCTGGTCATGGTATACTGACAGGGTCCCTTCGGGTGACCATAAATTTATCAGGATTGTTGAAGCCGGGAATGATAAATCTAATATTCTCAAAGGTGATCCTATAACCTATCCGGGTCCGGCACAGCAGGCATCCGGTGCATATATTTTTGACGGAGATGATGATTATCTGACCCTTAAGGGTAATAATAATTCATCCTTTACAATATCTATGAGGGTTATGCCTGACCAGATCAGGGATATGGATATCGCTGCCATGTCAGAATATCCNGCTTCCGGGAAAAATGACAGGAATCTTTATNTTAATAGTGAAGGCCGTGTCATTGCCCGTGTCTATGACGGAAGCTCAAAAATCGCTACCTCATCGGCAAGAATTTCAGCCGCCACATGGACACAAATTGCTATTTCCGGAAACGGCAGCAACCTTAAACTTTATATAAACGGGACCCTCGACAGAACCATAGCAGCAGGAACTGCAATTACAAATTACTCTACACCAGAATTTATTCTGGGCCAGGCCACTCTGACCGGAACTTACTTTAAGGGACAGATCAATGATGTAAGGATGTATAACCGTGTACTTACCGATAGCGAAATTGCCCAGTTAAGCGGTAAGGGATATACTGTAACGTCGAGTGCCGGGACAGGAGGAACAATAACCCCTTCTGGATCAATTGCTGTTAGCGCAGGTTCATCCATTTCATTCAGCATAAGACCAAATTCGGGATACCGTATAGCTGATGTCAGAACAGATAATACTTCAAGAGGGGCAATAACTTCCTATGAATTCAGAGATATCTCAGGTGATCACACAATCACCGCATCATTTCAGCGGATTGCATTTACAATTTCAGCCGTTGCCGGTTCAGGCGGCAAAATTGAGCCTGGTGGGAAAATTTCAGCTGACTACGGATCCAATCGGTTGTTTGCGGTTAAACCCGATAAAGGGTACATGATATCAGATGTCCTTGTCGATAACGTATCAGCTGGACATGTTTCAGAATATGTATTTGAAAATATTACAGCAGATCATAGTATTTCAGCGGCTTTTATCCCGCTTAGATTTAATATAGAAAGCATTGCCGGACAGGGTGGTACTATTAATCCTTCGGGAATGACAGGTTTGCAATATGGAAATAATCAGAGTTATTCAATCACCCCGGCCAAAAATTATCTGGTAGAAGATGTTATTGTAGATAATGTTTCAGTGGGTGCAGTCACCAGCTATTCTTTTAGAAATGTTACCTCTGACCATTCTATCTTTGTCAGGTTCCGTCCGACAACTTTCATTGTTAAAGCCATTTCAGGGGAGGGCGGATCAATNAGTCCTGAAGGCGACTCCAGGGTCGAGTATGGTAAAGGNCAATCTTATACTATAGTACCGGAATACGGTTATAGAATCAATAACGTTATAGTCGATTTTAATCCGGTCAGCATAACGTCAAATGAGTTCTCATTCAGAAACATTACAGATAATCATACTATTTTTGTGAACTTTGCAAAGCTGAATAAATATTCAATAAATATCGGATATCTCAGGAACGGCTCTGTTTCACCCTCAGGTGACACAACAGTTTTTGAAGGAACAGATCAGACATATAAATTTATTCCGGCTCCGGGGTACAGGGTCTCGATGGTATTTATTGATACAATGCTTGTAGGTCCGGTGAACGAATATACATTCAGCAGTATCTCATCAGACCACACAATCTCTGCTACTTTTTCATCTTCGGTCCAGCCGGAAATATATCCTAACCCATTCAAACAGGGATTTAGCTTAAATATAAGATCCCCTTATGATTTACTTTATGAAATTAAAATTATTACCCTTGGGAACAAAGTCGTTTACCAGAACAGTGAAATACAATCGAATACACCAGTTTATCTGACACCAGCGATTTCACGGGGATTTTACATAATTAACGTTTATCTTAAAGGCAAAAAGGTCGCATTTGTGAGGATGGTCAAGAACTAGACTCCTNCGATTGTCTCTGCTCTTTCGTCGGTATCTATCAGCTCAATATTCAATCCGTAACGGGCAAGCAGAAATGCTATATTATGGTTATTGAATGCTTCTCCGGGCTGAGGNGGNACAAGTGTAANCAATCCCTTTTCCTTTAATTCCTTGAGTCCTTCATTAATATTGTCGCACTTGAAGCATATATGATGGAATCCGCCTCCGCGGCTGACGAAATTCACAAGCGACACATTCTCAATAAGGGGTTCAATGATCTTAATTGTAAGACTGTCTTCTTTTTTCAGAAAAGCCACCTTTACTTTCTGAAGGGAATTTACAACGATACCGGTCATCTGTTTATAACCAAATACCCTTTCCCAATAACCTATTCCCTCTTCGATCTCCTTTACAGCAATACAGATATGATCAATTACCATTTCAGAGCTTACCTTTTATTTTTTTCCCGGTCGCACTTATAACAAGCTGTTCCTTTAATTCNAATAACTGCGGGACTTTATAAAGTGCAAGATGCCTGGAACAATGTTGCTTAATTTTATCCACCATCATTTCCTTCCCATTATCCGTCCTGATAACTACAGTGGCTTTCAGGGCCTCACCGAGAAGTTCATCCTCNACACCTTCTATAGTACAATCTACCACTTCGGGAAGTTCAAGAATNACAGCCTCGATCTCCTTTGGACTTATCCTTTTGCCTCCCACCTTAATTATCTCTTTCTTTCTTGCAGTAAGAAAAATATAGCCGTCTTTATCAACAGTTCCGAGATCTCCCGTATAGAGCCATCCATCCCTAATCGCATTTTTGGTACCCTCTTCATCCTTAAAGTATCCGATCATCACGTTGTCGCCCTTTGCNATTACTTCACCAACCTCACCGGGTTTTATCTTTTCTCCCTTCTCATCTATTACTCTTAATTCCACACCCGGGATACCCTTTCCCATCGAGCCTTTCTTGGCTTCATACAGATCCGGCGGTAAGTAAGACAACCTGGCAGTAGCTTCTGTTTGTCCGTACATAACAATAAATGTTATCTCAGGATGGCTGTTTCTGAATTCATCGATAAATATAGGTGCAAGTTTTCCTCCCGCCTGCGTAACGTATCTGAGATCAGGAAATTTTGTGGTTTTGAAATTGTCTGATTTTCTGAGCAGGATCTGAAAATGACTGGGCACTCCTGCAAATCCGGTGCATTTGTATTCAAGGAGATTGTTAATAATACTTCCCAGAAAGATAAATGAATTGTTTAAAACNATAGAACCTCCCACTCGTAAATGAGTATGCAACAGTGATAACCCGTAACAGTAATAGAATGGAAGAACAACAAGCATCCTGTCATTCTGATTCAGCTTAAGATATGTCACTATGGAATCAGTATTGGTAATCAGGTTCTTGTGTGAGATCATCACTCCTTTGGGAATACCTGTCGATCCGGATGTGAAAATAATTTCAGCACAGGCTTCTCTGTCAAAGTTTTCTTCCTTCCCTGATAATGGTCCGCTGAACTCATCCTGNCCGATAGTGTCAGGGAAGATGCATTTAACAGTACCGGCTGAAATTTTCTTCTCAATGTCCCTTGTCATGAATATCAGTACAGGATTTGTCAGCCCGGTAATATATTCCAGGTTNTCCTTCTCAATGTTCGGATCGAGAGGAATGCAGACATTTCCTGATTTTATAATTGCAAAATAGGCNGTGAGAAAAAACCTGTTATTCACCGACAGGAGAAGAATGTTCTTATTTGTACCATATTCTTTTCTGAGCCATGAGGCAAGACGTGATGAAGAAATGTAAAGTTCTTTAAAGGAAAGGTTATCCTTCCCAACCAGAAAGAACTTCTCCATAGCTGATGTCTTCTCAAAAAAATAATCAAAGGCATTCATTATTTTAAGTCTTAGTTAGATTCCGAAATAATCCCTGACAGGAGGCATTCTTAAGTACTCTGTAGTTTTACGTTTCCTCTCGAAGTTTCTGAACAGCGCATCAACCCTTTCCTCAGTATCCCCCATCACACTTGCAACCTCTTTGGCAGTGTAGCCATTCTCAAATCCGTACCAGAATATATCCATAAGCCTGAACGGAAGCTGGTAAAAGAACTCCTCCTGGGTCTGTGCTGCTGAATAGGTGTCGGTTGTCGGTGTTCTCTCAATTATTCTGTGCGGAACACCAAGATGTTCAGCAAGCTGGTATACCTGGGTTTTATAAAGGTTTCCTATCGGCATAACATCACCGGCACCGTCTCCGTGCTTAACAAAGAATCCCTGTTCCTGTTCATGCTTGTTGGGAGTTCCTACTACTGCATAATGCAGGGCCTCGGCATGATAATAAAGTATAGACATCCTTGACCGCTGTTTAAAATTTGAAGCAGCGACAATCTGAAGATATTCCCGGGCATGGAGCATTTTATCCTGCTGTATACCTTTCTCATCAATTATACTCAGTGTAAAAAGCGGCGGCAGATTATTGTAGAGTCCGCTCTGCCTTATTCCAATCTTCATCTTGTACGTTCCGGGATCATATTCAGGAAAAACCCGTTTAACTGCTTCATCCCGCCTGCTGTAACACCCGAATCCATCAAGTGCACCTGTTATTACTTCCTTGATAGTTCTTATCCCGAACTTTCCGGCCAGTTCAAGTGCTAATTCCTCGCTGTCGGGACTTGAATCCTTCTCTGGCATAATAATTCCCACTACTTTGTCGGCTCCGAAAGCTTTTACAGAGAGTGCCATGCAGACTGATGAGTCAATACCGCCGCTTATGCCTATCACTGCACCATTCCTTTTAAAATTGATCAGAATATCCTGCTGAAGCTTCCCGGTTATCCTGCTGACTGCCTCTTCGATGTTTTCAAGAAGGATCATCTCCTTGGAAAAAGGTTTTCGTGTATCCATTTATTTTTCTATATCTCGTTTATTATTTTCAAATTATTTAATTTCCCTGTCCTGAAATCTTCATTATTCCTGTCAATAAACTGACTATGAAGAAGATGTGTCGATATTACGGAGGCAAGAACCATATCTTCCACCTCTGATGAACTGCCTGTCTTCTCTATTTTCTGAAGCAGAACAGAAATCGAATTAAAGTTGAAGACTCCAGCTTTGCTGAATGCACCAGGAGCAAGCATTTCCTTAACATATTCAGGAGGCTTATTCAGAAAAAATGCACTTTTAACAGGTGCCCTGTAGGCTTGTTTTGAACGTCTGATTATTGATCCCGGAATCTTATTCTGCATAAGCTTTTTAAGAAGGAATTTCTCATCGAGGCCATGAAGCTTTAAATCGCCTGGCAGCTTGTTGCAAAATTCAATTACCCGGTAGTCGAGAAACGGATATCGTCCCTCTACTGAATTAGCCATGGCCATTCGGTCGCCCTGCGAGGATAGAAGATAGCCCGACATGAAGATGGTCGTCTCGAGCCACTGTGATTTTTCAAGATAATCCCATTTATCGAAATCTTCCGGAAGTTTCTCCTCCAGGTTTTCAAGCGGAGAATAGCTATTAAGTTCTGACTTTATCTGATCAGAGAAATGTTTCTTTATGTGATTTGAGTTATTCCATCTTAAAAGATGAGAATAAAATGGATTGTCTGTTTCTTCAAGCTTATAGCCGTAAAACATTTTAAGGATTGCTGGGTTGGCTTGTTTCATCTGAGGCAGATATGGATAAAGTTTTGTAAGCAGCCTCGGGCGGATTGCTGAATCAGGCTGTTTAGCCCAGAATCTTCTGATTTTTGCCTCCTTGAAAATATCATAACCCGCCAGCATTTCGTCGGCTCCTTCTCCGGTGATAACCACCTTTATGTCGTTTTGCCTTACCAGCCTTGATAACAGGAACATTGGTGCAGGGGCAGTTCTGGTGACCGGTGTTTCGGTATGCCAGATAACCCTTGGAAAGCATCCGGATATCTCCTCAGAAGTGCAGACTATTGATTTGTGCCTGGTATCAAGGAATTTGACAGCCTCATTCTGAAAACCGGTTTCATCGAAATTGACATCATCAAAACCTATTGAAAAAGTATTGAGTATACCAGGTTCAATTTTCTTAATATATGCAACAGTAGAAGTCGAATCGAGGCCGCCGCTTAAGTAAGCAGCAACTTCCACATCGGCCCTTAACCTGATTTTAACCGCATCGCTGAACAACTCATTGAACTGTTCAAGCGCTTCTGTGAATTTAATATCCTTAAAACTATTGTTAAACTGAAGATCCCAGTATCGATTGATTGTGATTCCTTTTCTGTNGTAAATAAGATAATGTCCGGGAGACAGTTCATAAATATCCTTAAATGCTGTTCCGGGGGTAATTGCCGTCCAGAATGTATAAATCTGCGATAGGTTTTTATGAGAGAATTCAGGAGATATTTCTTTCTGGACAAAAAGTGATTTAATTTCTGAGGCAAAAGAAAGGCCTCTTTCAGAATAATGATAGAACAGCGGACGTATGCCGATCCGGTCGCGGGCAATGAAAACCTCTTCTTTCAGCTTATCCCAGATAGCAAAAGCAAACTGGCCGTTAAGCATCGACAGGCATTCCTTCCCAAAGACGGCATACAATTGTACAAGGACCTCTGTATCTGACTGCGTTTGAAATGAATGCCCCTGCTTCAGCAGCAACTCCCTGAGTTCAGGATAATTGAAGATCTCCCCGTTGAAAACTATCCAGTAGCGTCCGGAGGGATCTGATAAGGGCTGCTGGCCCGTCGAAAGGTCAACTATGCTTAACCGGACATTTCCGATCGCAGCACAGGGAGAAAGGTAAATGCCGCTTTCATCAGGGCCACGGTAATTTATGGCGCAGAGCATCGCTTCGATTACAGGTTTGCTTGCCGCTTTGCCTTTGTAATCTATTATTCCCGCGACTCCGCACATGACTAATTGCCGTTTTTTCGAATTACGAAATCGGTAATGGCATTTATTGATTCGAAATTCTCCTCAACCAGATCTGAATCAGTGGTCTTGATTCCAAAATTCTCTTCGAGATATGTAATCAGGACAACAAACCCCATGGAATCAAAATATCCTTCTTTGAATATCAGGGAATCATCCCTGATCTTGTCCCTGTCCACAAAAGTTGCCTGCTGTATATAATCCTTGACTTTTCCTTTAATTGCAACTGCGTCGGTGCTCATAACTAATTGGTTGAATAAAAAATATAAAATAAAAAAATAATGATTTAATTTTTAATGTAATAGTTGCTGTAATGACGGTACGAACTTTTATGGAGGTTCAGGTCGTTGTATACAATGTCATAATTAGTAAGCTTATTTGATTTAAGGTTATTGATGACATTTGCAAATATGTCCTTTCTCGTGTAGTTGTTCCTTATAACCATCAGGACCTTCGAAGCATACTTCATCATAAGTATGGCATCGGCAACGATTCCAACAGGTGTTGTATCAATAATTATGTAATCATATTTTGTTTTCAGGTAGTTTATTAAGTTGTCAAGTATTCCCGATTCCATTAGCTCTGAAGGATTCGGAATAACAGGACCTGCTGAAATAAAATCGAGATTGGTGATAGCTGTATTCCTTATGATTTCATCAGCAGTAGCCTTTTTAATCATAAAATTCGAAATTCCCTTAGCATTGTCTTCCTTAAGCTTAATATGAAGCGTTGGTCGTCTTAAATCACAGTCGATAAGCACTGTCTTATAGCCGACGGAGGCAATGGATGATGAAAGATTGAGTGAAACAAAACTTTTCCCATCCTGAGGCTGAGAGGAGGTTATAAGGATGACTTTAGATTTTTCATGATCCGATTTTAGGAAAAGGCTGCTCCTGAGATTCCTGAAAGACTCGGAGATAGCTGATTTTGGAAATTCTGCGACAACTGCTTCACTCTTAAGATTGTTGCTGTAGATCACACTCATTACAGAACGGTGGAGCATGTACTCTGCATCATTTATACTTCTTATCTTATCATCGAAAAAGTCTCTTATCATCAGATAAAGTGTTGGCAGAAGCAGTCCAAAGAACAGGGCCATCATGTAATTTATAGCACTCTTGGGCGCAACAATTCTGGAAGTAATAGTCCTGGCTGGCTCAACAATCTCATAATCAGGACGTGTGGATGCAAGTGAAATCTGAGCTTCAGATCTTTTTTGAAGAAGGAAGGTATATATTTCATCATTCAGGTCGAACTTCCTTTTCATACTTACCATATTCATTTCTGTTCTGGGCAGACTAGAAGCTTCCTTTGAGAGCTTGTTCTGACGGTAATCAAGCTCATTCAATGACAGTGTAAGGGTGTTAAGATTATTTGTGAAGTTTTCAAGAATTATCTGCTTCTGAAAATCTATTTTGGAGTCTATCTGTCCTATAAAAATGTTCTTTTGAGGATTGCTTCCGGCAATAATCGTTGATCTCTGGGCGTTGAGATCATTCAGATTGGTTATCATCTGATTTATAATCGGATCGCTGACATTCATGGCCGACGGAGGTGCAAGACCAGAAACATCGGCATTCATTTTAAAATAGTTGATAACATAATTATAGTATCTTTCCTGAACTTTCAGGTTGGCCCGTTCATTATCGATATCAGTCATCTGTTCATATACACGCTGACCCTGAAAACTGAGATCCATAACCTGATTTGCTGACCTGTAGTTTTTAAGGGCAGATTCAGATCTTACAAGCGAGTCGGCCATATCAGATACCTGGGAGTCAATGAAATTTACAGTTTTCGAGGCCATATTGTTCTTCTTGGCCAGGTTACCTTCAAGGAATGTGCTCAGATAACGGTTCAGAAAGTTTATGGTTTTGTCGAGGTTGTTTTCTGAGAACCTGACATTTATAATAGATGCAAGCGGTGAGGCTTTTTCAATTTCCAGCTGCTTCAGATAGCCCTTGGCGAGATAGTCCAGATGATTGAATTTAAAATAATAACGGCTTTTGTCTTCAGTTTTCTTTAAAGGAAAATCTTTGTTCAGGGCAACAGAAAATCTTACTACCTTGTTGCTGATCGTTTCATTGAATTTGCAGATCGTATCAATTTCAAAGAAATTATCTTCACTTATTATCTGGTTGTCGACATAATTATAGTACGAAACCTTTTTTTGTGACGCTGTCAGCCTGAATGATGATTCATCAAGAATCGAAACATAGATATTTGCCCCGATTGGCTGAATATGCGATTTGTCTATGCTTACCGTAAAGGGAGTTGTCCCGAATAATTCATTTGTCTGTTTAAGGAGCTTTTTGCTTTCACTGAAATAGCTCACTTCAAGATTCATGCTGTTAACAGTAGAATATACAAGCTCAAATGAACTGAGATTTTTTATATCATTTTCTATATTACGCAATGATTCAAGCGATTGTATTCCGCTGAAGAGTTCATTTGATTTGAGTAAGGATGAAGTTTTATCCTCGACCGGACTTAATGAGGCTGAAGCTTCATAAACTTTTTTCGAAAAATGGTTGTAAAAGAATGCAATTGCTAGACATAAGACTATTAAAGCCATGTAAAGATACTTTAATGAAGCTACCTTTAAGATAAAGTACTTGAGAGGGGCAATTGATGAATCAGGTTCTATTGTCTTTAACATCGTCTTAGATTTATTGAATGCTTAGGCCTGCAAACAACATCACTGCAATCAACGTGGTAATTGAGGATAATATTGTTGTGTAGGTTATGTTTGAATAACTGGTTGATATTGATTTCAATGGTTCAACAACTATAACATCATTTGGATTTACATAGTAGTAGTCCTTGCTTGCGATTTTTGAATCCGAAAGATTCAGCTTGTGATGCATTATTTTATCTCCTTCCTGCCTTATAAGGATCACATTCCGCCGGTTACCGTAACGTGTCAGTCCGCCTCCCAGAGCCAGAGCTTCATATATATTCAGCTTATCCTGCGAAAATGAATAGACCCCCTGTTGCTGGACCTCTCCAAGAATTGAGACCTGGTTATCGATGAATTTTACAATAATAGTAGTATTTGCAACATATTCACCAAGTGCTTTCTGGATTTTATCTCCTGCATCTTTCAGTGTTAAAGATCCTACATTTATTTTACCGACAAACGGGAAATCGATGTTCCCCGATTCATCAACAAGATAGCCCACCATGCTGTTTGATGAACTTGAATAACGGACTTCGTCAGGGAAATCAAATATGAGTCTCGTCTGGGGATCTATACTTAATATTCTTATATACAATCGGTCGAATGGAAGGATTACTTTCTGGGTTTTAGGATTGACAACAGGTTTTTCCAGCTGATCGATATCATTAAAATAGCTTAATTGCTTTGTGGGTACACAAGAACTGATGAATACCATCAGAAGGATGGCAAGAGATATCCTGCCGCCATTGGAAGTTACTTTTTTCATAAATAGGCTTAATAAGATTTATACTCCTGTTCTTTGAAAAACAGTTTTTATTGTTTTAAGCAAAATTACAAAATCCAAACGAGGTGACCAATTGTCAATGTATGCCAGATCCATTTCCATCCATTTTTCAAATTTAACATTGTTACGGTCAGGGATGATCTGCCAGAAACATGACAATCCGGGTTTTACTGATAAACGTCTTAACTGCCACCTTTTGTATTGCTCTGTCTCACTTTTTAATGGCGGACGGGGTCCTATCAGCGACATTTCCCCCTTCAGAACATTTAGAAGCTGGGGCAATTCGTCAAACCCAGTTTTCCTTAGAAATCTTCCTATTGGTGTTACCCTGGGATCATCCTTAATTTTAAATACAGGGCCGTCCATCTCATTCTTTGATTCCAGATCTTCACGAATCTTATCTGCGTTGATAACCATTGTCCTGAATTTGTAAAGGTCGAACTGCCTTCCGCGTAATCCAACTCTTGCCTGTCGGTATATAACAGGCCCCTTTGAGGTAAACTTAACCAGCAAAGCTATTAAAATCATAAGTGGAGACAGGATGAGCAGCAGGATAATTGATCCGGTAATGTCCATAAATTTTTTTGAGGCCAGGGCAGCCGGTTTGTATGGCACATTAATAAATGTAAGGAACTTCTCATTCCCTATTACCGAAGTAAATGCATTAGTAAGATTAAGCTGTATATCGCGGTATTTCAATCTGAAAACAACCCCGAGCTCTTCGCACGATCTCATCGTTTTCCTGACTTCTGAAGGATTCACCTCCCTCTTAATGTAAATTACCTCATCGATTGTATCAACTTCCATGAGGTCATTAATTACCATTTTCGATTTTTCAGGTAATATCCTGTAGGTTTTGCCATATTTCTCAATCAGGAGATCGGAGCTTGAAAAAATAAAGGTTATGCGGTATCCCCAGTCTACATTCAGCCGGAGATCTTCAATAAAAGGAATTGATGTATCATCGGCGATAAGTACAAGATTTACATAATTAAATCCCCTGGCTCTGTATATTTTGAAAACCTTGTATTCAAATGTTCTTGCAAATAGTAAGAACAGGAATCCAAGAAAGGCAAATTCAACCAGAAACAACCTTGACAGATAACCCAGCTTGAAAACAAAATAAAACAAAAGCAGGATCGCACTTACTGCACCGGCCGACTGAATATATTCAAAAAACAATGTCCGGTACCTTTTAGTTCTCGGTATCTCGGTAGCATTAATTATATATAAGGTGATAAGCCATATGGGAAGGATCACCAGAAATATCCTGGTAAGGTCCTTTCTTTCGAAAAAGAAGAAATCTCCCTCCCCGTAATAGTTGAGTAAAAATGCGATCTGGAAAGCAAAAGCTATAGCAAGGATATCAATTGTTCCCAGGATAAGGTTTGCAAGCTTCCATCTCTCCAGAAACGGAATTATTTTGAGGCGGATCAGGTTATTAAATACATCCATAATTTATGATCTGACATNTCAGATACTCGCTTTTACAAATATCTTACCAAAAACTTACATTTAGTATTAGTTCTCCTTAATGTTGAAAACTAATTGTTTTGACTTTTATTATTCACACTGCCTTCTCAGACTCTGGGCACAGAAATAGGTCATACCATTAATGTCGGTGAAATCATTTACTTTAAATCCGTGCTCTTCAAGCAATTTTGTAACACTATTCTTTGACATACTCCTTTCAGTCCGTGAATCAAAAATTCCGGCAAGATTTGTGAAGAATCGGGCTGGCATCTGAAATCCTGTACCGGAACCATAACGGTCATTTTTCCTNAAGCAGCCAATAAAATATGATCCTGAAGGCAATATCCTGTAAAGAGTATGCAGGAAGCTTTCAATATGTCTGACCTGGTTAAGTCTTTTAAGGTTAATAAGTGTCCTGATCCCTTGCAGGTCGTTGTGGTCATAATAGTAATGATGCATTGAAGAGAGGACCATCAGATTAGGTTCCTTAGCAAGCCCTGTCCAGTTAAGGTATTGAAAGAAATCATCACCTCCTTCGGAAAGGATATTTTCCATGATCGGATTTGCTGCCTGCCTGTCAGATGAAAGAAATTTCTCATCGAGATAATGTACTGTGAGTNTATCACTGACATCTATTTTTCCCATGACTGAAATCTGCTCCATTTATTTTGATTTTGTTACGAGGTAAAAGTATAGAATCAGAAGATTGACGTCAAGTGGTAAAAGCCCGGCTGACGGGCATATCCGCAGTTTTTAGACTACGCTGGTCTTTGCTAATCTCTAAATCATCCATTCACACCAGCCGTTAACATATAAAATATCGACCTATGTCAAATCGACGGCTTAATTTATAAGGTATTCCGGATGAAATTTTGGAGAAGCGTAATGTCTGAAATTAGAAGCAGCTTATAATCAGTATGTTAAGNTATTTAATGTTAGCATGCTTATGTTTTGGGAATGCCATTTGAATTTTGACAAATGCCTTTAAAATTTAGATTAAGAAACAGGGTTCTTTAGACTTTCTGCACAAAAGTAGGTTATGTTGCTTATTTCGGTCATATCAATTATTCTGAAATCGTGCGCTTCAAGTAGTTTGATAACATCCTTCCTGGTCATAAATCTGTCAGTTTTGGAATCGATCATATTTATGAGACCGTTAAGGAATTTGAATGACTGGTAAAATGGAACTGAGATACCCCCGCGAATCTTGTTGTCCTTAAAGCAACCTACAAAACTGGCTTTCTTTGGAAGCACACGGAATATATTGGCCAGAAAAGTGTCAATGTGGTTTATCTCGTTGAGCTTCTTAAGATTGATAAGTGTTTTAACTCCTTTAAGGTCGTTGAAATCATAATAATAATGATGAATTGAAGACAAGATCATCAGATTCAGATCCTTACCCAGACCAAGCCAGTTAATATAATGATAGAAGTTTTCACCGCCTTCTGCCAGCAGACTCTCAAAAACCGGATTGTGCTGATTATCCTCCATAGATACCTCTTTATCGCCCCTAATAACGCTAACGGGTTGATAATTAATTATTTCGTTTTTATATTTAGCATCAGACTTTTCCATCAACCGGATCTCTTAAATCCGATCATAAATTTAGCAATAAAGAGCCATGCGGGCAAACATTTGTTATACTCTTAACCCTATTGATGCGTATAAAAACATCATTATTTTGAAAAAACGCAAGATTAGTCAATAAAAAAATTATGTTGGTCAGTTAAAACCGCAATTCTGTCAAAATGTTTATAAAATTTACTAACCGTTTTAACTAAAATTAACATTTCAGATATTTTACTGAATCTAATACTCATAAAATCAATTATATATATCAATCTGACGCAATTATGATCATATAAACATCATATATCATCATTTTGACCAACAGTTGGTTTCATATGATGAAAAATAAATCCCGGCAGGTGAACCGGGATTTATTGTTACCCTATTTCTTTGAGATTATTTCAGCCTGGGAATTTCGACAATATCAAAGATCTTGTTTCTGTCCCATTCAAGCCAGTATTTCAATGCATTATGACGGATGAGCTTCCAATAGCCATCGTCCATTAAACCAAATTTCAGGATACCTTCATTAATATCTTTATCGACTTGTTCGAGATATTCCTTTTTAAGAGTTATCCTTATTGAACGGTTTTGATATGTAAATATGGCCGATGGTTCAACCTTGTTATCCACAGCCAGCTGAATCGTTCCCATCCCTAAAGTAGCACCTGTGCTTACCTGGATCCCNTCAGTCAGACAACTGTAAGGTGGTTTACTACCTGCATATGTCACTACTTCAAGCATGTCAGCACCAACTCCGAATATTTCACGTGCCCTGATGCCCATTTTCGCACCGACAATTGAAAATACNCCCAGATGCCCATGAAACTCGTCAGTCATAACATTGGCTTTCCATTCTTCATACCCGTATTTGGCAATCGCAGAATCAATTATGGGTCTGACATCATAATTGAACAGTTCNCGGTTAACCGGGAAACTGTTAAAAACAACACTACGCTCAGCAACATAAGTCCCTTTTATCATGTCACTTATTGCCTCCTTTGCACCTGCAATATCATAACTTCTGTTATACCTGACATTAAGTTTATCCAAGTCGGTATTAATGCCAAATAATTCAGGATTCGTGATATATAATGACACGAGGTCATCGCTGAGTTTAAAATGGTTCTTTTTAAGATTATCAATGACAGGCTTTTGCATGAAAACATTATTCAAAACATCTGCAAGCAGGGTTTTTGAATCTGCACAAACAGAGACAAGGGACCCATCAAATAGAGCCTCTTCCACATTCAGGTTTGAAATGACATCAATCCTGACATTGCTCCTGAATAGCGCATTTGCACTCTCCATATCACAATCATAATTAAATCCCTTCATCGGTTTGACTGATTCGTTATACCAGACAATCCGNTCAATCCTATTCAGTATGGTTGCATCTTTTTTAATTGCACTCCAGACATTTGTGAGAGACCCAAGACAAACAAACGTAATTTTTTCATTTTCACCGGTTAATGCCTTTAAAATGTAATCCGCTGCGCTGATGCCCGCTACCTTACTATCGTTCCGGCTGCCCCAGTTAATGCTGCTGCAAAAGGGACGCCACCCCGGATTAATGGTTTTTNCGACGTCACCACATGCAACAGGAATGCTGCTTTTGTTAAATTCATGCAGTAANGTTAAAACTTTCTCAGCACCTTCTTCAGGAGACAATGAACCATCGGTAGTTAAGAATGCTTTTACTNTTATTTCAGGCCTGGACAATAACAAACTTATGGCGCGCAAGTCATCAAAACCGCAATCTGTATCGATAATGACCGTGCTGCTCAGTTTAACTGGCCGTGGCTGTGACCACATGGTTAATCCGATCATTAACAGGATAAGAGAAAAAATGACCTTCTTCATGAGTGAGATTTAATGATTTCAGTTAAAGTAATTAGTGTTTGTGAAAGATATAGTGCGAATGAAAATGTCTGTGTTCTTCCTTTCCATGTTTATGGATGTGCTCATGTACCAGGTTTACGCTAATAAGAAATTCCTGATTTTCCAGTATCTCCGATGCAGAACCTATTTTCGTAATAGTATGTTCATCCGAAATTACTGCAACCCTTGGTTGCAGATGTTCAATTAAATCTAGGTTGTGTGTAGTAAAGATGATTGTTTTTCCTGCATGATTAAGTTCAACAAGAAGTTCAATGAAAAATGTCTGTGTTTTGGGGTCTAGACTTGAAAGCGGTTCATCGACAAGTAAAACATCAGGATTCATTGTTAAAACCGAGCCAATTGCTACTTTCTTTTTTTCACCTCCTGAAAGCATATTCACAGACCTTTCTCTCAGGTAACTGATACCAAGATAGGAGAGGGTTTTTTCTGCTCTTTCCTGAGCGACATCAACAGGAATGTTTAATTGTAACGGAGCAAACAGGAGTTCATCAAAAACGGTCGGGCAGAATAATTGAATATCCGCATTCTGGAAAATATAACCCATATTTCTTCTTAGAAGCATTCCAACCTCATCCCGCATCGACTTTTCTGTGATAGTATTTCCGTGATATAAGACTTCACCTGAATCAGGATAAATGAGGGCATTAATAATATTGAGCAAAGTCGATTTTCCACTGCCGTTCAGACCAATTATGGAGAACATTTCGCCTTTATTAATTGAAAGATTGATATTCCTGAGTGCGGGAATTTTCCCATAGTATGAGTAATCTATATCCTTTAAAGAGATGATTTCTTCCATTTACCGCTCAGATTAAAATTATTGCAATACCAATCGCCGCTATAACAAAAAGAGATACAATGTCCCATCTTGTTAAATGATTTCCTACGGACAGGTTAAATCTGCCACTGTAACCTCTTGAAACCATAGCAAGATAAGTTCCCTCATAAATTATATGTGATCTTTTATAGATGAAAAATATCCGGCCTCCTATCAGTTTCCGGATATTGTTATTCTTTATATTTCCACAAAGCCTTGATTTTAAGGCAAAATATGTTTCTTCAATGATACGGCATAAAATAAATATATACTTGTAGGCAAGCGATATGATCATCAGGAAAGTATCCGGTACACCAATTATTTTAAAGGCCTTGACCAATGAGGGGAATGGTGTTGTAAATACTATTAGCATTGCGCATGAGATGGAATTTAGTACCCGCAGAAAAATAAGTGAAACTACCTTAATGCCATTATCGGTGACCCCTATATTTTGAGGGACGTTATAAATCCAGAAATGCAAAGGATTATTTAATTTTATTACGCTAAAAACTATTCTGCCAGGTGTAATAACATTCAGCGAAGCGGGTATTACTACAATGAATCCGAATATAAATGCAAGAAAAAGTATCTTCCTGAATACCTCTGAAATCCTCAACCTGGCTGCTGCAAATAAGGTAAGGATGAAAACCGAAGTTANTGTCTGGGCTAACAGGTTGTTTGCTATGCTAATAACCACAACAAAATATATGAGTGAAAGAAGTTTGACGTTTGGACTGATTTTCCGGATGAAATTCTCAGTGTCTGAATTTTCCGCCTGCAGATAGATCGATTTTACAGCCTTTGCCGTATTCAGTACAGTTTTATCAAGGAAAGTAATTTTTACCCCCTTCCTTTTTATTGGTCCGGGAAGTGAAGCCTGTAACAGGTATTCAGGGATACTATTTTTCATTTCTGACTATTATTCTGGATATAATCAGCATTAAAATGTAAGTAATTGTTGCCCCGATTATTCCGGACACAATATAAAACCCTGACTGGTGAACAATGGAATTATCTCCGGAGTTCAAAGTATAATCCGTCAGAGGCGCTTTCCAGACTTCTGAATATTTTGCCAATCCCTCGGGCACATAGCCTGTCAGGTCCTTTATCGTCTGTGCAGACCATTCGCCCCACGCATCACCGGCATTGAAAAACATGGGTAGAAGAATTCCAACCGGTGTAATCAGGCATAATAAGATCAGGATGATCAGAATTCTTTTCTGTAGTCTGTTAAGTCCCATTTTTGTTCACTTTCCTGAAAGAATAAATTAATTCTGTCTCGTTTCTCAAAAAATAACTGACAATTGTTGCAGTAATAATTCCTTCGACGATTCCAAATAACAGGAGATGCTCGATTGCCATAGCGGGAATGGCAATACTGAGATCATAAGGACAATATAAAGCTTTACCATCAGAAGATGAGGCAATAATTGGCTGTATACCAAATTCAGCTGCAGTGAGGATAGCTGTCAGCACCAGACTCAGATAGCCTGAAATGAAAGCCGCAAAATATACCCTTGTTTTCTTTGCCGGATTGTTGCTGAGGAGTCTGAACACGTAATATGCCACAAAAGGCATAAAAACAGCCATATTAAAGCAGTTTGCTCCGATAGCCGTAATACCACCGTCTCCAAATATAAGTGCCTGGATGATCAAAGCAACTGACACGGCAATAGTAGCAGCCCACGGACCAAATAATATTGCAATTACGGCAGATCCGACGGCATGTCCGGTTGTTCCCCCTGGCACGGGCAGATTAAACATCATAACAATAAAGGAGAATGCTGCCGCCATGCCAAGGTATGGAATATTGCGTGCAGATACAGCATTTTTAACTTTCCTGACCGCTACAGCTGCCGCGGAAACGAATAATCCGTAAAGTGGTATGTAAGTCTGCGGACTCAGGTATCCATCAGGGATATGCATTATTGAGTGTTATTGTGGATAAATTATTAAATTCATGACTATTTTCTCGCGTTTCGAATTTCAGTTTTTTGTTTAGTGACAGGCTAATCAGCCCGGCTCATAACCAGCTTACCATGAATAATATTCTTCATTCCGATTAATTTGTCTGATAATTCAGTCAGTCTTTTTGCAGTTCCTTTGACAGCAATAATTTCAAGGCAATTGTCATGATTCAGGTGAAAATGTTGCGCAGAGAGGATTACATCATAATATTCATGCTGAATATCATTTGCTTTCGTTGTGATATCGCCTTTATGGTGATCATATAAGAGTACAACTGCACCTGCCACCATCTGGTTACATTGCCACTTTTTCTCTACCAGGTTTTTTTCAACCAGGTGACGAATTGCCTGAGAACGGTTGGGTAGGCTATTCTCTATTACAAAGCCATCCAATGCTTTAAGAAGGTCTTCATCCAGACTTACACCGAAACGTGCTAATGCCATCGTGTTATTATTTATGAAATTTGTGTCATAAAACTACTACATTTATTAATCAAATGCAAAATGTGACCCACGAGGTATCAAATCCTTATTTACCTGGATTATCACCAGAAAATGTTTCAGGCAGATATCATTTCATTCTTAATATTTAAAACTTTCAGATTATTAATTATTTCGTAATTTTATACTAAGTAACCACTATTACTATGAAAGTATTAATTATTTACGCTCATCCTAATCCGATGTC
>JGI20214J51088_10000191_pt1 | contig 44175 bp, 47 predicted proteins | sample WetSurMetagenome_FD_51088 | JGI IMG/M metagenome (IMG submission 51088) | reverse complement strand
GACGACCTCTTCCGTTGTGGAGTCTTTTCTGAGTGGAAAGGACGGCGCTATTTTTCCCTCGGCAACCTTTGTCAAGTACTCAATAGCCCTATCATACCTCTCTTTTATCTGTGAGTAAATCATGTCTACATTCGCCAAACGTATGAGGTACCAGGCTGAAACATTCTTACATAACTCCATGAGTAGTGCATTCCGGTTAGTACCGGTTGCAGAAAAGATTGTGTCTGTATCATAGTTCCCCCGGAGGTAACTCTTTATCTCTTCTACTGCAGAACTTATTGCCATTGCAGTAATATCTGTGTCTCCCTCGGTTATCTCTGTAATCTGGTATTCGAACATTACAGACTTAAGCTCTGCAGCTGTGATAAACATATCTTGTAGTTTTAATAATGACGTGATTCACTTCCACCAAAAGAATAGCCGGCGTTTGAGGTTCTTGACATTCTGGTAAGCATCCATATTGCTCCTTCAAGAGCGTCAGGAGCATCGTCGTGGGCGTGACTACCCTTTTCAAACATTAGCAACTGTTCAACCAGTTGGGACATTCCAGGGTGATCCTTTTCTTTGATATTGAAGATTACTTCTCCTCGTTCAAATATTGGCTGCAGTGCTTCTATTCTTGCAAACTTGTCAGGTTTTTTTCTGGCATCACCCCGGATCGGTAACTGCCATCCCTTCTTTTCACCTAGCTTCTTAAATTCAGCCAGTATTAAGTCCTGAATAAAATTGCTTTCCATGTAATAATAAACCGGCACTGCTTCATTGATTAGATCATGGATAGTATAATGCCAAGCGATCATATCAGATACACTTGTCTGATCAACATAAGCTTTAATTACATGAAATTCGCCTGTCTTTGTCTTACCAACCAGGAGAGTGGCCTTGAAGTCATTCGAAGGCCCATCCTTAAATGAGGGGTCTGTATAGCAAACCAGATATCTATATTGCTTTAAGGGCAGAATTGATCCAAAGCGGATGTGCTTCCTGGCGAATACAGCCCCCTCATTAATAGGATTATTCATATATTCTTTCTGGAATGCCCGCTCACCCATAGTCTTACGGATTGAAGCTATTTCAGAAAGTAGATAATTTTCAAACCAGGTAGGAACTCCTCTTTTATCAAGAGCATTCACGGTAGTATGATACATACCAGGTCTGGTTATTATCTGAGTCAGAACGCTGTTCTGTCCGATCCTGTTACCCACCATGATGAATCTACCCCGACCCATTTCCATTGTCCCCAAGAGAGCCGTAAGACACCATTCGGTTACCTGATTTACCCTCTTAGGATTGCGGCATAGTTCATCATCGTCTATATCATCAATGACAATATAATTTGGTCTTACACCCCTCTCTTTTATTCCCCTGGGGGATTGTCCCCGACCCAGTGCAATAAACATGTCACCTTCCCTGGTCTTAAATTCTCCCTGTTCCCAGGATCCTTCCTTGACAGGATTTCCAAAATCCTTTTTTAAAAGCTCATTAAACTGAAGTTCAGCCTGCAGATCGGATAATAGACGGATTGCTGCATCCTGGCTTTTACTTACCAGGATCATAACAATTGGAGATCTCTCATCCTGAATCCTGAGCCAAAGAGGTGTAATAAGGCTTATATGTGTACTCTTAGCATGGCCACGTGCCCATTCAAATACTGCCCTGGCACTGGAGTTCTTTTTAATATAGTTAGCAGCATCAATATGAAAGTAGCCACACTTCTTTTTTGCGAGGTGACTGAAATAGGTTTCACAGAAAAAAGCATAGTCCTTTTTAGCTCTCCTTATTCGCTCATTTTGTGTATCTGAGCTTTCCGGAGCAGCAAACGTACTGCCTGCAATCCAGTTTGTCCGTTCATTCCAGTGCTTGATTAATATGGGATCGACTGCTTTACTCATCTTGGACTTCTTATCCTGTGTTGGATATATTTATCCTGGTATGCAGTAACCTTCTTGAGGAATACCGAATCTATTTCCTTGTCTGAAGCCATTTGCTCGATGAGCCAATCACCGAAGAGTGTAAACACATTGATGTCATCATTTACATAAGTCCCGGACTTAAGTTCTTTCAGCTGCTTTACTGCCTTTGCAAACGAATCAGCGTTGAACTGAGTATCATCAAGAATCTCATTAATCTTCCTCAAAGCTTTTGCGATGAGTTCATCCATTGAGATAACCCTAGCAGCTCGCTTTTCTTCCCAGCCTAGCTCATGCACCCATTTAGTAATGGTTTGAGCAGAAATGCCAACACGTTCGCTTATCTCTTTTTGCGGTACTTTTTTCATGTACAGCATATAGGCGTATTCGTATTTTTCAGGGTCTCGCTGTTTTTTCATCCCTCTTTTTTGTACAAAAGTGCCAAACGGTGGGTACTTATAATAAAAGCTCTGAATGCATTTCATAATTCATAGCAAGGGTTGCAACACGGCTTGGCTGCCATTTTTGACCATACTTAATTTGTGGCCTAAACAGTGAAAAACTAAGAGACACTTAATGGATGCATTTGTATGGAACGATGAGACAGTGATAAACAACTACGGCTTTATTGTCCTCAATGCCGGAGGTCGTTTTACCAGGTTCGAAACAAACCCTATAATGTTGCTTCGCCACAAAGATGATATAGTCATTGGGAAATGGTCTGATCGTAAGATTGAAGGGAATCTCTTACTGGCAACCCCTGAATTTGATGAAGCCGATGAAGATGCGACAAAAACCAAAGGAAAGATCGAAAGAGGCTTTCTGAAAGGTTGTTCAATGGGAATCGATCCAATCACCTGGGAACTTAAATCAATGCCTGATGGCTCAGTTGTACCAGTTGTGACAGAATGGGAATGGCTTGAGACATCAATTTGCAGCGTTCCAAGCAATGGCTCCGCAATCAAACTCATTCACCAGGGACACGAAATGTCTACTGATGAAATCAAGACAAAAGTACTTCAACTAACATTATCCAACCAAAATAACACAATAATGGACGTAATCAAACTTACAGCAGATGCTTATAAAGCATTGCAGCTTGGTGAAACTGCCACTGCTGCTGACATTTCGAACGCTATCATTGCTCTTAAATCCAAGTCTGACAAGGCTGAGGAGTTTGAAGCAACTCTCAACAAACAGCGTAAGGACGCTGCAGAGGAACTGGTAAATCTTGCAGTTACCAAGGGCCAGATAACAGCTGATAAGAAGGACTCTTTTGTAGCACTTGCTATCAATGACCTTCAGCAGGCAAAAACTATCCTCTCCTCCATTCCTGAAAAGAAAGAGGTAGGTAAAGGAGTTAAAGAGGGTTCACAGAATCTCTCTAATGATCCTTCAAGGGAGAGCTGGAGTCTTTCCGACTGGCGCAAAAAGGATTCTGCCGGTCTGCAGCTTATGAAAAAGGAAAATCCTGAGCAGTATGGCAAGCTCCTTACTGACCTGGACTCGAAACTCAAATCACAGGGCTCAATCAACTAGGTAACTAACCAATTCGGAACTTAAATCATCAATAAAATGAAAAACAGAATTTCTTTCATGTCCTTATTTACTGCTATCCTGATATCAGTTATAGCAGGTACAGCAATAGGCTCATCGCTTAATGTCTCACCACTGGCTGTGTCCGGGGGGCTTTTTGCCTTGAGTTTTATCCCTCAGCCTTCAGGTGTATCATTTATGGCAATCGCAAAGCAGATATGGGTTGATCAGATCATGGAGGGTTTTTACCCGGCTGATTCATTCATGGTTCAGAGTCGGGATTTATCCTCACTGGTTGAGTTTAATAAGATCAATCTTGCGGAAGCGGGTGTAACACCTAATGTTCTTGTTGACAATAATAGTTACCCGGTTGCAACTGCCTCGCGTGAAGATACTCCTCTCGAATTAGCACTGAAAACGCTAGATACAGAAAATACAGTAGTGCGTAATGTCGAGGAAATGGAGAGTGCGTATAATAAGATGGAGTCTGTGATCTACGGACACAGAATGGCCCTCCGCACAAAATCGGCTCAACTTGCAGCCTGGAACTGGGCTCCTGGTCAGTCAGCTGATTTCAACCCAGTTCTTTTGGCTCAGTCGACCGAATATAATGCTAAGGGTTACAAGAAACTTACCTTCCAGGACATTCTTGACCTCGAAGCAGAATTTGATCTTCTGGAAGTTCCTGAAGATGGTCGTACTATCCTCCTGCACCCGGTTCATAAAAAGGACCTCATGGGAGAAGATCTCAAGCTTTACAAGCAGATCCTTGCTGACAAGAAGGTATTCAGCTTCAACCTGTTTGTTTCCACACTGACACCTCTTTTCACCGCTGCAGGTGTTAAACAGGCTTTCGGAAGCGCAAAAACATCTACCTCAGCCATATCAACTATAGCATGGCATAAAGATGAGGTTATGCGCGCTGACGGCACTACCGAGCCTTTTGTGAAATACAAAGACCCGGAACAGCGTGGTGATGTAATCGGATTCCAGAAGCGTTTTGTTGCGCTTCCTTTCAGATCGAAATACATGGGTGCTATCTATAGCACTGTTAAACCTATCGCATAGGGATGAGAGACCTCTTGCTGGTTCTTGTGCCAACATTGGTAACAGCCGTGGCAACACGGCTGCTTACCAGGCGCAAGTATAGACTTGAATCTGATGGTTGCGAATTAAGCAATCTGAAAGCCGAAATGGCTCTTTACAAACAGCTTCTAGACGATACAAAGGCTTATTTGTCGGAGGCTAGGCATGAGGTGACAGAGTTAACCAGCAAGGTTGTAGAATTGAGCATTAAGGTTGACGAACTGTCCAAGACCAACATGAAGCTTGATAGAGAGTGTAAAGAGCTCCGCAAATTATTGAGTCAACAGAGTAACTAACAAGGTAAAAACGCTGCTATGCTTTTTGAGAATCTAATAAAAGAGAACAAAGAAGAGTTCCTGAAAAAGGTTCAGGAGGTAGCTGCGTTTTTGGGTATAGATCCGAACTGGCTAATGTTTGTAATGTGGTTTGAAACAGGCCATACATTAAACAGTCATATTCAGAACAGTATCCATGCAACCGGGTTAATTCAATTCATGCCAGCTACCGCCAAAGGGTTAGGTACAACCGTTGAGGAACTCAAAGCAATGTCCAATGTTAGGCAGCTTGATTTCGTACAGATGCATCTCTCTCCTTTCAAAGGCAAGTTTCGTGACTTTGTTGATCTGTATTGTGCCATATTTTGGCCTGCATCTGTTGGCAAAGATGATAGTTACAGGATTACATCTGATATGGTCGCAGTTCAGAACCCAATCTTTGACCTGAATAAGGATAAGGATATTGAGAAAGCGGAGATAAGAGCCGCTCTTCAGAAGCAGATACCAACTGAATTTAAAAGCATCTTCGTATGAAAGACTTCATTAAACGGATGATATCATCATCAGACGATACCTCACATAAGAGAGTCATCGCCATTGCTGCATTCATAGTATTGGTATGCATGGTTATTGCAAAGTTTTTCGGAGCTAACCTGGATGAAGATCTCATTTATGTATTTGCTGCATTAACAGCCGGGCAAAGTGGCCTGACTGTCATTGAGAAAATATTCAATAAACCCCCTCAGTTATGAAATCGTTTTTGAGTATCATAGCTGCAGTAATGATAACAGTGATCATCATGATATCATTAACCCCTTTCATTAAGGGTAACGTTAAGACGATCGTAGTTACCAAGACTGATACAATACCAGGAGACAGTATTCCTTATCCTGTTAAGGTAATGGTTCCGGTACCATATGACAGTATAGTCACAGACACAGTATTTTGTGCCACACATATTGATACTGCCAGGATCCTGAAGGATTATTTCTCTAAGTACTTCTACCGTGACACTGTCAAAAGCAACTCAGTGACAGCAATTATCTGTGAAGAGGTTACGCAAAACAAGATTATTGACAGGCAGGTTTGGATACAGAATCATCGACCTATTGAAATAATTAACAACACCTCCGAGCCAGTTAATTGTCTATTTGGAGGCTTTAATATTTCTGCATACAATAAGAAGCTCGGTATAGGTCCTTCAATCATTTATACCCGGAAAAAGGATGCCTTTAATCTGAATTATGACATCATCAATTCCGGCCTTTCCATTGGGTATTACAGGAAATTTAAATAGCATTTAAAACCAGTTATCATGTCATTAAAACCATTCTCAAAACAGAAAGCTGAAGACCAGCAGCAGGCAAAAGACCAGACTAACGATCAGGCAACCGATCAGAATGATCAGGGAACTGATAAAGGTGAAGACCAGGGAGCTGACCAGGATAATGATCAGGGAGCTGACCAAGGATCCGACAATGGTGAAGACCAGGAAGCTGATAAGAACTCCAATGAGGAGGGCGACCAGGCTAAAGATCCGGAAACAAGTCAAATCGACGATGAGATCATTGATCTTGCAAGAGAGACCTTTTTGCATAATAAGGTTGGTGAGATCCATATAACCTCAGACCGTGTGGCATTCTTAGCAAAATCAGATGCTTATACCCATGCCCGTGATCTTGAAGACAAAAACATCCTTTCTGTTAAGAGGGAGTCACTTATTTAATTTATCCTGGTATGGAAGAGAAAGATATAAGAGCCCTTTTTAATTCGCATCCGGAGGCAAAAGAATTGTATTTAGACGCCAATGGCATTTGCTGGACTAAAAAGGAGATAGCAGTCACCCAGAGCAAGGGTGAAAAGGTGACGACCTTAAAACGTTCCGATTACCTCAAAACTTCAAAAACTGAATAATGATACCAAAAGTTTCAATTACACTTGAAAAAGGAACGCTGGGCGCTTCCAACGCATCCGACGATGCAGTTATCGGGATGGTAATAGGATGTGATCCGGCTACCAGCGGAATAGCTGCAGGTACTATACTTGTGCTCAATAGCATTGATGATGCTAAAACAGCAAAGCTTGATCTTATTCCATATGCTTATCAGCAGATCCAGGAGTTTTACAATGAGGCCGGAACGGGTGTGAAGCTATATGTTCTCATTTGTGCAAACACTGAGACTTTTGCTAACATGGCCGATGCTGCAAGCGTAAATGCTTACGGAAAAAAACTGCTTGATTATGCCGGAGGGAAAATTACGCTCCTGGGTATCTGCAGGAAGCCGGCAGCTGGTTATACGCCGACCGTTACCAAGGGCCTTGATGACGATGTTATTGCAGCTGCAGTAAAGATGCAGGCCCTTGCAGAGGCATACCTGGCTAAGTTTACCCCGTTTGTGGGCATAATTGAGGGGCGTAATTATCTTGGCGTTGCTGCTACTCTTGAGGATATGAGTGTAGCATCTCACAATTTTGTGGGCATTACACTCGCTGCTAGTGATGAACTCCATGCTATTGATGGAATGGCTGCAAGTGTTGGCCTTGTTTTGGGCCGAGCTGCAGCAGTACCAGTACAGCGTAAGATCGCCAGGGTAAAAGACGGGGCATTGAGTGTTACCGGGGTTTATTATGGTGCTACAACTCTTGAGAATACAGATGTTGACAGCATTGCTGAGAAGGCTTATATAGTCATCGGAATATATGCCAACAAAACCGGCTATTATTTTTACGATGACACTCTGGCCACGGACCAGACCGAGGATTACCGGACCATTTCTCTGAGGAGAGTTATGAATAAGCTGGTTCGCTTGGTATATCAGACCTTCATCGAGGAACTGAACGATGATATTGAGCTTACAAGTGCCGGGAAACTTACCCCTGCAGTAGCCAAGTCTTACCAGGGAAAGATCGACAATGTTGTGAATAACAACATGACCAGCAATGGAGAGCTTTCCAGCTTTAAGTCTTATGTTGACCAGGATCAGAATGTCCTTACGACAAGCAAGATCGCAATTAAGCTTAAAGTAGTACCCAAAGGATATGCCCAGGAGATTGATGTAACCCTGGGTTTTGCAACATCATTAACTGAATAAATAACCCTGTTTTGAGTGCGTTCATGCGTAGCAGGAGTCTGCTGTTAATAAAGTGATAGCAGACTCCCTCAAAACAAAAAAACAACATAAGGCATGTTTAACAGTAAAGAATACGAATGGAACAATGTCGAGGTAGTAATGCTCGGCAAAGTCGTTACAGGGATCCGTGGCGTAACTTATAAAGAAAGTCAGGAGAAGGAACCTGTTTATGGACGTGGAAACAAACCTCGCGCAATACAGGCAGGGAATAAAACCTATGAAGGCAAAATTTCATTGCTTCAGAGCGAGCTGGAAGCACTTCAGGACGCTGCCGGAGTCGGAGCAAGTATACTAGATATCTCTTCATTTGATGTCACAGTAGCGTATGTACCGAAAACAGGCGGTGCAGTTGTCGTCGACATTATCAAAAACGTGGAGTTCACTGAAGTTGAAAAAGGCATGAAACAGGGCGATAAGTTCATGGAAATTGAACTTCCCATTGTTGCCCTCGACATTGAATCTAATGTTTAATCATTAACTATAAACGTATGGACGAAGAAGTAAAACAGGGTTTCCAGGCTGACCAGGAACAGATCGATGGCTGGAAAAAGAAACACGGATCTGTATTTGAGATTGAAGTAAAAGGTCTCGATGGCAATATAAGGAGAGCTTACCTTAAGAAGCCTGGACGGAATGAACTGAGCTATGCCGGTACCGTTGCTGGTAAGGACGTTATGAAGTTTAACCAAACTATTCTTGAAGGATGCTGGCTCGGCGGTGATGAGGATATTAAAACCGACGATGAGTTATTCCTGGGCGCTTGCAATGTTCTGGACCATATTATTGAAACAGCTGAGGCTTCAATAAAAAAGCTTTAGAGGGGGCGGATACGTCCGCTCCCTTTGCTTTTATAGAGCATGTCAATTGTTTACTGCAGTATTATCTCGGCATCCAACACCCTGAAGACTTATCTGATGAATCCTGGGCACTTAAATTCAAAATGCTTGAGATTATAAGAAAAGAAGAGGGAGATTTAAAAACCAAGTAAATGAGTGGGACTACAACATATCAGTATATTCTTTCCTTACAAGATAAAATGAGCGCCACTCTCAAGAAGGCAAGCTATTTAGGAGGGAAAGAATATGATAAGCTGCAGGCAAAGCAAGAGAGACTGAATAAGTCCGTTGCCGGGTTTGGCAATTTACTTGGTACAATTGGAATAACCTCCGGAATATTTGCAGTCATTTCATTGATGCATACTGGTGTTGAAAAAGCGGAAGCACTTCATCAAGCTGAAGCACAGGTCCGAGCCGGTATCTTGTCAACAAAGGCAGCTGCAGGAGTTGCAGTTGATGAGATTGAAAAAATGTCTGGTGCAATGTCCAAGACAATGCTCTACAGCAAAAGTGATATAATGTCAATGCAGTCTGTCTTATTGACATTTCCAAAGATTTCAAACAAGGTCTTTGGTGAGGCGTCTCAGGCAATAATGGACATGAGTACCAGGATGAGACAAGATCCGAGCCATGCAGCGGTGATGGTTGGTAAAGCGCTTCAGGATCCAATAGGCGGAGTAATGATGCTAAGGCGTGTGGGAGTCAACTTCACCAAAGAGCAGTCAGAGGGCTTTAAGAAACTGGTTGAACAGGGAAAATTGTATGAGGCTCAGGTAGCTATTTTGGCCGAATTAAATACAGAATTCGGAGGATCTGCCAGAGCTGCTTTTGATGCAAACCCAATGGCAAGGTTTAGAAAAGCAATTGAAAGTATACAGTTAACATTCGGCGAATTTGCTATGAAGATTCAGAGCAAATTGGCACCAGTGATGGAGAAATTGGCTGGCATGTTTAATTACATTTTACACGGCACTGGTTTTCTGCATTCTTTTGGAAAGTATCTGCTAATAACCATTGGTTTCTGGAAAGGCTATGTAATTGTGACATCTATTGCTAGTGCAGTGTCAGTATGGTATGAAAGGACTATTCGCAAAATCAATGCTTCTTTATGGGTAATGAATAAGAGGGTCGGCGGAGCTGGCGCTGCTATGGGCGTTTATTCAGGCCTAACCGGTGTGGCTTCACTGGCAACGAAGCTCTTCGCCAATTCATTTAAAGCATTGGGTAAGGCAATCTATGGTGTCCCTATTTTTGGCTGGATACTGGCTGGCATAACAGCAATTGTGACTGCCTTTACAGTTCTGTGGAACAAAAGTGAGAAATTCAGAGGTATTATTTTTGGTATATGGGAAGTGACAAAGGTTGTTTTTTCAGGGTTATTCACCTTTTTTAAAACAGTAGTACAGGGCATTGGAGGGGTTTTTACATGGTTAAGAGAAAAGGTATTTAAGCCTGTTTTTGAGTGGTTTAAAAACATGTTTGGATGGTTAATAGGGCTATTCGATAAGATACTCCAAGGCATTGGCTTTATATTCAAGCCGATCGTAGCGCTTTGGAATAAGCTTACAAAGAGTAAGTTCGTTCTTGACATTAAAAGCAATTTCAGCAAAGGATATGAAAAGGGGGTGGAAAATTTCCGTAGCTCAAAGAAGAAGAAAGGGGTCGGAGATCTTATTCCTGGAATGAATGATAGTGGTCTCGGATCAATGGGAGATCTCGGAGAGACACCCTCCGGAGTTGACGATACAAGCAAAGGAATTGCAGAGGGTGGTTCCCGACCCACTAACATAAATCTCACTGTTGGTAACCTAGTCGAGTCACTGAATATTACTCCAGCAACCATGAAAGAGGGAGCTGCAGAATTACAGAGAGTAGTTCAGGAGGCTCTCTTAAGGGTGTTGAACAGTGCAAATGGTGTAGCATATGGAAACTAGAATAGCTCCTAAGTTTGTTTTTGATATTTATGCATCCATTTTTGGATACAAGGCTATTCCATTTCCTGCAGCTGTCCTTAATAAGGTCGGCAATCAGGCAGATAACAGCTACAAAGCTGATGGGTTCTATGTAGAGTCTTCATCAACATCAAAAGATACAGAGAGACTAAGCGCTCAGGGAGCTGTCCTTTACAAGAAAGAAGCAAATGGCACTGAAGCATTCTGTCCTGTTGATATTTATCACCCAGGTACAAAAAAGAATTACTCGTTACCATATTCAACCGTTTCTGTCACCCGGAGCAAAAACATAGTTGAAACAGCTCTTCCGGGAAGAAAGGGAACAGTAAAGGAACTCATCCAGATTGAAGACACACAACTTCAGATTCAGGGTGTCATCCTTGGCGATGACTTGCCTGAGACTGAAATATCTGAATTGAATGAGCTCTTTGAAATCAATGAAGCAGTGCAGTTTAAAAATGCTTTTGCTGAGATCTTCATGAAGGCTGATAACAATGTAATCATAAAAGACCTCCAGTGTCCGGATATGAAAGGTATCACTGGAGCCCAGGCTTATAGTTTTGTTGCAATAACAGATTCAGTACTGGAATTGGAAGAGGTTTAATTATGTTCGAGCTGTGTCATTATATTACCATTGGCGGGAAGAAATTCTCTGGGATCCATGAGGTTGAGATAAAGCGCTCAATCACAAGCCTGACAGGAACTGCAAAAATCAAAGTTCCCAGTACTGCCGTTCTTAAAAGGACCGATGGTACCAGGTTAAATGTCATGACAGCACAAACAGTCAATAAGGGAGATGCAGTTCTCATTCAACTTGGTTACAACGGTAAGCTTAAAACAGAGTTTGCCGGGTACGTCTCAAGGGTGAATTATACAAGGCCCTTGGAAATCGAATGTGAAGACGGAGTTTACCTTCTAAAGCGTAGTAAGATAGCCAAGAGCTATAAAGATACAACTCTGTCAGCTGTATTGGCTGATATAGTCAACGGTACTGGAATCTCTGTAAACACTGGCGACCTGGAAGTGAATATTTCCAAATTGATCCTTGCTACCGAACATGGAGGTGAGGTTCCAAGAGAGGCGGCTCTAACCGAGATTTTAAGCCGTTATGGCTTGGTGGGGTACTTCGATACCACTAACATACTTTTCGTGGGTCTCAGGCAAGGGAAAAAGACCGGTACCGCAAAATACAAACTCGGATGGAATACTATAACCGATGATGAATTGAAATATCACAATGCTGATGATGAAAAGATTCAGATAAATGCTGTTTATGTTGATAAGCTCGGTGTAAGAACGGAGGTAAAGGTTGGTGATAGTGATGGAAGCGTAAGGACTGTCTTTCTCACTGATGTAAAGGACACAAGTCAGCTCAAAACGTTAGCTCAAAATGAGCTTGCTAAATATAAATTTAATGGCTTTTCAGGTAAAATAACAGCTTTCCTGCAGCCATTTTGTGAGCCTGGTTATGTGGCCAGCATCACGGATCCCAACTATAGTGAAAGAAGTGGGGATTATTATTGTGAAGGGGTTGAAGTTACTTATGGGACTACCGGAGGACGTCGCATTATTGATATTGGGGCCAAGGTATGAATGCAAGTGAGCAAATAAAGGAAGCAATAAAAGCTCTGGCTGGAAAGAATGGGGTTGTAACTCTATTGGCAAAGGTCAAAGCAGTGGATCAGGACAACGCACTGATCTCAGTTTACCTTGGAGACCTGGTAATAGAGGATGTCCGTTTACGATCCATTGTCGATGGAGATAATGGACTGTATATAGTTCCGGAGGTTGGCTCAATGGTTTTACTTATTCGTGTCGGGGGATCTGATGACCTCATGGCTGTTGGCTTTTCCAAGTATGAGAAGGTGATGGTGAAAGGTGAAAGTGTGAGTCTGGAAGTTAACCAGGATAACATTATTTTCAATGGTAATGCACTTGGATCCTTTATGGCAGATATAAATAAGCTTGTAGGCAAAATCAATGCCCTTGAGGACGATTTAAACAACCTTAAAACGGTGTTTACAGATTGGGCTCCGGTCGCATATGATGGAGGAGCTGCTTTGAAAACTGCATCAGCCTCCTGGGCATCTCAAAGTATAGTTTCAACAAGTGTTGATGACATCAAGGATGAAAAAATTTTGAATTGATATGAGAGATTTTTTACAAAATACAGAAGGTGATATTGATCTCAGCAATTCTGACATCGTGATGGCTGATGCAACACTCCAGCATGAGAGAGATATCCTTTTAACACGTCCAGGAGCATTGAAGCATTCACCATCTCGTGGGGTAGGCATTGAGGACTATTATAATGATGACAGCGCTGAGGATCTGTTAAGGAAAACACGCCAGGAGATGATTAAGGATGGAATCAAGGTACTGAGCATTAAAAAGAGCAATGATAAAATAGAGATGGAAGGTTATTATGAGGCAGATTACAACAGTTAAGAATCAGACCATCTTTGATCTGGCTGTCCAGGAATATGGAAATATTGAACTGGCATTTCAGATACTGGAGGATAATGATCTTTCCGGACTTAACGACTTTCCTTCAGGACACACATTAACTGAGGGCTGCGATTTTGATTTAGCCTACCCGATAAAGGAAGGTGTTATTATTGAAATTCAGGACACGATCGATGGAGAGAATAAGAATGTTGCAAATCAATTGGAAACAGTAATATCATAATAGTATGGCAAGGACATTAGCAACTATAGAGACATCGCTCGATACAAATATCTCGAATGTAATCACAAATCCGAGTGGAAGTATCTATGCAGAATGGAAGCTATGGCGTTCCATTTTTGCTGCAGCTGTGTGGGCATTTGAAAAATTGCTTGATGCCTTTAAAACAGAAGTTGAGGTAATTGTCTCTTCAAAACAACCAGGAACATTCGATTGGTATTATGAAAAGATCATGGAGTTTCAGGGTGAAACGATAGATGGAGTATTCCAGGGTGATACCCTTATAGTAGAAGGAGGAATTATAAAGTACTCAACTGTTGACTCAACCAGGTGTATTATAAAAAAGGCAAGCTTGAGAGCTTCCACCGGATCTCTAGCTGTCAAAGTGGCAAAGGAAAGCGCTTTAGGACAGCTTATCCCATTGTCATCAAGTGAGCAATTGGCTTTAACCAATTACTTAGCTGCTATTAAGTATCCTGGTACTGTAATCAATGTTATAAGCCTGGCTGCTGATTCTATCACATACAACCTGAATATTGTCTACGACCCTATTTATACCACAGCAACGGTGCAGGCAAATGTTCTGGCAGCTTTGGAAACATTCAGATTGGGTATGGGCTTTGACGACCGTTTTTATTCCTCAAAGTTTGTGGAAGCTATATTGGCTGCCGAGGGTGTTAAGGCTGTTAAAATTACCACTCTTACTGGTTGGGATGTAACAAGCAATACGACAACTGCTATTGACATTGTAAGGACCCTGATAGCTGGTTATTTCAATTATAACGCCTCCTCTGCCTTAACTTTTACCAGTTATAAAACATATGATGCGTAAAAATGAGTCGTGATTTCACTATATATGAATTCCTGAGAAGGCAGCTGCCAAATCATAAAAGACAAGCCAACCGGTTGGCATTGTTTTTTTGGCCATTGCGTGAGGTAAAGACCTTGTGGGATGACTTTGTCTCCTGGAGAGCTGATATGCTTTATCAAAGCAATATCACTGGTCAGACCTTAAGCCTTACCCATTTATTAAATAAGAAGGTAACAGGAGCCAATGGATCTATTGCAATTCGAGACACTGAAGAAACTGGTGTTTATATTTCAACATTGTCAGAGAACTCAGCAGTGGTTACAATGTCTCTTGCCAGCGAAGGATCCACAACTTTGAATATAGAATTGCTTGGTGAAGGCGGAGCCACTCTTGGCGTAAGCTTCCAGGTAATTGTTCCCTCCGGAGTGAGCAGCGCCCAGGTTGAACAGATAGTTAACAGATACCTCATTGCCGGTATGAGTTTTACGATTTCACAACACGACGAATAATAATTTATCAATATGAAACAACAGGTTCAGGAAACAGGAGTACGTAAATGGTTCGGTGATGACTTCATCAACTTGCAGAGTGAATTATTGGCAGCAATTGAAAGCATTGTTTCTGACTATGGTAACTGTGTTCTTTCGGGGTGCACTGTTACTAACAATGGTAATAATACCTATACCATAAGTGATGGTGTTGCATACTTAAAGGATAGTACCGGAGCTAATGGCAAGATCTGCCGGGTCTATTCTCAGACTATAGCTGCAGCAAGTTTTCCGGTCTATCTCCAACAGGCAACTAAAGATAAGGACGATGTTTCGACCTATGGCAGAGCTTATCAGGATGCAATTACAAAGAACATAATTGTTGAATACTATGCTGAGATTGTCACTGTTCAACCAGGTCATTCAAACTATTTGTCACTTACCAGTGCTGGTGTTGTGACAAAACTCAGGGATGCTCTTCAGGCAGCCAGTTACCGGTTTGTTTCAGATACAGAAAAAACAACCTGGAATGCGAAGCTTGCAGCTGCAGCTTATACAGCTGCAGATGTATTGGCTAAGTTGCTGACTGTTGATGGAGCCGGATCCGGACTCGATGCGGATAAACTGGACGGTGTTGAGCTGTCTGGTTTGGCACAACTGAGTGGAGCTGCTTTTACTGGCCATGTTTCAAGCAATACTACTATTGACTCGAAGACAGCAGCCTTTACTATCGACTCAACTTATAACGGTAAGATCATTGAATGTTCTGGAACCTTTAATGTAACGTTTTCAAATGCCTTACCTGCAGGGTTCAAGTGTGATATAATCAACATAGGATCCGGGACAATAACCTTGGTCGGTGCAGGTACGCTCAATTCAAAGAGTGGACACAGGAAGCTCGCTTCACAATATGGGGGCGCTTCAGCTTATTGTAGAGCCACTGGCGTAATTGTGGCCGTTGGTGATTTAACAGCTTAATAGAGGGGATTAAAATGAGCTTATTTTTTGGAAATTGTCAGGGTTCGTTTACTCCAGAGCTTTCAGTTAGCCAGCAAGACGTAACGATAAATCCAGCCGGAGGAAGTGTTCAAGTTATTGTCTCATGTAATGAATCGTGGTTTCTAAGTATATCGCAATCCGGCGTATGGTTCACTACCGATCCCGATGGAGGAAGCGCAGGATCGACCACTTTAACAATTACAGGAGAGTCAAACACTGACGTTGAATCTAGAAGCGCTACTATTACAATCTCCTCAACCAGTGGATTATCTGTTACAATAGATGTTTATCAAAACCCGGAAGTTTAAAATGGAAATTTTACAAGGCGAACAATTCACTCGGTATATCACCGGGACAAACATAGACTACGACACCTGCAGCCAGATCGTGCTGCGGGTTTACGAAAAGACCACTGGTAAAATAGCTCTGACATTTGTCAAGGTTGCAGATGAGGAAACATATTCGGGAGCAGAACTGCTTACAAAGAGCGACACCACAGACTATAAACTGAAGGTATTTATCACCTCCGCAATGACCAAAGAACTGAATCCAGGCATTTACTGCATGGAAGCAAAACGGGTCATCTCCGGGGAGGATCAGCCGATAATAAAAGGTGTGCAAGATTTCTTCACAGTTAAAGTATCCAGGACATGAGTGATGCGCTTTATTTTAACGAGCCGGAACGACCACCCCTCATATTTGATGGAACACCAGCCAAACCGGTAGAGTTAAACGACAAACTATTTATCAAAGGGGACAAAGGGGACGACGGAGCAGCTGGAAAAAGTACCTACGACTTAGCAGTCGAAAACGGCTATGAAGGAACCGAAGCTGAATGGCTGGAGTCATTAAAAAACGGGACTGACGGAACGGATGGTAAAAGTGCCTATGAAATAGCTGTAGATAATGGCTACGATGGAACAGAGGTGGAATGGTTAGCTTCACTTAAAGGTGAACAGGGTGTTCAGGGTGAACAAGGTGTCCAGGGCGAACAGGGCATCCAAGGAGAGATTGGTATACAGGGGGAACAAGGAGAAAAAGGCGACAAGGGTGACACCGGCGACAAGGGAATCCAGGGAGAAAAGGGTGATCCCGGAGCGACCGGAGCTGCAGGAACTGATGCAACTCTCCCGGTTGCCGCATCACAAAACAGCTTCATGCTTTCAGATTCGACACTGGCATGGGTAGTCAAAACGCTTGCCCAGGTGAAAGCGATCCTGGCTCTGACAACTGCAGAAATAACAGCCGACCCTTTCCAGATCATTGGTTTTGCCAGTCCTCTGGCACTTGACGCGACAACACACAAGGATTTTAAATGCGCCTCAATGACAGGAGCATCGGTCATAAACTTAAACGACGCATCAGACGGTGACGCCGGAATGGTCGAACTGATAATTGACGCAATCGGCGGATACGCCATTACACTCGGCTCCATGTTTACCAAGTGCGTAGGAGGCTCGCTATCGACAACAGCCAGCGCCGACAACTTCATCAGTTGGCGCAAAGTAGGAACCGACATCGTCTACACTATAACACAGAAGGCATGAGAGCAACAGCAATTGGATTTTATAGTTCGCCTTACTGTTCCGAGGCCCAGGCGTTATTTACCAGGATGACAGTACAACCATCAACAAAGCTGAAAGCACTTATTAATACGACAATAGTCAATTTAAAGGCGACTGGTATCTGGACGAAAGCAGACATTATCCGCTTTATGAGGATTGATACATCAGCACACGCCCTGCTGAATTGGAAGAAAAATGCCAATAACGCACTAGCGGTGAATTCTCCGATATTTACCGCTTATAGCGGTTTCAGATCAGCAAGTTCGACCGGCGGATATCTGAATTCAAATTACAACATGTACAGTGAAGCGGTCAACTTAGCCCTTGAAAATGCGAGCATTGTCTACGGCTTAACGGATTACAACATCGCAGCAAACGATTACTATATCGCAGGTGCATATCCCAATGCAGCGCCATATTTCATTTTTAGACCGTACAGAAGCAATACCACAGCGAGTATTTATTTTTTAAGTACTGGTATAAGTTCAGTCACATCGCCGGTGGTTAACTCCTTGCACCATTTGAGACGACAGAATAGCGCACAGGCATCCTACAAGAAAGGAACTGGAGCCTTCTCTACTTTTACAAGTCCTGAAGGAGTAACACTGCCAAACCTTCAGGTTTATGAATTGGCTGCAAATGGGAACAACGTACCACAAGGACGACCGTTTTATGAGGAGGACTTTGCTTATTATGGTGCGGCTCTAAGCGACACGGAAGCAGCCAACCTTCAGACAATATACGCTTACTGGAACGCCAACGTAGCAGCAACAGCATAGAAGAGACAAAATGAACATGATTGTATTAACAACAGTGCAACGAGACCAGGTCGCAGGGATCTACAACAAAAGTTATGAAATAGCCCCGTATTTCATAGAAGAGGGAAAATACGCTCTCCCATTGGAGGTCTTGAACGATGACAATTTTACAAGTGTTCGGGAATTACTGGAATCTTGCCCCCAAGAGGACATTATTTTGCCATTTTATAATATCCCAGAGCCAGAGGGATAAATATTCTTTTGCTTCTGGCTATTAAAAAAGGCCTCCGGAGCTCATCTTGAATTTTCTTCTCACAAAAAATCAATGCACATATAATGCTTAAACACCGGAGGCCAAGACCTTCATAGTTTCATTATATGTGCATTTTTTGTGAGAGAACAAATATAAAATTATTAATTAAAAGATGAGTGAAATTTTAACAATGAAAACTCCCATCACATACTATGGTGGGAAACAGCTAATGGTAAGGCATATATTGCCTCTGATCCCTGAACATAACCTTTATTGTGAGCCTTTTGCAGGCGGGGCTGCAATTTTTTTTGCAAAACAACCAAGTGAGGTTGAGGTTTTGAATGATACTAATAGGGAGCTTATGAACTTTTATCGAGTAGTACAAAGCGACTTTACAAGTCTGGAGAAAGAGGTCAAAATAACCCTTCACAGTCGCGATCTACATAGAAAGGCATCAGTTATCTATAATAACCCTGATATGTTCTCAGAGCTTAAAAGAGCCTGGGCATTATGGGTTTTATCAACCCAGGGGTTCGCCGGGCAACTTGATAGCAGCTGGGGATATGACAAGACTAAGAACAGCACTCCTAAGAAGATTGAAAACAAAAAGGAAGCTTTCTGTATTGATCTGGCAATTCGTTTGCAACAAGTACAATTGGAATGTGCCGATGCCTTATATATTATCCGAAGCAGAGATAATAAGGATGCCTTCTTTTATGTGGATCCTCCATATTTTAACTCTGACATGGGTCATTATGACGGTTATAGTAAGGACGATTTTGAAGCTCTACTGAAGCTGTTGTCAACGATCCAGGGTAAGTTTCTGCTTAGCTCTTACCCGTCTGATATCCTCACAAAATACTCTAAGCAATACGGGTGGCAAGCTGAATCATTTAATAGTAAAGTGTCAGTTGCAGCCAAATCAGGGAACCAAAAAGGAAAGGTTGAAATGTTAACTTGTAATTATGATTTAGGTGCCATTTAAATAGTGATTAAACATTGGGCGCTACGCACCGCTCAGAGTCCTATTTATTAGCTGCTGGCATTCTTTCAATTTGTAAATACTATTGGTTTGCTAAAAGTTATTCCATACCGATTTACAAATATGTCTTTATGTTTTACCTCCGAAACATTTTCTGAACTGATTAGCTCATCTGTTTCTAATGCTGATAACAAATTGTTTTTCTTTGCTAGCTCTATGAAATTACTTCCCTTTGGTTTGTCTTGAATCCAAATACAGTTATAGGCAAGCAATAATATCTCATACTTTGATAATTGAGATTTGACAAGGTCAATATAATATCCCTTGTCAAACCTTTTTATTTTTGAATCGCTGATATATTTAACGAGTAAATATAAATTCTTAAAATAGTTTCCAAACTTGCTACCGTATTCGTTATAGAGTTGCGTAAATGAGTCTTTAATTCTCCTCTCTTCTGCATCTATGTCTTGGGAGTTTTTATAAGAATTACCAGGCATTGTAACATAATTATGTTTCAATATTTCATAGAGTATTTCAAAAGCGTCTTGTCCATAAGCTGTATTTGGTGCATCTGGAAATCCATATCCTCGTCCAGCCAATGCAATGTTTACATTAATACCTTTAAGTATATTGTTGTGAAATTCGAGTTGCTTCATAATTGTATTTTCAACTGCTTGTAATCGGTTAAATCTTGCATTTTCTAAATTACCTTTTTGTATTACAATTAAAGTCAGAAGAAGAATAATCGCAGTGATGATTAGAATCATATCACTATTTGAAAGACTGGATGAAATACAACAAATATTCATAACATTAAGTGTTTATAATTTTTTACTTTAATTATTTTCTCGTTTCATTATCACGCTGTATCTGTTCTTATGCTTGCAGCTAACGGTTTGCGGTATGAAACGTTGGGGAATTAGGAGCTGCGACCCTATCAACCGATAAAACCCTTGCCAGCGAGTGATACGCTTAACAAACCACTTAAATCCCAATGTTTTATGACCGCGTGTTAGGTTGCGTACTTATTTTTATAAATCTTAAAATTAGTATTAATCATATATTCGACAATTTTCATTGTTTCTTTATAGGTTTGATTACCATTTCTAATGGTATCCTTACAATCATTTATAACTTTAAAAACATACTCATTCCATGCAAAACTCGATTCATTTAAAGCAAGTTCAACAATCAAGATTAATACAACAACAGAATTATTCAAAATAGGAGTTGCATCATAATCCTTTTGGTGTTTAGGACTGATACCAGTAACGATGCTAAATTCATCTTCTCCATCAGAAGATAAAGGATGAACAAATCCTGAACCATATTTATAACCATATTTAAAGAAAAAGTCAATATCATACTTTTTGGCAATATCTTCTAATGTATTGGGATCTGGCCTTTTCCATGTAATATTTTGAGATTTCAGTCTTTGATATTTATCTATTCTTTTTCTACTTTCAGTCCAAAACTCCTTAGTTAGAAAAGGTTTATGTTCTCTATCACTCTTAGCCTTATTACGATTTTCGTAATTTTGAATAAAACTCCAGTCATCAAACTCTTTAATCGTATTTGTGTCTATTAAGTGGTGGTAGGTCAATAATCTTTCAACTTGTGTACGATAAAGAATTAGACAATCGGAATAATGTTTCAATTTCCAAAGTTGGAGAATTGATTCAATCTGTGTACTTGCTCTAGCTAAAGAATATAAAAACATTATATCTTTTAAATCAGATACTTCAGTCCTTATTTCAAGTAGTATAAATTTAATCAGTCGACGTAAAACTGAAATCATTTCAGAATACTCATCAAAAGAAAGCTTTATTCTTATGTCACTTTTTTCCATCTAAGGTAAATAATGTCGAAATGCGCTTTTTAGTATGCAACCTAACTTTTTACATATTCACTTTACATGTACATAAACTTCCAAATCAGGATGATATGTTCACTTTTTGTTGGTTTTATTCTTTTGTATTGCAATCAAATTTAATGAAATTCGAAACGCAAAAAAATAGATCATGATTATTATTAAGCTAAGAAACATTATATTCAATTCGTTAATAGCTTTGCACAAAACGTTGTGCTGATTATAAAAGGAGGAAACGAAATGGATACCTCATTAGTTAGTCAAGTAAGTAATGCTTCAAGTAGTCTTATTCCAGCCATAATTCTCTTTCTTACTTTAATTGTATATTGTGGATTGCTGATTGTAAGTAAAAAGACATTATCGTTCACAAAAAATCAAACTTCATATGATCTATATTTTAGCAACTATAAATTGTTTGATGAACTGGCTAGAAGGCATACTGATGTTATAGTTGAGGGTGACTTATTTGGCGATGAAATTAAAAACTTCGAAAACCTGACATTCTTAACTATGGGAATCTATTATGAAGGTATCCTTAAAAATTATCCAATAATTACTAATAGAGATAAATATAAAGTGACTTTCAAGCGATTTAATTCAAAGCTTCAGTCGTTTATTGACATATTATATGAGGAAGTAATCAGGATAAAGAAAGATGACGGACTGAATCTGAAGCAAAAAAGTTCTTTATTAAATCTTTACAAAAACTTTTTATTATTGGATTATATTAAGATAAGTGAATTGTTGGAGTTATGTAGTAATGAAAATATATTAACTCCAACTGAATTTCCTAATTACTTAAGATGTAATACTAAAGATGAGATAGTGTTTGATGTGAAAGAGTTTTTAAAACTATTTTTTGAAATTAGTAAATAATGATTTGTACAAAATGTTTTGTTTTCTTGTACAATTCGTTTTGCAGATTATATATGATTCTACTGACTATTTTGTCTTTCAGTATTTTCAGCACGACTCGCTTTTCACAAATAGTTATATCAATATTGACGATTCGGGTTTCTGCAGTATCTTTTTATCTGACCTCACCTCTTTTTCCGAAGTGACATAAGGGATAGTAAAATAAAAAGCTGAGCCCTTGTTCACTTCTGACTCAACCCAGATAGACCCTCCCATCAGCTCAATAAATGATTTACATATTGCAAGACCCAGTCCGCTCCCGCTTTCTGATTTATGCCTTACATCATCAACCTGGTGAAAACGCTCGAAAATTAGACTCCTCATATTTTCAGGTATGCCCCTGCCTGTGTCTGTGACACTGAACAAAAGGTCCTTTTCCTTTACTTCGCACCCAAACTGAATCCTGCCCTTATAGGTGAATTTTAAGGCATTGTTAAGTAAATTTAAGATAACCTGTTCGAGTTTTGCAGGATCAGCAAAAACATTGGCCTTATTAGGTAAAACAGGCTTCTCAAGATGCAACTCAATCCCCTTGCTTTCGGCCATGGGCCTGATAAAGTGATAGATCTTATTGAGAAATATATCCATATTGAACTTTTCAGGCACAATCTTCACCTGGCCTGCTTCAATACGTGATATGTCAATCAAATCTGAGATCAGAGCCATCATACGCTGACCACTCTGCTCAATTACAAGGATATATTCCGCCTGTGCTTCAGGTGTAAGGTCTTTGGCTTTTAACAACTCGGTAAACCCGAGTATGCCATTCATTGGCGTACGTATTTCATGACTGAGGTTTGCAAGGAAAGCCGTTTTAAGTCTGTCACACTCTTCTGCTTTATCTTTTGCAATTAATAATTCATGGTTTTGCGATTCATATTCTTCATTAAGGGCGAGATACTCCTCGTTTGTCTCATTTAACTGCTTGACCTTATTCTCAAGATTTTCTGTAATACACTTCAGGCTCTGGCTCATCGTGTTAAACGATGCCGATAGTTTACCGATTTCATCCTTTGTCGTAACAGCTACCACCTGGTTAAAATCGCCTGCTGAGATCTTATTGGCAGAATCAACAAGTTCACTTAGCGGATTTGTTATCAGCCTGCCCAGGTAATATGCAACAGCAATCCCTAAAAGAATGAAGAATAACAGTATGACCACCCGCTTGATAATATAAATGTTAATTTCATTTATCAGGCGCTCTCTTGAAACACCAATACGTATGATTCCAAGCTTGCCTCCTACAACAGGGTAAGAAAAATCATAAACCGAAGTTTTGCCAAAATCGAGCAGCTCAGTGTTCTGTACGGTACCGGTGTTTACTTTTAACAGACCTGAAGGAAAAGCTCCGTTGAAGGTATGAACAACAACTTTCTTGTCAGCATCCAGAACAAAACAATAGACAAAGTCTTCATTACTTTGCTTTATTCCGTTTACCATTCTTTTAAGCCCGACAATATCTTCAACATATAACAACTCCGCTATATTTGGTTCCACATTCTTTAAAATGGTGGAACAGGTGCTTTTATAATTCCTGATCTGCGACTTATATTCCTGTGATAAGAACAGGAAACCACTTACTACACTGAAGCATACAATCAAAATGGTAAAGTAAAAAGCTATCTCGTATTTTAGTTTTGGGAATTTCATAACCTAATAACTCTTTATATTTTCCTTTTTTAACCACTTATCCATTTCCCTTATTGACTTATAGCAGTTGTCGTCAACTATAACAAATCTGTCAATAAACAATTTGTTCAGTATTTTTTCTCCTTCTGGGTCATTGTGCATCTCAAGCAGCAGAGATCTCAGTTTATTTTTAACAGCCGGGTCCAGGCCTGGATAAGTCACAAACGGAGGGATGCAAAACGGGCCCAGTTTAGCTATGATCTTTGTCTTTGAAGTATATACAGGGTTTGTTTTATTCATATACTCCCATATCAGGTTATCTACTGCGGCTCCGTCAACCATGCCTTCTGCAACGGCCTCTATTGATTTGTCATGACTGCCGGTATAGATAAAATCAGAAAAGAATGTCTCAGGTGTTTTGTGTCTCAGGCTAAGCTTATATGTCGGCACAAGCTTCCCCGTGTTTGACTGGGGGTCGGTGAATGCAAACTTCCGCCCTTCCAGATCCTCAAATCTTTTTAGCTGGCTTGAGGTATTAACAATTATGTAGGAGTAATATGAGGTGCTACCGTACAGCGATGGGGCAGCAATAAGTTCCATGCCCCACTCGTCATGACCTGTAACATACGGTCCTGAACAAACAAAAGCTGCAATGACCTTCCGGCTTTTAATCATCTCATTCATTGAAGCATAGTCCTTTGTAAACAACATCTTTGCTGGCCTGCCAAGCTTCCTGCCTATATAATCAACAAGTTCTCCGTAAGCAGGCAAAGCATATTCGGGAGAGAGCATAGCCGCTACACCTATTTGCAGTGACCTGCCCGCCGTGGTATCAGCCAGAACCGGTTCAGCAGTGATTGTATTATTAACCTTAATTCTCTTTTCACGAACACACGATGCAGAAAAAAGGGAAAAAAGGATGCAATAAAAGGCTGTAACAACCTTTGGTAAAAGATTGATCTGTGATGTGCTCACCTCAGCTCCCCGGCAGAAAACTAAAATAGAGGTCACAATTTGTTTCTCATTACTATCTCTCATAACCAGTCTCCTTCCTGTTCACAAAAAATTGAACTGTTAGTTTAAAAAGGCCTCTTGTCAGTTAATTTACCAAAAGCTTCCTGACCGTTCTCATGTCAGGTCGCCAGGCAGAAAAATAAATTTGAAAACACAGTTTTTATTGCAGAAATACTGTAGAAAAGATACAAATAATTCTTTATATATCATTCAAAATGACTTAATCGTCGTTCCCCAATTTTAATACTTTTTAATAATTGAAACTGAACAACACTTCCTGTCATATGTTAATAGTTCACTATTTCAACTCTTTCATAATAAATTAAAAACGTGTGATATGAGAAAGATGATTGTTTTACTTGCTATGATTGGATTTTCCTTATCGACAGCATGGTCGCAGGAGAAAGCAGACAGGAATTTCAGGATCCCTTTAATCGGGGAGAAGGCACCTTCATTTACAGCTGAGTCAACAAATGGTCCGATAACTTTTCCGGATGATTATGGCAGAAACTGGAAAATACTCTTTAGCCATCCGCAGGATTTCACTCCGGTATGTTCAACCGAGTTGCTTGAGCTGGCTTATCTGCAAAATGAATTTGATAAAATGGGTGTAAAGCTGGCTGTTGTCTCTACTGATGTTCTTGACAGGCATGTTCAGTGGAAAAAGGCTCTTGAAGGGATAACATACAAGGGCCGTCCGGCACCGAAGATCAAATTCCCGCTTATAGATGACAAATCTCTTGTGGTTTCAAAGATGTATGGAATGATTCATGAAGCTACAAACACTACCAGGGATGTCAGAGGTGTTTTTATAATAGACCCTGATGATATAGTTCAGGCTATCTATTTTTATCCGATGAATATAGGACGGAGCACTGAGGAGCTTGTAAGGACAGTAGCAGCCCTTCAGGCCGTTAGCGACAAAAAACACTCTGCTCCTGCTGACTGGAAACCCGGGAATGACCTGATAATCATGACACCGCCGGTAACTGATCAGAGTACTGAAAATGTGCCGGATGGATTTTATAAGATCGCGTGGTTCGTGTGGTTTGAGAAGGCAAAAGGAACTAAATAAATTCATCTTTTTTTTATCAGCATAAAAACGAAGGCCGGTGTTTTGCACTCCGGCCTTCTTTTATTTTATCAGTTTAAATCACTCCACCAATATTTCGTCCCTGACGTGACGGGACATAATGTTTTGTGCATTTGCAACCGGTATTTCGTCCCTGGCGGGACGCAAATTTTGGATTTACGGACCCATTCTGAAGTTATTTATGCCTGGCATCACATGTCCCGTCAGGGAGAATATATCGGTAGCATGATGGATATGGAAATAATACGCCGTGCCGTAGGTACGGCATATGACTTAATTTCTGCCATTCCTCCTTCTGATATCCATCATATCACATATTTTGATTTCTTTGATTTACTTTTGACAGATTAATTTCGGGAATAAGAAAAAGGTATGGTTAACAATCCTCCGGTTCAGAAAGAAACACCAAAAATCTTCAGCCTGTTGAAACAATACAGGTGGCAGGTCATCCTGCTTATCCTGTTCACCCTGATAGGCAACGCAACCAACCTTGTCATCCCCAAAATAATATCGCATGGCATTGATTCATTCGATGCATCAAACTATTCAGCCAGGCAGACCATCATCACCTTTCTCGTGGCCGCTGTCATCATCTTCCTCTTCTCATACCTGCAAACAGTTGTACAGACCTATACCTCTGAGAGAGTCGCCTTCGACCTGAGGAAAAAACTATCTGACAAGATCTCAGGTCAAAGCCTCGCCTTCATCCAGCAATCCACCCCCGGCCGGCTGCTTACCAACCTGACGTCAGATATGGACTCTGTGAAGATGTTTGTCTCACAGGCAGTATCGGCTATTGTCTCTTCTGTCTTCATTATTGCCGGGACATGCGTATTGCTTCTCTCAATAAACTGGAAGCTGGCACTGGCAGTGATGGCTATCATACCCCTGATAGCTCTCTTCTTCAGCATACTTTTCAAACGTGTGAGGGTATTGTTCCGCCGTTCACGCGAGGTGATCGACTGGCTGAACAGGGTGATAAATGAAAGCATACTGGGTTCGGCCATCATCCGCGTGATCAATTCACAGCAGTCGGAGTACAAAAAATTCATTGAAGCCAGCAAAGAGGCACGCACAATAGGCATCGCAATTCTTACTCTCTTCTCAACGCTCATGCCCCTGATAATGTTCCTGGGTAACATCGCCACACTGATCATCCTGGCCATGGGCGGTCATTTCGTTATCACTGACAAGCTCACTCTCGGCGATTTTGCCGCTTTCAACAGTTATGTGGCCATCCTTATTTTCCCCCTCATGGTCATCGGCTTTATGAGTAACATCATCGCACAATCAACAGCCTCCTTTGAAAGGATCGAACGTGTCTTAAGTGCTCCTGATTACATCGACACAGGGGTCATCAACCGCCCTTTAACGGGTAAGATCGAAATGAAAAACGTCACAGTGACGTACGGTGATAAGAGCGTGCTTAAAGATGTCTCCATACAGATCGAACCCGGATCGCAGACTGCCATCATTGGCCCTACGGCCGCCGGTAAGAGTCAGTTGCTGTACCTGCTTACCGGACTGATTAAACAATCGACAGGAGAGGTATTGTTCGACAACAACAGCATTGACGAATATAACAAAGAGGCCTTCTACAAACAGATAGGGTTTGTCTTCCAGGACAGCATCCTGTTCAATATGACCCTGCGTGAGAACATTGCTTTCAGCGAAACGGTGACAGACAAGGCGCTGGAGAAAGCCATTGAGACAGCCGAGCTGAAAGATTTCATTGATACCCTGCCTGAACACCTCGATACCCTTGTCTCAGAGAGAGGCACCACCCTCTCCGGTGGACAAAAACAACGTATTATGCTGGCAAGGGCACTGGCACTGAACCCGGGTATCCTGCTGCTCGACGACTTCACAGCACGCGTAGACAGGCAGACAGAGAAAAAGATCCTTGGTAATGTGCGGAAAAATTATCCCGGAATGACACTTATTTCAGTGACACAAAAGATCTCGGCAGTGAAGAACTTTGAACAGATAGTTCTTCTGATGGAGGGCGAGGTGATTGCTACAGGAAAACACGAAAAGCTTAAAGAGACATGCCCTGAGTATATTCAGATTTATAACTCACAGAAAAGCACCAGCCACTATGAACTATAATCTGAATACCATAACAAAGGAACAGGAAGGCAAGAAATCAACCTGGAAATCGTTGAAAACGCTTATCTCTAACATGGTGGGTGAAAAACGACTGCTGATAGTCTCTTTCCTTGCCATGTTCATTGCTGCGGCGCTTAGCCTCCTGGGTCCGATAATGATCGGGTATACCATCGATCACTATATCCAGACAAAGCAGTTTCACGGGGTACTGTTGTTCAGCGGCATCCTCCTGGCAATGTACATCATCACACTTTTTGCAGGCACTATTCAGTCGAAGCTGATGGGTACACTCGGACAGAACATGCTTTACAACCTGCGTAACTCTGTCTTTGCAAAGATACAGGCACTGCCCCTCGACTTCTTCAATCAGAACAAAGCCGGTGATCTGATATCACGTATAAATAACGACACCGATAAGATCAACCAGTTCTTTTCACAGTCACTGATGCAGTTTCTTCGTCTTATACTTGTAATGATAGGTGCGGCCATCTTTATTGTTTCAATCAATTTTGAGCTGGGAATGGCGGCCCTGGCTCCGGCAGCACTTATATGGATCTTCACAAAATTTGTCTCGCCATGGATCAAACGCCGCAATGCCGAGAACCTGAAGAGTACAGGCCTGCTCAGTGCCGAGGTGCAGGAGAGCCTTAATAACTTCAAGGTCATTGTAGCCTTTAACCGTCGCGACTATTTCCGTCGCCGCTTCAGCGAGGTGAACAGCAATAACTACAAGACAGCAGTGAAGGCCGGCATCTCTAACAACATTATCTCACCTGTATACACTCTCTTCTCTAACTTTTCGCAGATGATCGTGCTGGCGTTTGGCATTTATCTTATCAGCCAGGGGCGTTTCACAGTAGGGTTGCTCATCAGCTTCATCACCTATGTGAACAACTTTTATCATCCGTTGCAGCAGATGGCCTCGCTCTGGTCCAACTTCCAGCTGGCGCTTGCTGCCTGGGACCGTATCCTGAAGATACTCAACCTCGAAAACGATATGCCCGTTGTTGAGGCAAAAAAGACATTCCATACCGACTCCTTTATGTCGTTCCGCTGTGTCTCGTTTTCATATCCCAATGGCAACGAGGTGCTGCATCATATCACCTTTGAGCTTGAGCGTGGCAAGACATACGCGTTTGTAGGTCCCACCGGAGGCGGCAAGACAACCACAGCCTCGCTCCTCTCGCGGTTGTACGATGCCACCAGCGGGTTTGTATTGCTTGAAGGAAAGGATATCAGGAGCTATACCCCCGAAGAACGTGTTAAGAAGATAGGATTCATCCTCCAGGAGCCGTTTCTCTTCAGCGGCACTGTGCGTGAGAATATACTTTATGGCAATGACGAGCTGGCCGCCTGTGAAAACTGTGAGTTATCAGAGATACTTCATAACTCGGGACTTGAGTTGCTTATTCAGCGTTTCGACAAGGGGCTTGACACACGGGTCGATTTATCCGGCGGCGACATCAGCCTGGGACAGAAGCAGCTCATTGCCTTTATACGGGCGGTGCTACGCAAGCCCGACCTGCTCATCCTTGATGAAGCCACGGCCAACATTGACACCGTCACCGAAGAGATGCTTGATGAGATACTTGTTAAGCTGCCATCAACCACCACGAAGGTTATCATCGCCCACAGGTTAAACACCATTGCCAATGCCGACGAGATCTATTTTGTCAACTCCGGCAATGTCATCCATGCCGGCTCACTCGACGAAGCCGTTGAGATGCTGATGCACGGGAAGATGGTGAGCTAGGGAAAGATAAAAGGCAAAAGTCGAAAGTCGAAAGGCAAAAGTCAAAAGGCAAAAGTACTGGCAAAAAGACTCTAGATGAAGTTTGGGGATGTATGAAAAGTATTATTACGCACCTTCGGCGCTTAGGATAGACGTGCGATATTGCTACCACGGGCTTCGTCCAGGGTTATTCATATTTGGCACAATTCGGTGCCAACATCTAATAACCATATCGATTTAGCCTCATGAGCAAAATCCTGTTTTTTTGTACCGGCCCTGTGCGTGGGCTGTCCACGGAGCGCGCGAACTTTGGCCGAAGCCGTGGCGGGAAGGATGGTGCAGCGGGCGGAGGCTGAGGGCAAAGTTATGCTCCGTGGTGCACTTTCTTTGATTCTTTCTTTGTGCATCCAAAGAAAGAATAATAAAAAATCTATATGCGTTAAAACATAAATAAATCAAAATCATTTTTACTATTTATACATCCCCTCCGGCGACGCAGGAGCCGGGGGGTGTTAAGTTTGTCTTTCCAGTAGCGTAGAACCGATTACCGCTTACTACTTACTACTTACTTCTTACTGCTTACTACTTACTGCTTACTGCTTACTGCTTACTGCTTACTGCTTACTGCTTACTGCTTACTGCTTACTGCTTACTGCTTACTACTTACTACCTACTACCTACTACCTACTACCTACTACCTACTACCTACTACCTACTATTTCAAGAAAACCCTAAGTTATAAGAACCCAAATCATCATCCATCCTAAAAGCCATTAGAAGCATAATTCATTCAGTCATACAATCAAAAAGCCAAAAATCATATATTTACTGTATAAAAATCATAATCAATGATCAGGGTAAGAAGGGTATATGACCCGGAAGAGGCCGGAGAAAAATATAAAGTATACGTTGACCGGCTATGGCCCAGAGGCATCGCAAAGGAGAAGGCCGGATGGGATGAATGGATGAAGGAAGTTTCCCCGGGTAACGAGCTTAGAAAGTGGTACGGTCATGATCCTGCAAAATGGACTGAGTTCAGGGAACGCTACAAGAAAGAGCTGAGTGACCGCCAGAATGAACTGAGCAGGCTTAAAGCTCTGGAGAAAGAATACGGAACAATTACTCTGCTCTATTCATCCAAAGAAGAAAAGTATAACAATGCCGTGGCCTTAAGAGAAATACTGAACGGTGAAGCGTAGAAATATTCGTCGTTTGATTTAAACACCCCCCTGTGCAACTCTGTGCCCTCTGTGTCCTCTGTGGTGAAAAAAATGCCTTTGCAGGAGGTTATGCATTTATAAGCTTCTCTATATCAAGCTTCTTCATCTTAAGCACCGCTGCCATCACCCTCTCTGCCCTTGAAGGATCGCCCATTAGCTGACCCAGTACTGTCGGAAATATTTGCCATGAGATGCCAAACCTGTCCTTGAGCCAGCCACACTGTACCTCCTCCCCTCCTTCAGTAAGCCTGTCCCAGTAGTAGTCAATCTCCTTCTGTGTTTTACATTCCACCACCAGTGATACTGCCTCGTTAAAGCTGAACTGATGCGAAAATGAACTATCCATCGTCATAAAAACCTTATTCTCAAGGATAAACTGGGCATGTTTTATTGTCCCTTCAACATCATTTTCACCTTTGAGGTATCTCGCAATGCCTTTGATCTTTGAGTTTTTAAATACAGATATGTAGAACTTAAGCGCCTCTTCTGCCCTGCCATTCTGGTTGCCTGTGAACATTAGCACAGGCGATATCTTCTGGCTGAGCTCTTCAATGCCGCCAAACGATAGCTGCCAGTTCACACCGTACCTGTCGCTCACCCATCCATATTTGCGGCTCCACTCATATTTATCAAGAGGCATCAATACTGATCCTCCCTCCAGGAAGCTCTTCCATAACCTGTCTATTTCTTCTTCCGATTTACAGATTACATAAAATGAGATCGACGGGTTGATCTTAAACTCAGGTCCGCCGTTGAGGCACATGAATCTCTGTCCTGCCGACTCAAAATTCACAACAACATTGTTCTCAGCAGTTATGACGGTGTCATCAAGCACAGAGCAATAGTATTCTGCTGCCTCCTTTGCCTTTCCGTCAAACCAGAGGCAGGGATAGATCATATTTGTCATATTATAATTATTATCTGTTCTTCGCTGAAAAGCTAACCATCCATCTTACGCCATATTTATCAGTGCAGCTTCCATAGTAGTCTCCCCAAAACATATCCTGCAACTCCTGCTCCACTTCACCTCCCGCTGAAAGTGCTTTGAACAGCCGGGTTGTCTCTTCTCTTGTATCGGTATGAAGGCTGATATAAATGTTGTTACCGAAATTCACTTTGAATCCCATCGATTCGGGAGCGTCAGTTCCCATAAGAAGATGACTTCCGAGGATAGGAAGAGCTACGTGCATTACAAGGTTCTTGTCTTCCTCTGCTAACGGAGGCATTCCCTTCTGTGGCGGGATCTCGCTGAAGCGGCTGATCTTCCCGTCGACAAAATCACCGCCAAAAACAGATTTATAGAAGTTGAAAGCTTCTTCCGTATTTCTCTGAAAATTGAGATATGTACCTGTCTGTGCCATGGTTGTTTTTTTTACTTTTTTGAAAACATTGCATCTGTGCGTTTCTGTACCTCATCAAAAGAGACATCCTCAATATGAGTCATTATAGTCCATTTGAATCCAAACGGATCGGTAACACTTCCTGTGCGGTCACCGTGATACTGGTTATTTACCACCATCTCACCTGTCACTTTAGCCCCTGCCTTCAGTGCTGCATCATATACGCTGTCAACATCCTTTACATACAGGCATAGTGTCACCGGCGAGCCGCCGATGGTCTGCGGACTCAGGTTGCCCCACTGTTCATTCTCTTCGGCGAGCATTATCTTTGAATCGCCTATCTCCAGCTCGGCATGGCCCAAAGATCCGTCAGGCATTGTAACCCTTCCGACCTCTGTTGCGCCGAAAGCCTTTTTGTAGAAATCAATTGCTTTATCTGCACCCTTAACTGCCAGGTAGGCGGTTATTGAATGGTATCCCTCAGGTATTGGTTTTGGTTTCATCCTTTTTTTTGATTTAAAACACTCTGCGAAAAAGAAAGTTCAGAGGAGGGTTGAAAGGTGACCGGTGTCCGGTGTTCGGTAAGCAGTAGGTAGTAGGTAGTAGGTAGTAAGTAGTAAGTAGTAAGTAGTAAGGCACTGAATACCGATTACTGACTATCGATTACCGCTTACCACTTCTCTGTGCGACTCTGTGATCTCAGTGAACTCTGTGGTAAAACAAAGAAGAATACTCCAGATATTCTTAAAGGCGCATTTATCCTTCTGCCAAATCAAAAACAATCTCCTCTATTGTTTGTTTTTAATGAGTGATTCCCAATGTGTAACCATTAGTGAGGAAAATGGAAGAATAAGCAACAGATCAATTTAAAAAATCAGATAATAATAAACTTTAAATCATACGAATATGAAAATCGACAAAAAAGTAGAAGAAGTACTGAACAAGCAGGTAAATGCCGAGTTCTGGTCAGCTTATCTGTACCTGTCCATGGCGGCATGGTGCGAAAGCAAAGGGTTTAAAGGTTTTGCCAACTGGATGTTGGTACAGTATAAGGAAGAAACCTCTCATGCCCTTAAAATAATGAATTTTGTGCTTACCCGTTCAGGTGAAATAAAGCTTCAGCCTATTAAGGCAGTTGAAACATCGTGGAATAGTCTTCTAAGCATTTTTGAAGAAGCCTACAAGCACGAGTGCGAAGTAACCAGCATGATTGACAACTGCTATGAGGTAGCTATAGCCGAAAAAGACTATGCCACTTCAACCATGTTACAGTGGTTTATTAATGAGCAGACAGAGGAAGAAAGCAATGCTCATGAGATCACTGAAAAGCTAAGGCTTATTGGTGAAAAAAGCGGAGGCATTTTTTACCTCGATAAGAAGCTGGGCTCGCGCACTTTTACTGATGAAACAAAAAGCATAGGGTGATTTACCTGAGTTACAACACATCAGCAAACATTTTTCCCCATTACCGGGTCTTAAAACTTATCTAGTTATGGAAAACAATGACGATCAAAAGAATAAATGTCCTGTTACCGGGGCAACAGGTAAACATAATATTAGCTCTGGTGGTACAAAAAATCCCGACTGGTGGCCCAATCAGTTAAACCTGAAAATACTCAGGCAGCATTCCTCTCTCTCCAACCCTATGGGTGAAGGGTACAACTATGCCAAAGAATTTAAGAGCCTTGATTTTGCTGCTTTAAAAAATGACCTCCGCAAATTAATGACAGAGTCACAGGATTGGTGGCCTGCCGATTTTGGCCATTACGGGCCGTTCTTCATCCGGATGGCATGGCACAGTGCAGGCACCTACCGCACGGGAGACGGACGTGGTGGTGCCGGGCGCGGACAACAGCGTTTTGCCCCGCTCAACAGCTGGCCTGATAATGTAAACCTTGATAAAGCCAGGCGGTTGCTCTGGCCAATCAAACAAAAGTATGGCCGGAAAATATCATGGGCTGACCTTTTGATCCTTACAGGTAATGTAGCCCTGGAGTCAATGGGTTTCAAAACCTTTGGGTTTGGTGGCGGACGTGAAGATGTGTGGGAGCCCGATGAAGATATCTTCTGGGGTTCAGAGACAAAGTGGCTTGAGAAGGACAAACGTTACTCAGCCGGGCATGATCTTGACAATCCGCTTGCAGCGGTGCAGATGGGGTTGATCTATGTCAATCCTGAAGGTCCCGGTGGCGATCCTGACCCGCTGGCAGCAGCCAAAGATATCCGTGTGACCTTTGCCCGTATGGCCATGAATGATGAAGAGACTGTGGCACTTATTGCCGGCGGACATACTTTTGGTAAGACACATGGTGCAGGTGATGCAGCACTTGTCGGACCCGTGCCTGAGGCTGCCGGTATCGAAGAGCAGGGCTTAGGATGGAAAAGCAGTTTTGGTGCAGGAAAAGGTGGCGACACCATCTCCAGCGGCCTGGAGGTGACATGGACACAGACACCTGACAGGTGGAGTAATTACTTCTTTGAAAACCTGTTTAAGTACGAGTGGGAGCTTACGAAAAGCCCTGCCGGTGCACATCAGTGGGTTGCAAAAAATGCCGGTGATGTCATCCCCGATGCACATGACCCTTTAAAGAAACATACACCGACGATGCTCACAACCGACCTCTCACTGCGTTTTGATCCCGAGTATGAAAAAATATCACGACGATTCTATGAACATCCTGATGAGTTTGCGGATGCCTTCGCCCGCGCGTGGTTTAAACTGACACACAGGGATATGGGTCCGCGTACCCGTTACCTGGGCCCTGAAGTCCCGGCCGAAGAACTGATCTGGCAGGATCCTGTGCCCGCGGTGAATCATCCCTTAATAGATGAAAAAGATATTGCAGCATTAAAAGCAACAATACTCAATTCCGGACTCTCCGTATCACAGCTGGTGTCAACCGCCTGGGCCTCCGCCTCCACCTTCCGTGGTTCTGATAAACGCGGAGGTGCCAATGGTGCACGTATCCGTCTCGCCCCACAAAAGGACTGGGCTGTAAACAACCCTGCCCAGCTGTCAAAAGTATTGTCAACACTGGAAGGCATCCAAAACAATTTTAACAAAGCAACATCAGGCGGCAAAAAGGTCTCTCTTGCAGACCTGATTGTTTTGGCTGGCTGTGCCGGCGTTGAGAAAGCCGCAAAAGATGCCGGCCATTCAATAAACGTCCCGTTCACTCCGGGCCGTACAGATGCATCAATTGAACAGACAGATGTAGATTCTTTCGCATTACTTGAACCGGCAGCAGATGGTTTCCGGAACTATCTAAAAACAAAATATACCATTCCAACCGAAGATCTGCTGGTTGACAAAGCCCAGCTGTTAACACTCTCTGTTCCCGAGATGACAGTTCTTGTGGGCGGGATGCGTGTTTTAAATACAAACTTTGATCACTCCAAACACGGTGTCTTCACAAAGCGTCCGGGAGTTCTTACAAATGACTTCTTTGTAAACCTGCTCGATATGAGTACCGCATGGGTTGCAGCTTCTCCAGATAAAGAATTGTTTGACGGCCACGACCGCAAAACAGGTCTGCTTAAATGGACCGCCACCCGTGCCGACCTTATTTTTGGATCAAATTCAGAGCTAAGGGCCATTGCTGAGGTTTATGCATGTTCTGATGCACAGGAGAAATTTGTCAGTGATTTTGTGGCAGCATGGAACAAGGTTATAAATCTTGACAGGTTTGATTTATTACTTTGAAATTCGGTTTATGACCTGATCCCCTGCCGTTTTACAATTGATTAAGTTCATTATAGTCGCATGTAATCAATAACGAAAAGGATAAAACAATGAAGCATACTATACTTGGTGCCGGAGGAGCAATCGGAAACGCACTGACATATGAGTTATTAAAGAATAGTGAGGATGTCAGGCTGGTCTCGCGAAGTAACTATACCATCCCCGGGACCGAATCTGTCAAGGCTGACATTACATCTTATGAAGAGACATTGAACAGTGTAAAGAATTCAGACGTGGTCTATCTATGTGCCGGCCTCCCGTACGATTCTAAGGTATGGAGTGAGCTGTGGCCGCGGATAATGAAAAACACCATTGATGCATGTAAAAGTGTCAATGCCAGGCTGATCTTTTTTGACAATGTCTATATGTATGGCAAGGTAAATGGCAAAATGACCGAGGCCACACCGTACAATCCGTGTAGCCGGAAGGGCGAAACAAGGGCAGGCATAGCCACGTTGTTGAAGGAGGAGATTGAAAAGAACAATATCTCTGCCATGATAACCAGGGCAGCTGATTTTTATGGTCCATATGCAACAAAGAGCAGTGTGCCTTACGTGCTGGCAATTGACAGGATGATGAATGGTAAAGGTGCACAATGGCTGTTAAGCGTTGATAAGACACACTCCTATACATATACGCTCGACAGTGCCAGGGGGTTGGCGTTACTTGCAAGGCATGATGAGTGTTATAACCAGACATGGCATCTGCCTACCTTTAATCCCGGGGTAGACGGAAAAACGTTCATTGAGCTTGTTGCGCAGGAGTTGGGGGTCACGCCTGACTATTCAGTGTTTAAGAAATGGATGATAAAGCTGGCCGGCATCTTTGACAAGACACTGTTTGAGATGTATGAGATGCTTTATCAATATGAGGCAGATTATTATTTTGATTCAACCAAATTCAATAATTTCTTCAGCTATCAGCCAAAGACATACCAGGAAGGCATTCATGAGACGATTGAATTTTTAAGGATAAAAGCCCTTCACATTTAGTCACGGGGCAAATCATTTGTCTCCCCGGCCAGGCCGCAGCGCGGCGGTATCTTATATGATTAAGCTTTTGCCGCTTAATTTATAAGTTTATTTTAACTGATTATCCTTTTGCCCTCACTTGGTTGTGCCTCCGGTAGAGGAGTCAATTATTAGGAATGAGGGGTTAGATTGTCCGGAATAAGCACTATTAACTGATAAGAATTACTCAGACGTGTGATGGATTTGGCAAACCAATTAATCACCAATTTATTGCAACTTTGCAGACTATGTTTGACTATTTCAGAAGCTTCATGTTTGGCAAGAAGTCAAATCTGACTGTAGTGATGATATTGCCCAAATGATTCTATTATTCACCCCAAACCTTTGCAATCCTATCCTTTATTTTTGCTCAAAAATTTCAATAAGCTTCTCGCTGTAATAAATTGATATTTGCTCAATTTCGAGCTTACTTAAAATAGCTTTTCGAATTTCCAATATCGGTATAGAAATTTTAAGTTTATTAACATTGCTGTTTGCTACAAATGTACCTTCAGTGAGCTGGTAAAATTCACTACGAAATAAGCATTTTACAGAGGTCAATTAATCTTAAAATTAATGTTTATGTTATATGCTTAAGCTATCCATAAAGAAGGCAAAAAGTTTTAATCCTCTGACTTTTAATACCATTCCCATTTCCCAGAATTAAATATAAATTTTGAATTATGAGAAGTTATTGCTTAATTTTGATATACTTTACTGTCTGAGGTTGAATCATTTGTGGCTGAGTAACGGTAAAACTATTCATCTGGTTTTCCAGCATTTGTCTTGATTATTTAATAAAATCAATATGAATAAAGCAAAAAGAAGATCTGTAAATCCCAGGGATGGTAAAAAAACAGAAATTGAGAACGTGTCACATGATTCGAATAAGTATACTTCCTCAAAAATTGACAGGGTATTGATAGAACTTCATGATTATTCGTATTATCATGGCCCATCTGACCTTGAGAATCCTGATAACCGTTTCATAGGAAGGGAAAAGGCAATAGACAAGCTTAAGTCAGAACTAACAGATACTTCGAGAAAATCTGGCGCTTACTTGGTAACCGGGTACCGCGGAATGGGAAAGACAAGTTACATCAATAAAGTTCTGGAACAGCTTATAATGCCATTCAAACCATATAGTATCATAATAAATTTACTAGGTTTGATTTTAGTAAGCATGCTCCTCTCTTTCCTGATTTACTTCATTTCTATTACAATAAAAACACAGGATATTCATGAAACACTTAAGCTTATTGGAAAAATCTTCCTGTCTTTATTGTCAATATTTTACACTGCTTGTACTTCTCTGATAGTTAGTAAATTATTTAAACTCAGAAAACGTGAAGAGGGTAGTTTTTTTAAGTCTGAATCAATAAAAGCCATTATCAATGCAATCATTCTCACATTTACACCGGAAGCAGTTCAGAATATAAAGTACAGGAAAAACTTTATTATACTTTCGTATCTATTGACAATTGTCCTTTCTTCTTTTAGCTTTTTACTAATGCCTGAAGTGATCCAGTTAGATTTAAGGAGGTTTTTCTATTATTATTTGACAGTTTTTATAGCACAAAGTCTCTTTGTAATTGTTTTAATCTGGTTTGATTATAAACTTATTGAAAGCAGATCTGGAAAGTCAAAAAAAGAAGATATTTCAAAAAGGAAGAGAAGGCCACTATTCGAAGAGTTAAAGCGGTTTATTAATTATTCTGATTATATCTGTATTAAACTTAATTTGGGATATTCTGATCTTAAGGAAATCGATATCCTTAAACTGATCGCAAGCAGTATCAAATCAAACTATAATAAGTACAGGAAGAGGTTATCATTTGGATTCCTGGTAAGATTTGGATTGATTATAGCTATAATGCTCCTAGCAAATGCTATATACAATCGGAAAATATTTAAGGAGATAAGCTCAACTCTAAGAAATACATCAGGAATAACCACATACTTTCCTTCACAATACGAAATCTTTTATTCGGACACTGTTCATGTTTTTTTACGAGATGTCGTCAGGAATCTAAAGGAAAAGAAAAACTCATCGGCATCCGATTATTATGTATGGACAAAAATGTACGAGGAACTAAATGAAAAGGCAAATCTGAAACCACATTATAATTTTATTCAGACTTATCTTAAAATTGCTGATGTAAGACTATTCGAGTTTTTATCATTGGATCAAATTAGACGCCTGAACATCACAGAATTTGACAGCACATTTCAATTGAAAAGAAATATATACTTTGAACTCAGAAAAAAAGTAATTGACCTTAGAAGTAATTTTTCTTCATATGGACTCACAGAAGAAGAAATTATTGGCACATTGTCACAAGACACTGTCCTGACATGGTGTAAAAAACTTGGCACGCCTCAGATTAGAATAGACGATATTTATTTATTACTATCATACTGGAAAGAAAACCCTAATGCTATTAATACTATTAGGGAAGCCGATCTCAGACTTGAATTCTTGTTCCCGTTATACAGAATTGAGGAAATCAGGCAAGATTATGAAAAGTTCTCATCTTTTAAAAAACGGACCCTAGCGTTCACAAACTATATAGACTTCATTCTTAGCAGTGCTTATTATTATATTACTAGCACAACAAGAATAAATCTCATAAAGGGTTACCCTCTTTTTTTCCCTTATAATCTTGATTTTATCTATTTTGTTTACTTAATTATTTTTCTGGTTATAATAAAGTTAATCGTCTCACTTGTAAATATTCAATCGCATTCACGAAGAAAAATAATCAGGAAGATTAATCTGCTTAATGAGATTATTGATGCTAAGCTCACTATTGAAAGAGGTGGTAATATTAACATTCCCCAAGCACACAGTTCTTTCACTCATAAAAAGGTAAAGACTTATCCTCAGGATGATGAGCGTGAGATAGAGAAATATATAATTGAATTATTGGATGATATTTCAAGGTTACCAATTTATAGTTTCAGGGCTCAGTTTATTTTCGTTTTTGATGAATTGGATAAAATTGATCCAAGAGTTGCACCAAATGACATAACTGCTGAAACAAATCCTGGTTCAGGCTCTGACACCATAACAAAAAGACAACAAGCTGTGATGTCCTTATTGTCGAATCTGAAGTATTTTTTGTCAACAGCACAAGCGAAGTTTGTTTTCATCGCTGGTCGCGAACTATATGACGCCTTCCTCGCCGATATTTCAGACAGGCATTTCCGTATTGGGAGTATCTTCCATGATGTAATATATATCAACAGCTTCTTGTCTGACCTCCACCCTAAAGAAATGGAAGACATAACAAGTAGAACGGAACAGTTTGTTTGTCAGTTCCTTTTTCCAAAGGATTTCTATTTTGAACAACTAAATCTAAAAAGTTATAATCAGTATTTAAAAACTTATGTCATTGGTTTTGGTGAACAAGACGGAGAGAACGCCAGACAGAAGCGTGAAAAAGTAATCTACCTCCTTCAGCAGTTTATTATTTATTTGAACCATGTAAGCACAGGAGCACCAAGCAAATTGACATCTTACTTTGAAAACTTTATAGTAACAAGAGAAAGTGCTTTCAATCAGACAAAGGCAGGTCTGATTGCCGGTAATGATACACCCGGAAAGCTTTACCTGTTCTTTGATTTTTACAGGCAATACCAGATTGGTGTTGTCAACTACCTGCTTACGCCTGTCAATTTTTCCATAAATAAGAACATCAGAAACTACAGCGATAAGTTAATAGTAAGTGCCTCATTCCTTCATGATCATCTATTCAAATTTCATCGTAATGCATTTTCATGGCGTGACCTTGAAGCCACGCCTGAAATGATAGATGTCAATAAAAACCCTGAGCTTCGGGATTTTCTTGGGGAAGTAATCCATTTCATGTTAGACACGCATATTCAACGCATTATAAATGGTCTTTATGACTTTAAGTTCCCAAAGAATATTACTCAGGAGATTGTTTTCCTTTCGCATATATCCCAGGAAGCTTCAGCAACTTTTAATTTTACACTAGATGAGTCACGGGCCACAAAGCAACATTTCCAAGAACATTATTTAAAACTCAAACAGAGCTACCAGACGAGCCAGAAGTCTGGGAATGAGTATATTTATTCTCTGGCATCTTCGATACTTACTCTTGCTGATATTTGTTTTTTCGATGAGGATTTGGGACAAGCTGTGATGTACTATCTTGATTCAATCCAGACTATCCGGAACTTAAAAGTGGAAGAACTCACCAGTACTCAGCTTGTATTATTGGTCCGCAATATGCTCAAACTGGGTCATACACTGGAAAAGAGGAGAACTTTTGATGTAGCCTACTTAACTTACCATGAAGCATATCTTAAAGTATCCGAGTTCATAAAAAAAAATAAGGAGCAGAACTCTGCTTTACTACTAGAAAATATCAGGTTCTTTTATCAGCCATTATTATCACGGTTTTACCTAACTGAAAAAACAAGTTTCGAAGGAATAACTGTAAAAGATATAAAACTCACTGAATCAGAATTCAATACAATGATAGCTCCGGTTACCAAAAAGCAAAGCAGAATAAATGCTGAAGTATTTAATAAGATCGGAGACATTCTTTATTATAAAAATAAGAACTATGAAGCAGAAAGAAAAAATACAAAAAATGAAGAGGATACTGCTTTGTCAGTCTGTCCCCTGGGAACATTAAAAAATAAAGATAAGACATGTTGCTCCTGTGAGGCATGTAAGTATTACCGTAAAGGGCTTCTTTCACTTTCAAATGAATATGTAAAAACAGACAAAAGATTCTTGTTGAGTATGGTAAAACTCATCCGCAAAATAAAGAGAAATGAGCTTGAGTTTTCAAGCCTTGAGCTGACAATTATTGCAATGGCGTTTTCGGACATTGGAGACACATTTATGACTTGTTATAATGATGAAAATGGCTTTGACAAATTATTAATTCTTGCGGATAATAAAATCAAGGTTTCTAATAAAGATGCTTTTGATCTTTCAAATCCTGTTGATGCAATTGTTATGTGTTATAAGGCTGCATCTTACCTCTATCGTAAGGCCGGTGATCACAAAAGCTTTGCATTCCAGAATACAAAGTTGCTCTATCTAATTAGGTTCTTTTTACAACATAAAAAAGCAGCTAAGCCAATAGATAGTACAACATTTATGCAAATTGTAAATGGAATTTCTAAAGAATCAATTAATGGTATTTATTCTGCTTATGAGCATATTCATACATACGAAATAAATAGGTTTCAGAATATTCTTACAAAAGAAAAAAAATATTCAGTGTCTGATGATATTTATTTAAACCTCATTTCTATTAATACAGAAATTGGCGAAATATCTATACTTTGTGAGGAACTTGAAATTCTTGCAGGAATTAAAGATGTCGATAAAATATGCGAAGAAGTAAATAGAATTATAAATCCATACACCATGGTTTCCAGCATGTATATAAGATTCTTGTCTCTTAGGTTGAAGTCTCTCTCCAATATGACCAGACTAAAAAAACTGCTGCAAATAGATATGTCACTAAGCGGCTACCCAACGTATATATCTATCCTGAAATCATACCGTGATTGTTTTATTTTAAATAACATTAATATTGTGAGCGAGGTTGAATTTTTAATAAAGGATTCAATTTTCTGTAATCATGAAATACTTAAAATTATTTACACCTTTGGTTTCAGCTATTTGATTAATCATTCTATGGCAGCAGAAACACATGAGAATCTGTATATCTGGTGTAAATTTTTTAGTATGTACCTAAAGGTTACTGATTACTTTAAAGGCAACTCTCCAACAGCAAAATCACTTGCTATTTTTCAGGACATAATGGATTCAATAAAGACAAGTAACCCTAATATCGAAACGATATTTAAAGAATCAAAACTTAAAGAAGAACTTGGAAACATTATAGAACGTGATAATCTACAATTCATAGTACCAGCTTATCAGTGTGAAAAAGCCATATCAGAATATTACGCTACCCTTGAAACTCATAACCAAGGCTTGGCATATAAGAATCTAATTGAAAACATGAATTATCTCAATGATGATTATAATGATAGGCTATATCACTTTGCTATTGCACTTGAACGGATTAATATTAATAATTTGAACATAAAGAAGAAGATTAATACCCTAAAGGCTGAGCAAATAAATTCAAGAACTAAAGAGATTTTAAGTTATCAAGGCTACATAATTTAAGATTGAAAACTATTCCTTTTTTTTTACCCTCGGAAGTTATGCCTCCGGCTGATGGGTCAATTATACGGAATGAGAGGTCAGATTATTTGAATAAACAATAGTGCATTAAATTACAAGCTTACCAGGCATCTGAGGATGAAAAGGGAGTCATTATAATCACAGCAGCGGAGCTGCGAAATCCTTGTTGAAAACATAAAAAAACGGAACCTAAGCCACGTAAGTGGCGAAATATAATTGACCCTCGGATTCATTGACAAAGACACTAGGTAGCCCACAAATGCTTTATTTTAAGCACATGAGATGAATAAGATTTCACCGCTACGCGGCTCAGGGTTTCTCCTGTGGAATGGTTTCTACAAAGATATCGCCGGTACCCGGCTCTTATTGTCTGTAAAGAATTCAACCAGGGTCCAGCTTGGTGCGATTGCCCCCCTTCCTATGAAACTGCCAGTCTGTAGGAACTGAAAAAAACATTACACTCCGGCAAAACTGATTTTGGGTCTTGTTCGTGGGCTGTCCACGCCATACTGCGCTAAATCTACTGATGACGAAGGAGAGTGTGCAGCTTGCTATAGCTGAGGGCAAAGTTATGCTCCGTGGGCTCATTTACTGACTGTTTTTTGATCAGTTCATTGAACACCTTTCACGTTTTACCCTCACGGGGTTGTGCCTCCAGCAAGGGTTCAATTATCCGTAATGAGGGGTCAGCCTAGTTTGAATTAATCAGTATTTGTTTATTCCTTAACAAAAATTGCTAAATATATAATTGTGGGGGAACCTATTCCAAGACCTCAGGATTTTGCACTATTCAGAGAAATATCGCTTAAAATTAACTCATTTTAACACTGGTTTTTATCCCCATGACTCATTTTGACCCAACTTTTTTTACTTTTATAGAGCAGTTTTTCATATGTTTTTACTTGTACTTAATAATGTTGCCATTGCAAATTTATTGCTGCTGTCTGTTTTACTGCTGTCAGTTAAACCGCGTACTATGGCAAAACGGCTTTTAGCCATTATTTTACTTGATCCGGCTCTTTTAATGG